>Ga0302121_10001010_pt1 | contig 14214 bp, 12 predicted proteins | sample CB21_surface_MG_FD_203120 | JGI IMG/M metagenome (GOLD analysis project Ga0302121, IMG submission 203120) | Marine microbial communities from Western Arctic Ocean, Canada - CB21_surface | ecosystem: Environmental > Aquatic > Marine > Oceanic | place: Canada: Western Arctic Ocean | collected... | reverse complement strand
TCAATTATTAATAATGATGCTGCAAACTCAGGGACAGGAAGAAGATGGAATTTAGTAGCAAATCCTTTTCCATCTTACATCCAAGGAAATGCCAATGCGCATGCTACTAATAACTTTTTAACAGTAAATAGTGATAAGCTTGACGATTCTTATGAAGCCATTTATGGCTATGATGCAGATGGAACAGGATATACAATTTATAATAATATTGGCACATTACTTCTTGCTCCTGGACAAGCGTTTATGGTCGCATCAGATAATACTAACTCTGATAACATTTCCTTTACAACTCAAATGAGAACTGTTGTAGGAGGGGATGATTTAATTCTTGGAAGAATTATGCAAGACTCTTATGAACTAATTCTTAGTATTAACCAGGGAGATACAGAAATAGATCAAACGAAATTCTATTTTCAAGATGGACTTAATCTAGGGCTAGACCCAGGGTATGACGCTGGACATTTTAACCAACAAGCAGCTTTAACATCAAGATTAGTAGAAGAAGATGAAGGGGTCGGATTTGCTATTAATGCAATGGGACTCGAGAGTATTAATGATGTCGTAATTCCTCTTGTAATTAATAGAGAGTCCGCAGACGGTTTCAGAATAAGTATACACTCCAATGGTATTTATGAAGGCACAAATGTTTATTTAGAAGATAATCAACAGGGAACGATGACTCTTTTAAATGAACAAGACTTTGAGTTAATTCCAGAAATAAATTTAAGCGAAGTAGGTAGGTTCTATCTTCATTTAACTCAAACTACTTTTTCAACTGAAGATGATATACAAACCAATTATTTAAATGGATATAAGTTAGATGCATTTAATTTTATTACTATTGAAGGCTTGGCATTTCAGACAAACCAAACAAACTTAAGAGTATATGATATTTTAGGTCAAGAAGTGCTGCATAAAACTTTAGCAAACAATAACAACCGAGAAACAGTCTCGACGGAAGGATTTGCAACGGGAGTTTATGTCATCAAGTTAGAATCTGGAAATGTTATTGTAACCAAGAAGGTTGTTATAAAAAAATAAAAATATGAACAAAAAAACTAAAAATAAATCAGAAAAAGTTTGTTCAGAGATTACAAGAGAGGAAGCTATAAAAAAAATGGGAAAGTATGCAGCACTAACTGCTTTCGGAACTTTTATGATACTAAATCCAAAAATAGCGCAAGCTCAGTCTGCTTCTCCTAACCCTGGAGGTGGCAGCAACCCTGGAGGCTCGGATTTGGGGGACGATAGCCCTCCATCACCAGGAGGCTGGGATGATTAGTCCTGAAGAAAAATTTATGGCAAATATTCTTCAACAACGAACTCAGAGAACATGCTTTAAATAAAATTAGTATTCAATAAATTCATAAAACACTTTTAAAGTATCTATACAGATGGTTAAAACCTTAAAAAACTTGCCTTTTTTAATAGCTCAAAAAATCTCTGAAGAGGATTCTATTGTATGGTTAAAAGAATCAAATAAGTATATCGTTTTAGATTCTACTATTTTAGAGTTAATTAAAAAAAAAGATCGTTTGTCTTCAAATGACTTCATAACTCTTATAACTGACTCTTTACAGGTTAGTAGTACTGTAGCTATAAGAATTAATAAAGATATTTCAGAATTATTGACAGAAACGAAAAAAGTTCAATTAAAAACTTCTACAAAACACCCAGACATAGTAAAACCTTGTGAAATGATTCAATATTATTCGTTTAATGGTGTAATCATCAAATTATGCTATGATTCTGAAGAAACAAAATCATTAATTCATCAAAAATACAGTCATCTACTAATAGACCAGGGAAATATCTATGACATCGAATATAAGATTTTCAATAGCGACAACACACTATTTATTTTAAAGAATAATCAAGTTTTAGGTGCCTGGGGTAGTAATCAACTACATGAGTTTCAAGGAAAATTTTCTATGGAATTAATGTGTTCATTTTATAATAAAAATGAGCACGATTGGATGGGAGTATTTCACGCATCTACTATTTCTAAGAACAATCATTCAGTTATGTTTACCGGCGACTCTGGAAACGGTAAAAGTACGCTTGTGTCCATATTAATGGCTAATGGCTATAATGTAATTGCAGATGATTTTTCTCCGGTACTAAGATCAGATTTTAAAACATACTGCTTTCCGTCGGCTATTTCTATAAAAGAAAAATCATATAATTTAATTGAGCAGTTACATCCAGAACTCAAAAGTTTTAATGAATATTATATCAATGAATTGAAAGGTAATGTTAAATATCTTCCAGCAATATCAAAAGAAACTAGTGCAAATTGTAGCGCCGTGGTCTGGGTTCAGTACTCTGAAGGTGCAGAAAACTCAATGAAAAAAATTAGTATACATGAGGCTTTAAAAAAATTCTTGCCAGATGCTTGGATTTCAAAGGAAGAAGTTAACGCAAAAGCTTTCTTAAAATGGATAAAAAAAACAGCATTTTATGAATTAAATTATTCTGAAAACGATAAATTAATTTCTATAATTAATAATTACTTTTTAAACTAAAAAATGCATAAAGTCTATTTAGTTAAACCAAAGCGTGGGGCTATATATCTATTTTACACAAATACCACCAAAAAGAAACCGATTTTAGAAGCAATAGTGGGGTCTGGTTTATTTGGTTTTAGCTGAGGTTTTTTGGCGTTTTACTGTCAATTTTACTGTCAGTTTCAGCTGTTTTTACTGTCAGTTTTGTGTATATTTGGTTTTTAACCTTGTTAGTTTTAAAACAAAAAGCTAGTAACAACACTCAAATAATACACGCTTAAACCCCTTGTATACTTGAGTAAACTGCATAAAAAAACCCTCTCATTTCTGAAAGGGTTGGTAGTAGCGGGAACTGGACTCGAACCAGTGACCTTCGGGTTATGAGCCCGACGAGCTACCTACTGCTCTATCCCGCGATATAGATGTCAAATATACAACCTTTTTATAATTTTAAAAGAAAAACTTAAGATATATATTATTGTTCAATGCTGTTTGCCTCGAAAGAAGTGAGCGTTTGGTCTAAGATATTGACACTAAACTGTATAGGATTACAGCACACTTCACAATCTTCAATATAATTCTGAGAGGCTTGAGAAAAATCTATTAAAATAGAAACATCTTCCCAGCAGTGAGGGCATTGATAAAAGTGTTCTTCCATTAATTTAGCTTTTCAATTGACTCCGTAATTTGCTCCCAATCACTCATGAGTTGATTAAGCTGGTTTTTCTTAAATTGATAAGTTTCAAAGAAGTCTGGCTGTGCGACAGCCTGGTCATAATTAGTTTCCATTTCTACATCAATAGCCTTAATAGTACGCTCTAAGGTGGCGATCGACGACTCTACCTTGCTCAAGCGGTTGTTAAGCGATTTGAGTTGCTTTTGATCTTCATAAGATTGCTTTGGAGCTGCGACCTTTTGAGGTGTTTTGACTTGAGTGCGTTTTTCAACCTCACGCAAGTTTTCTACCTGTCGTTGTTCTAAATAAAAATCAATATCCCCTAAATATTGCTTTAGTTTTTGGTCCTTAAATTCATAAACTGTTGACGTCAGCCCCTGAAGAAAATCTCTATCATGAGAGACTAGGATAAGGGTACCTTCAAACTGCTGAAGAGCTGTTTTTAAAACCGTCTTAGATTTAATGTCTAAGTGATTGGTAGGCTCATCCATAATCAGCACATTTAAGGGCTGAAGAAGTAATTTGGCCAAGGCTAAACGGTTACGTTCGCCTCCGGAAAGGACCTTCACATACTTATCGGCAGCATCCCCCCTAAACAAAAAGGATCCTAATATGTCTCGAACTTTAGATCTGTTAGTTTCATTTGCGGCATCAATCATCGTGTCTAAAACGGTTTTACTCCCGTCTAAATACTCAGCTTGATTTTGAGCAAAATATCCTATCTGTACATTATGACCCAATTTGACGTCTCCTTTAGCCTCTAAATCGCCTACAATAATTTTAGCAAGCGTCGATTTCCCTTGTCCATTTTGCCCTACAAAAGCAATCTTACTACCACGATCAACCATAAGATCTATGTGTTGTAATACTTTTAAATCGCCATACTCTTTGGAAATTTGAGTAGCTTCCACCACTACTTTCCCAGGGGTTGTAGAGACTGGAAATTTTAGCGTCATGACACTATTGTCATCCTCATCGACTTCAATACGTTCAATTTTATCGAGTTTTTTAATCAGTGATTGTGCCATGGTTGCCTTAGAGGCTTTGGCTCGAAACTTCTCGATGAGTTTCTCAGTTTGTTCAATCTGTTTTTGTTGATTTTTTTGAGAGGCTAACTGTAGTGTTTTTTGTTCTTCTCTAAGAACTAAATACTTAGTGTAAGACCTCGGGTAATCATATATTTTACCCAATACAATTTCAATGGTTCGGTTGGTTACATTATCTAGAAACATTTTATCATGCGACACAATAACCACCGCTCCTGAGTAGTTATTTAAAAACTGTTCTAGCCAGATAATAGACTCTATATCCAAGTGGTTTGTAGGTTCATCTAACAACAATATGTCATTGGGTTGCAGTAACAACTTAGCCAATTCGATACGCATTCGCCACCCACCTGAAAAGGTGTCGGTGAGTTTGTTAAAATCTTCACGTTTAAAACCAAGCCCCAACAAGATTTTTTCCGTTTCTCCTTGGTAGTTATAACCACCAAGGATTTCATATTGTTCTTGTACTTCGTTAAGCCCCACCATTAGGTCATGGTAAACCTGACTTTCATAATCGGTACGTTCGGCAAGCTGGATATTAATATCTTCTAGCTGCAACTCTAAAGCTTTAATTTCTACAAATGCTTGATAGGCCTCTTCAAGGATAGTTCGTCCTAATGCAAAATCAATGTCTTGTCGTAAAAACCCAATCCTAAGATCTTTTTTTTCTTGAGCGATTTGACCTTCTGTATATTCGAAATCTCCTGAAAGTAATTTTAGAAGTGTGGATTTACCAGCACCGTTTTTCCCTATTAAACCCACTCGATCGCCACCACGCAGTCGAAAGGAGATATTTTCAAACAAATAATCGCCTTGAAATGAAACGGATAACTTATGTATGTTTAGCATTTAATAATTGTAAAAAGAAAAAATTATAAATAGATTCGCTTATGGTTTTTAATAAGCTGCAAAAATAGGAAATTATGATATTAAAAAAAGGAAATAAGCTGTATAGTATTTTAACAGGTAATTGTCCAAAATGTCATCAAGAGTTTATGTACAAGAACAACAATGCCTACCAACTATCTCAAACCTTGGAAATGCATGAACGTTGTGGGCACTGTCAAACAAAATACAAGATTGAACCTTCTTTTTTTTATGGTTCTATGTATGTGAGTTACGGAGTAGGAGTTGCCTTTTCAGTCGCTGCTTTCATAATAACATTTATTATTTTTGAAACCTCTCTAATTCTCTCATTTATGGCTATAGTAGCAACACTGATAGGGCTAATGCCTTTGATCATGCGACTGTCTCGAAATATATGGATCAATTTTTTTATGAGTTATGATGCGGCTTTAGCTAAGAAAAAACAGCCGTAAAACGATTAATATCAATTTCTTCGGGTAGTGACGTGTCCGTTTCTATAAATTCATAAAGGGCCTCGGCCATGGCCGGAGCAATCAAAACCCCACGAGTTCCTAGGCCATTGAGAACGTACATTTGCTCGTGATTTGGATGACGCCCAACTAAAGGGCGACGGTCAGAAACCGTTGGGCGAATACCCGCACGTTGGTTTACTACTTCAAAGTCACAAGTCACCAATCGCTCCAATTTTTCTAAAAGCTGAAATTTTGCCTCTGCTGTAGGGTTATTCGTTTTATCAGTCCACTCATAGGTAGAGCCTACAAGGTAGTAATCGTCCCCCATTGGAATGACAAAAATACTGGACTTCAAAATCGGGGTCAACTGAAGCTGTGGCGAATGAATCGTAATCAGTTCCCCTTTTGTCCCTTCCAATGGAAGCTGTTTAAAATAAGGGTTTTTATGAATCCCAAACCCTTCTGTAAAAACAATATGTTTAGCTTGTATAAACTTGTACCTAAGGCCTTCTGTCGTTTCAATCAAAGCATCGTAATCAAAATTTTCTGAAATGTATTGGCTATTTTTAGTCAGAAAAGTGCGATAAGATTCTATTAGTTTTTGAGTATCTATCCTTCCTGTAGCATTGACTTCTCCAAACCCAAAAGGGGCGTTCACAGAAGAATTTTTATTACCAACTAACTTAGGGTTCAAAAACGGAGCAAGTAATGGCTTATCACAAGCTTGGAACCAATTGTTTTGCTCTTGAATCGAATTAAATACACGATGTATAGGAACTACATAATCTAGTTTAAGCCCTAATAACTGTTCTAGCCTGGCGTATTTCGGAATGGCAATCTCTAAGTGGGTGGCAGCATTCCAAGCCGCTGTGAAGCGCTTTAAAACAACAGGGTTGTATAATCCACTTGCTACCATAGAAGCCTGTTGCGAACGGTCGCTAATAACCACAAAGGATTTTTGATGTGTACGCAATTGTTCCGCAAACATAATGCTTGCCAAGCCAGAACCCACAATGATATAATCACAGTTCATTTAAAAACTTTTTAAAAACAAAAACGCCTATCTAAAGATAAGCGTTTTGTGTATAAAATAAAATGGGTTTAATAACTCCACATATCTTGTTCTTTATTTCTAATTTTCTCTTTAATACGTTCAGATTCTAATAATTGCATAAGTGAGTTATTTCTAATATAGTCTCTAATATCTCTGTCTTGATACACATTTGCTTCCTTGTATATTATAGCCGAGAATCTTCTTAAGTTGATTAGTTCATCAAATGAAACAGGTTTAGACATGTTTTTTGGATTGAAAGCATAAGCATTATTAAGAACATATCTGGCATCAGGATAGAAAACCCAGAACAAAGGAGTGAATTTTCTATCATCTTCGTCCACCGTATCTTGAACTAAACTACCATCTTCAGGTTCACTCCCATTTTCAGGTTCATTATCGTCCTGTTGCTGATCAGCAGAGCTTTTATCTAACGAGCTAATTACTCCGTTTGCTCCTACAGTAATGGTAATCCCATCATTTGTTGTTATTTCACCTGCGGGTTGAAAAGCGTCTTCATCCTCATCCTCGTAATCATATTCATCTGATTTAAGAACGGCTCCAGCCACTAAACTTCCTTTAAATTGCAACACTGTTTCATCTTTCAGTTTAATTTTACTTATTTCAGAGTCATCATCGTCATCATCAGAACCATCATCGTCATCATCGTCATCATCGTCATCATTAGAATCAAACTTTTCTTCAGCACTTAAAGCAATTGGACCAATAGCAATTGGTCGATACTTAAGCTCCGTAGAAATTCTGTCAAAATACCAAACACCTTTAATAACATATTTTTTTACATCAGCAAATTCAAACAATTCTGAATTGAAATCGGAGTCAGGCATAACAGTAGTCGCAGCTAATTCCCACTTCTTTTTAAACTTCGAAGCTCTAGGGTCTTTATTTTCGATTAATTCTGCATATTCATCAGAAAGTGGATCATAGACAACCCATTCTTCCTCTGGAAAATTGAAACCAAGTTTCAGAAGGTGAGCTTTCCAACTATCTACATCTTCAAAATGCTCCAATCCTTCAATTCTAGAATCCCCGTCAATACCTTTTTTCAAAACTTTATACTCGAAAAGAGCTTCAAAATCATCACTTTCATATTCTTCAGTAAAATTATCAGAAATGAAAGGAGGTATGACTTTTAAAGTGTCATCCGGGTTATCTGTATCGTAGTCATTTTTTAGCAAAGTAAAATGATCTCTAGCTCCTTCAATCAAATAGTGTATTAGTGGTTTACGATCAGGGGTAACTTCACTAATTTGAGTTGGATATAAATAAGGGAAGTTAACGCGTTGATTTAAATCAATAATCTCCCAAGTAGTGAATGAAAATATAATATCTTCATCATTCACTTGATTATACTCAATAGGGGCCATTGATAGTGAATCTTTAATCACGGTCAAGTTGGTTAAATCAGCTGAAGATCTCGTATTTAGTAATTCAGCCTGTGAGAAACCAAACAGAGAAAAAAGAATTAAAAATGAAGAAAGGTATGTCTTAATCATAATAAATTTATTTTACAGTCAATGTAACTCCGTTGGTTTTATTACCAACAGTTATTCCTTTATATTCGATGTTTTTGATAACTATATCTGTATTTTTCTTAACAGTTTTTAAATATTTTTTTGCTTTAGAAGAAAGGTCTTCTCCTTGGCAAGTGAAAGTTTTGAAACCCATTTTTACTTGAAAACTACCCACACTAACTTTTTTGGATATCCCATAGGCTGAAGGATAAACAGCACTTACTGAACCTCCAGATATTGATGACTTAGACATTTTACCACCTTGAGATGAATTAAAATAAATATCAGGTTCTGGGGCTCTTCGAATGAAGAATTTCTTAGTATCCGAGAATTTATCGCCATTTCCTAGCTTAGCAGAAATCGATAAATTTAATTCTGAACCTTTTTTTGGTTTAACAAAATAAAATCCATTTTTTTTACTTTTAGTAACAAGGCTACTTGGGCCTACTACAATAGATTTAGAATTCACTCCTGGAACCGAAATAAATACCTCGTTTGAATAGTTTCTGAATAAAGTATTCCTCCCTAGAACTTCAACTGAAGCGGAGCTTGGCTTATTAATTACTTTATAAGTTTGCGATACAGGAATAGGAACCTCTTTCCCATCTTGAATAAATATAATTTCTCCTTTTATGTCCTGGTCTTTGACAGAATTTCCGGCAGGAAAATTCAATAATATCTCCCCATTAACAACAGATGTTAATGGTACACTCTGCCCATTAATTGTGATGGAAGATGGCATCAAGCTATTTGACTTCTTTCCAAGAACAATCTTTCCAGTATAATCGGAACCTCTGTAATAAGCACTTTCGTCAGAAATCACATAAGCATCAAAGTTAGTTAATTCTCCTTCCAGTTTATATTGTCCACCAATCAAGGCTGAAAGTAAAGAAGCTTGATAATTTAAAGCATTCGCCTTCATGATGGTAAGTTTTGTGTTTGTAGAGACTTCAGGATATCCAAACAAGTGATATTCCATCCATGTCTTCTTGATTCCATCACCATCAATTACAGGGTTTGTTGCGAAGGCATTTTCTGCAGCATCTGCTATAACGTCGTAAGTGGTATCAAGGCTCTCAGCTATTTTTTGTGAGTCTGTAATTAATCTGAAATTTGCGACATAATCGTTAATGGCTTTTAAAAACTTTTCACCCGTTGGATTCAACCCTTTGTCTTGGTCAAAAAGTGTGGTGTTCCAGTATTCTGCCTTATCCATTTTTTCATAATCAGTTCTAGTGAATGTTGTATCTCTAGACTTTACTACTTCTGTATTAATTATCGGATTTTTGAGGCTATTAATAAGAGATATGAATTCTGAAGTAATAAGATTTACTGAATCTGCTGCTGTTTTCTTTTTTGCCCAAATATTTAATTCATCAGAATTAGTTGATTTTAAAATAGAGTCTTGAGCATTAAACCCATTATCAATAAGTTTATTGAACTCACCAATTCGTTTTTCAATATCAGTGTTGTTTTTTTCTACTTGTTCAGAAATTAAACCAAATGCAGTTAAAACTTCCTTAGACATATTTAGTGCTAGCATTGCTATAAACACTAAATACATTAAGTTAATCATTTTTTGCCTTGGACTTTCTTTTGCTCCTGCCATGTCTTCTTAGTTTTTTAAATTAATAATTTTAGTTGTCAAAAAACTAATTATTTTTTATTCATTGCAGATAACATGCCTCCATAAACGCCATTTAATGACGATAAATTTGAAGCCAACGATTCCATTTGCTCTTTCAGTTTCGTTGCATTTTCTTGAGAGTCTTTTGTGATCTCAGCTTGGCGAGTAGCACTGTCTATTTGTGCTTGGTAAAGAGAATTTATAGATCCCATTTTTGTATTGACCTCTTTTAAGTGTTCGCTGTATTCTGTAGAAGCATCTGCAGATCCTACCATAGCTTTAGCAACTGAGTTCAAATTGTTAATGTTTTCACCTAAGCTCTTAACCAACTTAACGTCAAGTCCAGCTTTAGCTAGCATATCGTCTAATTTTTTTGACATATCAGCTTCAATAGTGGGAGTGGGACCAGGACCAGGACCAGGGCCAGGTTTTCCAACTAAAATAGGAAAAGCTTTCTCCCATTTATAGCCTTCATCAGGGGCATCAAATGCTGAAAGCGCAAAAATTAAGGCCTCTGTTACAAGACCTATTGTCAATAATGTATTACCTGTTAATTTAAAGTCTAGTCCAATTTTTGAAAAATCTAAATCTGCATGTATAATTTTCATTAGGGCGCCAATAATTACTACTGCTGCTCCAAGACCATAGGCCATATTCATTGTTTTCTTACTTACTTGAAATCCCATAATTAGTTTTTTATTTGGTTAAATACTTTTATTTCTGTTTAATTAATTTGTTGGATCGTTTGTAGTCAGATCAGTACCCATGTAATCTTGTACGGTACGAAAACCAATATAACTACGTTGCATAGAATCAACCTCATGATCTCTTGAGCTAACTTGCAAATAGTAAGCAACATCTTTCCACGATCCGCCGCGAACTACTTTACGAACATTATCTTTGTCGTTAAAGCTTGGATTAAGCGAATTTGTAAAGTCATAGGATGATGAATTATAAGAAGACATGGTCCACTCTGCAACGTTACCGGCCATATTATATAAGTTATAATTATTTGGCTCGAATTCATCCGCCTCCACAGTATATAGCGCTTTATCGGCTGAATAGTTTCCTCTTAGTGGTTTAAAGTTTGCCATGAAGCACCCACGATCATCCTTAGTATACGGACCGCCCCAAGGATATGATGCCCCTTGAAGTCCACCACGAGCGGCATATTCCCATTCTGCCTCAGAAGGTAAACGAAAGGAATTTACAAACTGCTTTCCTTTAGATTTTTTGTAGGTGTTTTTATTTATAGTTCGCCATTGGCAAAATGCTTGTGCTTGCTTCCAACTGACTCCTACTACTGGATAATCTCCATAAGCTTCGTGCCAGAAATAATCATTGTGCATGGGGTTGTTATTAGACATTTCACCATAATCGCGTATCCATACGGTTGTGTCTGGGTAAATTTGAAGACCTTTTGGGTGAGGTTTTTTAAGGTACTTAGTTCGTGGAGCCCCTTTATCAATCGCCGCAGCTTGGATATCAAAATAAGTGAAATCAAACCTGAACTTTTTAACGTCCCAAGTACGTTGGCCGTTATACCATTGCTTTTCCGGCAGAAACATCCCTTCAATTACCTCAGCATAATGCTCGTCTGCATATTCTTCACGATCAAACGTTAACTCAACATCATTGTTGATTGTAAGTAAATCTTCAGGATTATTTTTTTCAGAAAGGTATTTTTGATATCCGGAGATATCTTCTTCAGCTTGGTTAGCAATATCCTCTAAATATTCAAATGAATATTGTTTGTAGGCATATGTGTTTATGGAGTTTTGATTATTATCCGTGTCTGTGGATTTTTCACCACCATTTACTTCAAAGTCTTTTTTAGCTAACTCTAGTCTAATAATCGAATCTCTAACCCAGTTTACAAACTGTCTATATTCACTATTAGTGATTTCGGTCTCGTCCATATAAAATGATCTTACAGATACCGTTTTTGTGGGTGCATCTTGAACATCGGCTATGTCATCATCTGATTTACCCATTATAAAAGCACCTCCAGGAACTAAACTCATACCGTAAGGCTTTTCTGGGTGCCATTTTTTACCTTTGACACCAACTAACTCACCCTTATTGTCATTTGATCCACAACTTGTGACAAAAGCGATTACTAATGTTATTAAAAATATTTTTTTCATAATTAAATTTAATCAAGGTAATTATTGCCTTAAAAATTTTAGATTGTAAACTTATCTATATATTTCCTAAAATGCAACTTTTTTTTATTGAATAATGCTAAAAACAGCATTGTCATTATTGACTTAGTTTTTCTTGTAAGCTTTATACCAACGCTCAGGTATAAATCCTTTTGTAGCACTTTTATAATCTTCATGCATACATGATAATAACGGATGTTGTCTTGATTTAGTATTTGAATACTGTAAAAAAGGAATCTCCATCCACCATCTTCCAGTTTTTTTACTTTTGAAAAACACCAATTCCTGATCCTCTACAAGGACTGTAAACTTTTGAAAATTACTTTGGTCATTAAAATCATCATCGTTAACTCTACAGTTAACACCCTCAATAAAATACCATAATATTTGAGCAACTAGCATCGCAGTTGCTTCATCGTCTTGTGAAGGGTTATATTCGTAAATCCCAAAAGAGCTGACCTTATTACTAATACCTGCATACCTGGAAATTGCACAAATTTCACGTCCATTAAAACCATTTGGAGAGTGTTTTTGCTTGAGACTTACTTCAGATGACTTAACAGAGTTTAAGTCTAAGGTTACAATATCTGCATCTCTTAAAACTGGCTCCACCAAACTTATTGATTGTAATACATCACCCAATCGATAGGATTCAAAGTATAGCTTTTCCATTAAATCAATCTCTTCTTGGGAGTTGAAATACGTCTGAAAACCAATTGCAGTGTAATTAAATAAATTATAAGGCTGCTCAAGAATAATTTTACCCAAATAACTGCCGTTATTAATAGGTTTAGAAGAGTCCCCTAAGTCAAAACTCTTGTCAACGTTTACAATATTTACCATTGAGCTAATTTTATCATAAGCTCTGTAATTAGCATAGGTAAGGTCTTGTGATCCCCCTATAATTACTGGAACAATATTGGCATTTACTAAACTAGAAACAACCTGAATTAATGCAAAATAAGTATCTTCAACAGAAGCTCCTTTCTGAATATCACCAAGATCAGCCATGCCGTGTAACCAGTTTCCTGGAAACAATTTATAAAATGCTTTTCTTATTTCGCTGAGTTGAAACTCTTCTCCGATGTAGTCTGCAGAATTTCGGGATTCTAAAACGCCTAGAATTGCTATTTTCACACCCTCCAACTCAGGCTTATTTATAGAACTATGAATCCTTAGTTTTTTTCCTATAGCCTGTCCGTGTAGCTGCTCTATTTGATCAACTATGCGGTCTTGTACTGGGGAAAGAAAACTAAAGTCTATCATTTACTTCTTTTTTTTAGCACGCGTTTTTTTCTTTGGAGCGTTTTTAGCAATTAGTGCTTTTACGTCTTCCAAAGTAAGTTTAGCAGCATCTACAGTTTTAGGAAGCTCAATTTTTGTCTTTCCTTGGATGATATTATGACGTCCCCATCGCGCTTTTTCAACACGAATTCCGTCTTCTTCCCAATCATGAATAAGCTTATCTATTTCTTTTTGAATTTTGTCTTTGATTAAAGTTTCAATATCATCTGAAGATAAATTATCCCAATCATATTTTTTATTCACGTTAATAAACATACTATTCCACTTAATAAAAGGACCAAAGCGACCTTTACCTTTTTGTACTGGTAAACCATCGTATTCGTATATAGGAGCATCAGCGGCTTCTTTTTCTTTAATATATTCAATGGCATCTTCTATTTCAACACGCATTGGGTCTGCTCCCTTTGGAATTGAAATATATTTGTCTCCAAATTTGACATAAGGACCAAAACGGCCATTATTTACAATGATATCTTCCCCTTTATATTCGCCTAAATCTTTTGGAAGTTGAAACAGGTTCAAGGCTTCATCAAAAGTAATTGACGCCAATTGAAAGTTTGGAGGGACACTTGCAAAAACTTGCTTCTCTTCCTCATCGGCTAGGCCAATCTGAACAATAGGTCCAAATTTCCCTAAACGTACACTTAATTGACGACCCGACTTAGGATCAGTTCCTAAAATGCGCTCCCCCGATTCACGTTCTGCATTTTGGCTAACTTCTTCTACTTGAGGGTGGAAATCTTTATAAAATGACTTCATCATTTTAGTCCAATCTTCTTTCCCGCTTGCAATTAAATCAAAATCAGCTTCTACCTTGGCCGTGAAATTATAATCTAAAATAGCTTCAAAATGATTAACTAAAAAATCAGTAACAATCATTCCTATATCAGTAGGAACTAATTTCCCTTTGTCAGAACCAAATTTCTCAGTAAGTTTTTTACCGACCAATTCACCATTGGACATGGTCCACAAAGAATAACTTC
>Ga0302121_10001004_pt1 | contig 14265 bp, 14 predicted proteins | sample CB21_surface_MG_FD_203120 | JGI IMG/M metagenome (GOLD analysis project Ga0302121, IMG submission 203120) | Marine microbial communities from Western Arctic Ocean, Canada - CB21_surface | ecosystem: Environmental > Aquatic > Marine > Oceanic | place: Canada: Western Arctic Ocean | collected... | reverse complement strand
GCCTCATAATCGTGGCGGTGATGTTCTTAAATGCTTATTATTTTTGGGAATGGTATTGTGCTTTAAGGAGTAATCATGAGCAATGAAGAAATAAATGAATTTATTAAAATGTTTAAAGGAGTATTGCCCGATCCAGACAACTATCCAGTAACTTTTGACTACTATTATCAACTATACAAACACACAAAGGGAAATAAAAATGCTTGAACTTATTATGATTTTCGGTCTCTTCACAAACGATAATGCAGAGTTTTTTGCGGCGGGTGAAGTTAATAAAGCGGCCGGTTTGAAGTGGGAATACGTTGGTTCTCAGCCAGTACCTGAAGGACACGTTGCAATTCCATCAGTCAATCCTGACACTGGTAAAGAAACGGTTATTTTTGTTAGAAAATAATATAAATAAAGGTATACTTCATGTCAAAAATGTGGTATAATAATTCAGTTAATACAAAACATAATTCAGCAAATATAAGGAATACAATATGTCTTTTGCAAATCTAAAACGGAACCGTGGCCAAATTGATAAACTTGTGGCAGCAGCAGAATCTGCTGGCGGTGCTAAAAACAAATACACAGACGATCGTATTTGGAAACCTACAGTCGATAAACAGAATAACGGTTATGCTGTTCTTCGTTTCCTCCCAGCTACAGAAGGTTCTGAGTTGCCTTGGGTTCGTTATTGGGATCATGGCTTTAAAGGCCCAACTGGTAAATGGTACATTGAACGATCACTTACATCCATTGGACAAGATGATCCAGTCGGTGAAGTCAATAGCCGTCTTTGGAATAGTGGTGTTGAGTCTGATAAGACAATCGCTCGTAACCAAAAACGTCGTTTGCATTATGTATCAAACGTTCTTATCGTATCTGATCCAGGTAATCCTGCCAACGAAGGTAAGGTATTTCTCTATCAATATGGTAAGAAAATCTTTGATAAACTAATGGATGCTATGCAACCAGAATTTGCAGATGAAGAACCAATCAATCCATTTGATTTTTGGACTGGTGCTAACTTCAAACTAAAAATTCGGGATGTCGAAGGTTATCGCAACTATGATAAATCAGAATTTGCTTCTCAAGAGACGCTTTCTGAAGATGATGCAAAACTTGAAGGTCTTTATAATTCAATGCATGATTTGGCTGAGTATACTGACCCTACTAAATATAAGTCTTATACAGAGCTAAAAACTAAATTGATGAGTGTACTTGGAGAAGCAGCAGTTGCTGGAGCTCCCACAGTAGCCCAAGAGCGTAGCCTTGGAGAAGAAAAAGTAGCGACACCTATTAAATCGGCTCCTGAACCTGCAATGAGTGCTGTAGCTAGTTCAGATGATGATGACGATATTATGTCGCATTTTGCTAATTTAGTTAACGATTAAATATAACTATATAACTGAGAAATGCCGGCTTAATTGTCGGCATTTTTTTTTAATTCTTCCATTTAGGTCCTAGCATCCAATTAAACCAACCTGCTTCAGGATCAGTTGAACCTTGAGATGCAGCAACATAATTATTTGTAGTATACATCGCGCCGGCTTCTACTGCTCGGTCTCGCCTCTCCCCCGCCGCAACTTCTAGCATCTTTGCATTCATCGCCGCCTGCTCATCAATCAGTCTATTTAGTGCTTCCGTCCTTTCCCGCTGGAGTTGGTTTGCATCAGCAGCTACTTCTTTTGCAAGTCTTCGAACAAGATCAGGATTAGGTCCTTCTCGTCTAGCTAAATGTGGAGACATACCATAATCCCGGTACCCTTTTGCTTTTTCTAAATTTGCTAAAGTCAAAGAACGTCTACCCAGTTTAGTCCCATCCATAGACGCACCACTAAGTTCAGCTGGCAAATTCATTGGATCGGTTAACGCAGCCAGCGCTTCTGCTTCAGGATCTGGTAGTAATCCTGCTAGTTTTAATATCTTTTCACCACCTGGAACTATCATGGCAGCATTTATTATCATTTTTTTAATCGCTTCACCACTTGGAATAATACTTACAATTGAATCTATTAATCCAGATATTGAGTTTGTAAGTGATCCTATTATATCAAAATCTTTAAGTGGATCAAATTCAGCAATTTTGTTTGGAATAGTATCAGTGAAGAAACATTTAACCGCTTCAAATTTTTCAGTAATAAATTCCATTGGATCAAAATCAGCATATGCTTTTTTCCATTCTTCCATCTTCTCTGGAATTGTTGTAGTAAAGAAGTCTTTAACTGCTTCCCATGCTGGATCAACAAGAGCTGTTAAACTAAATTCTTTTAATTTTTCAGCAATACCTTCAAATCCTAATTTTTTAAGTAGCCATGCCGGAAGATCAATAAATATAGCATCTATTGCGTCTGTAAATCCTTTAATAATACCCTTTACGCCGCCTTCAATACCATTTGTTAATTTCTTAAGAAAGCCTGCTTCATCATCTTTTGTAAATCCTTGGTAAAATCCTGTTACAAAATCTATTATACCTATGAATATTCGAGTAAGTGGAGCCATTACAACTGACATTACATAGCCAAATGGCTTAAGCAAAGGTTTCATAAATTTAAATATTTTATTTAAAAATCCTAGTATACCAGTTCCAGCTTCTGCTCCACCAGCTCCACCGCTTAATGTTCCTATTACACTTTTTAATTTTTCACCTATATTAGCAGCACCTTCTGGCATTTCAAATTTAATACGTGGGATGTTATCAAAAAACGTACCAATAGATGATTTAATGTCTGCAATTTTACTACCCATATCAAATTTTAGATTATCTCCTACAAATGTCTTAGTGCTATCAAAAAATCCACTTACCCCAGTTTTAATAGCTGTAATTCTATTTGTAAAAGCTTCTGGTAATGTTAACTTTTCTGTTACCATTTTTCCAGTGCTATCAAAAAATCCGACAACACCAGTTTTAATAGCTGTAATTCTATTTGTAAAAGCTTCTGGTAATGTTAACTTTTCTGTTACCGATGTGCCAACGCTATCAAAAAATCCACTTACCCCAGTTTTAATGCTTGTAATTTTATCAGTAAGAGTTTTAAATCCTTCAGTTCCAGCTCCGGGAAGTAATAATTTTAATGAATTTATTATGCTTGTAAAAAAACTTAAGCTTCTAGTTTTAATGTTTGTCATATGTTTAATAAATTCGTCTGATGCTCCAGCCCATGCTTTATCAAATTCTAAGTATATGCCACCAAGAAATAGGTTTACTCTAGTTTTAATAGAACCCATGCCAACATTAAAATCATCCATCTTATCTACAAGATCTGTATTAATTTTAGTTGCAATTCCACTAAAGAATGTTGCAACATTAGATCTTATGCCTGTTACATCTATTGTTGGTATTTTTTTATTCCATTTACTAAAATCATATGGCTCGCCAGCAAGATCTACAAATCGTATTTTTGGTAAATCTGGTAGTTTAATTTTAAAATTTTTGACACTGTCAGCAAATACTGACATTGTGGTGCCAATTCCAGTTATGGTATTTTTAAATGTAGTAATAGTTTTTCCAAAAAGACTAAACGTTTTTGGAAGAGCAAGAGCTTTTATTATTGCATCAAGTCCAGTCAAAGATGCTCCAAGAGCAATAAGGGCCGGAATAGCAAATGATCCCATTGGAGGAATTATAGGTGAAGGGCCAGAACTACTTGATGAACTACTTGTAGCTCTTGCACCACCACTACTAACACCTCTTCGTGATGCTTCTCTTTCTGCTTCTAATTGTTTTCCAGTCATTCGAGTAGATTTTTCATGGAACTTAAGAAGTTTATTAACTGACTTTGTAAGGTTATCAATTGCATCAACATTTTCTTCGTTGACTACAACTTGATCCTTATTTACATCAATAAGCTGTTTAGTTAATTGTTCTATAGTCGCCATATCTATTCTTCCTATTACATAAGACCGTTTTTACGATCTTTTGCTTTATCGTTTTCTTCTTTTATATGATCAGCAAGAAGCATCACATAAATTTCTCGTTCCCAAGGTATCATATTTTCTAGTTCACTTAATGAATAATTATGGTCTTGCATCATCCTGAAATTACTCTTGTAAAAGTTTATAAGACTTTCATGAGAGAGGCAAACTAAAAAAAATCAGACATTCCTTGTAATTTAATATCGTTATTATGTCCACAATTAACGCAAGCAAAGCTAACATCTTTTATTATTTGTGGCATTTGTTCAGTATAGTTTTTAATCATTTCAAATTGAGTAGTACTTAATGATTCTATAAATGCATCAACAGATGCTTGAGGTTCGTCTTTTAATATAATTTGATCATCTGCAGTATTCACATATTTAATACATTTACCAATCATCATCATTGTCATGTCTGTTGAATTCATTTTTTCCATATTAGATTCATATAAATCAGCATATGCTGGCCATTGCATTTCTAAACTAATATCATCAGTAAGAACAATTGTGCTACTTATATCTGGCATTGCTGGAGCAATATCTGATAAATCGACTACAATTTCATTTGATGTTTCACACTCATTACATTTTAAATTAAGCTTACTTGTTTCACCAACAGATTTAGATCTAATTGTAACAAACATACATTCAATATCAAAAATTGCTAATGAGTCCCAGACAACAGAATTTTCAGGATCAGAAACACATGCTTTAATAGTATCAAGAATGGCTGAAAACATTTGATTTGTATCTTCAGATTCCATTGCAATCATTAAAACTTTTTCTTCCCTAACCAAGTATGGTCTAAACTTAAGTGTTTGATTAGTAGATGGAATTGTCATTTCATATTTTGGTGTATCATTTAAAATTGGTAGTGCCATTATATTACCTCATGGTTTATAAATTATAAAAAAATTATGCTAAATAAATGTACTAGTACTTAATCCTGTTGCTTTATTTACTTCTCGAAGTAATCGGGCATTTGCCTGTCCTTGAGTAAATTCATCTAATCCATTTTCAAAGTCTAGATTAACTTTTGATGCAGTTGGTGCATATCCTACTGCTAAAGTTTGGTACCTAGTATACGTTAAAGTTATTGTGGTATCGACAATGCCATTATTCTCATTTGAAAACTCTTGAGCATTTAAAGTTGTAGGAAATGCATCAATTAAAAGAACACCATATGTCGCTTTGCCAGTTGTATCCATTGCAAATATTCTTACATCTTTTGCATATCCTGGTTGACTAGCTGTTCCATATTTAAAATTCAATTCTTGAGTATCTTGATTTACTTGAGTGTCCTGCCAAGTTTGAAAATATTTTCTTATAGGCCAAGTGTTTGGTTCGTAAAAAGAAAGTATAACATCTGATTGAGCATATCCATATGTTATTTTTTCCTGTTTCATACCAATCAATCTTTCAGACGTCAACGTTTGATTTATAGGTAGACTACATGATCTACACAACCAAGTTAAATTTGGTTTATTGGGTAGATCATTTGATACTTTACTTTCTCTACCTTTAAATGTTTTATTATCATTTGCAATTGTATTACCGTCAGGCAAAGATACTAAAAATTTATTCGGCCGAGCTAGGCCATCTTTTAGAGCACCTTTAAATGCATCAATGTTAAAAATTGATTTATTACCCATTTAGTACACTCCTTGAATTTTTATATACTTCACGACCAGACGCTTTTTGCCAAGAAGCTGTTGGTAGAAAAGTTGCAATTTCCCACTCCGGAGCATGTACAGTTGCTAATCTACTTCTTAAATGTTTTTTAAGATAGTGTTTAATAGTTGGTTTGTAATATTGCATATTAGTTGCAGCTTTTACTGTTCGATATGTGACATTGAAATCATCTTCTTTTGCATTTTCCATTAAAGCATCGAGAAATTTAGCTCTTAATAGTGGAGGTAAGTAATGCAAATTCATACCAAGAAAACCACCCTTTGCTTTACCAATAATAATAACAAGAGGGAAACTATCATAGAATGGTAATGTCTCTTTATGCTTCGGATCATAAAAGAACATACACATTTTACCAATATCAGTGTTATTATTAAGAGTCAATTCATCTTCTTGCATTAATTGACCTTGTTTAATTCTACGAAAATCTTTACCACGCATAGTGTTTATCTTACGGCGGAACCATTCACGCGACTCTTTAGTGCGAGGAGTAATTCCTGCACGAAAAGCTTCTAGTTCTAGTGTTTTAAATATCTCTGTCATGAATCTATTTATACTTTTTTCTTAGGTTTCTTCATTGGAGGAAGTGGTTTCATTTTCTTTGGAGGTTTTGGCATAATTCCCATTTGTTGTAATGTATGCTCTGTCCATATCTGAAATTCCCATTTATGATCTGCTGCATATGATTTAGCAGCTTTCCATTTATTCATATTCTTTACATATGTTAAACCTTCGGTTATGTACCGTTTAGTTTTTTTGCCTGGATTTTTAGGAGGGCGTGTCTGAACATCTGGTTTTATTTCAATTAATAATGTTTTTCCGTTCTTAAAAGTAACCTTAAGATCTACAAAGTATCTATGATATTTTTTATCTACTTCATAGAGATAAGGAACTACAACTTCTTCGCTAGACCATGAGACTACATCAGTTTGTTCATCGCACCATCGAAAGCAATGTCTTTCCCACATCGAGCGAAATACTATTTTAGTATAATCTCCACGATATTTACGAGGATTTTTTGGATTAAATTTACCTGAGTATGTTTTCATAGTTTCCTATATAAATATAACTAATAGAATTTAGCTTTATTTATAGGAAATTTCGTATGGTATTTGCAACAGATCTGGGTACTCATCTAAGAGGAGCCGCAATTAGAGCTGCGAGGACGGGGCTCGATTTTGAAATGGGAACTCCGCCTAAGTCATCTCCTAGATTAAAATTTCCTCTTCATAACGAAAATGAATATCCAGCATATATTTTATTTCAACCAGTAATTACAACACCGCCAGAATTAGGAGGTGGTGCTGCAGGTGCAGTTGGAGAAATGATAAAATATATAAGTGATACGACTTATACAGCTGCTACTGGTAATGCCGTTGTCGATGGCGACGCCATAGGCGATGATGGCATGTCTGCTGTAGAACGAGAGGCTGGCGCCGGCGCAGAATTTAAGGCTCAATCTATAATTACAAATGAAAAGAAAACAAATTCCAAAGCAAGTTGTAAAATGTATATGCCTTCTAGTATTGTTTTTCAAGATGGTGTTAGCTATTCAACTGCTGATCTTGGTTTTGCTGGAGGCGCTGCGGCTGCAGGAATGGCTAATGGCCAAGGGATGGTAGAATCTTTAGCAGCCGGCGGGTTCGCATCATTGGGAAATTTTTATGATGCATTAAAAGGTTCAGTCAGTCAAGATGCTGCAAGACTTGGTGCTACTCGACTGGCAGGTTTGGCAGGTAAAAATGGAGCAATAGATGGAGCAGTACGAGGATCATTAAGAACTTCGCCTGTGTCTAATATGACTATGTTGTTCGATAAACCTCAATTAAGAACATTTTCTTTTAGTTTTAAAATGCAACCTGTATCTGAAAAAGAAGCAAATATGGTAACAGAAATTGTTAAATTTTTTAGAACTGAATTATATCCAGACGCATTTAATACGGACACGCTTGGTGGAATTAGCGTTCCGTTTGGCTATAGATTTCCAAATGAAATTAAAATTAGTTTACATTATGGAAAAACCAATAGTGGAAAAAACTTTATAAAATTTAAACCATGTTATTTAACTAATTTTCAAGCTACATTTAATGCTCCTTCTGCATCTTTTTTCAAAGGTGGTCATTTTCAAGAAACTACCATATCTATGACTTTACGTGAAAATGAATTGTTGAATAAAAAAGATATAGAAGGAGGGTTCTAATATGGGATACTTTGCAGGTTTTGATAATGTAAGATATAAATTTGGTGAAGAAGATAACGCATTTTCTATCTTTCAAAACTTATCTTCTTATGCTGATATAATAGACAAGTTTAAAGATTCGTTTCAACATTATTTAAATTATGAAATTTTAGAAGGAGATAGACCAGACGTACTATCTGCAAAAATGTATGGTGATCATAAATATTATTGGACATTTTATTTAATGAATGATCATCTTCGAAGACAGGGCTGGCCATTAACTTATAGAAACATAAAATCTCAATTAGATCAATCTTATCCTAACACCGTGCTTAATTTTCGTACAGATGATAATGGTGTTCCACATATTGGGCATCCGACCGGTACCACTAACTTAATTAATATATTTAAAGTAGGATCTTTAGTAGAGGGTACTCAATCTGGTGCAACAGGTATAGTTGTTAGAAAAAAATTAGATCTTGGTCAAATAATTATTAGTGGATCTGTTGGTTCTTGGATAAACGGAGAAACAGTAAAGTTCGATAGAATAATTGCTAATCCTTTAGCATTATTAGATCCTAATTCACTTTTAGATTATCCAGATATTACTTTATTTGAGAATGCTCGATTACATTCATCCTCTCTTGAAATAAATGGAGCACATCATCATGAAGATGCAGATGGTAATTGGGTTGATATTGATCCTCGTTCTGAAAATCAAAGTCAACTTATAACAGAAGTTACTTACTCTGAGCATCTTCAAAATGAAAATAGCAAATTAAGAAAAATTAAAGTATTAAAGCCAAGCGTAATAAGATCTGTTCATCACGGTTTCATCGAAAATATAAGTGGGTAATTTTTTTAATGGCTGAAGTTAGTAAGTATTCAAATCCTTATGAATTTATAATTCAATCAGTGATTATAACAGCACACCGCTGGACCTTTGCGCCTGAAGGCTATGATATTAAGAATGTAATAAATGAAATAAGCTTTTTTGAATCATTAGAAAAACCTTTTTTGACAGCTAATTTAGCGTTTTTAGACAATGAAAATTTAGGAGATAGATTTCCTTTCTTTGGAACAGAAAGAGTTTCAATAACACTTATGTCAGGTGAAGAACTTGAAGACAATAAAATAAACACTATCACTAAACATTTTATTGTAAATAAAGTAACTAATTCTGGAAAAAGTAATGATAACAATGAAATTGTATTATTGCATTTAATAGAAGAAAGAGCTTACCAATCTAATTTAATGGCAATTAATAAAGTATTTAAAGCAGTTGAAAGCCGAGGTGGATTCAATGATGGTGGGTTTGTAAGTAACCCGGTCGAAATAATGCAAAGCTTATTAAATGAATTAAATAGATACACATTTGATGGATCAGATTATTTTTTAAATAATGAATTATTATCTAATAAAGATATTGAGCCACTAATAGATGGAACTTTAAAAATATTGATACCAAATATTGGCCCTTTAGAAGCACTTTTGTGGTTATGTGATAGATGTATAACTGGCAATGGATACCCATTTTATGTCTTTGCTAGTATGGGTGATGATAGAATTAGATTTTTAGATTTAGAAACAATGCTTCAATTACCAACACTAAATAATCCTGGAAGTGGATTATTACCATACACTTATTCTGAATCGATTGCAGCTAAAGCTCATACATTAAAACCAATAGAAAAACTTTTCATAATAAAAAGTTATTCAATGAAAAACTCTGAAAGCCAGAATACATATAATAATATTGGTTTAGGTCCTGCAACATATAATTTTATTGATACGTATCGTGGAACAATACATGTACGAAAACATAATCCTGGAGAAACATTTGCTCGAGCAAAAATGTTGGGAATTATGCCTAGAGATGATATACCAGTTTATGATGATAAAGCAATGTTGGGTGGTAAAAATATTAGTCAATATAACGCATCGACAATAACTAACATTACTACAACTTGCTCACAAAGTGGAGTTCCGAATGGTTCGCCAGATCTTATTAGAGGGTATAACGAATATCAGACAGGTGATTTACATAACTTAAAAGTAACAGCCCGTGGATTAAGAGGATATTTGCATAAATCACCTTTAACTATCGAAGTACCAGGTAGAAACTTTCTAGCAAAAGATGCAAATATGACTATAAGTAATAGGATAAGTTTGGAAATTAAAAAAAATGCAATGCATGATAAAGTTGAAAATAGTCAAGAATTAGATATAAAAAAGTCTGGCAATTATTTAATATATACAGCTAAACATACATTTAGTCCTGCAGGTAATGGTGCTTTTACTACTACTTTAGGATTATGTAAATTATCACATCAGAAAAGATAAAGGCTTATAAATGAAAAGTATATCTAATGAATATTGGGGTGATAATCCAAGATTTTTTATAGGAAAAGTCAGAAGAAATGATGATCCAAAAGGTATGGGAAGAGTGCAAATTAGAGTATTTGGCATTCATGATAATCTTGAAATAGAAGATAATGATTTACCTTGGGCTCAATGTTTAATTCCTACAACTTCTCCAGGAATTTCAGGCCAAGGAGAGAATTCAGTATTGGCAAAAGGTGCAATGGTTCATGGCATGTTTTTAGATGGAGAATTATCTCAAATACCACTAATTTTTGGAAGCTATGTTACTATACAAGAACCTTCTTATATACAAGCCTCTGATCCCACTCTTATATCACCATTAGTAGATGCTGGTGGTGTTACATCTTCAAGAACAAATAATACATATTCAGCAGGAGAAGCTCTATCAGTTCAGCCAAATGCTGAAGAAATTGAAGCAATTGCAAAGGCAATGCCAGGAAATGGTATACCAGAAAAAATATTTACTTCACTTAGTAACTTTATGGAGCCGGCGCAAGTTTGTGCATTCATGGGAAATATAAAAGCCGAATCTGGACCTGGACAAGGTAAAGATTTTAATAGAATCTATACAACAAGTAAAGTAAGTGGATCGCAAGATTATGATAGCATATACGAAGGGCAAAATCTATTTATTAAAAGCGGGCCATGGAGTGAAATAGTTAATCCAGATGATGTTGGTTTGCCAGCTTTTGGTTTATGCCAATGGAGAGGTCAGCGTTGGGAAAATTTAATAAAATTTTCAGAAAATGTTGGATTACCATGGCAAAGTTTAGATGCTCAATGCAGATTTATTTGGCACGAATGCACAGATTCTGGGCCACATAATGAAAAGAGCGCATGGGGATATGTTAATGCATGTGGAGCTGATATTCCGAACGCTACTTATAGTGTATGTAGATTTTATGAAAGACCATCAAGAGAATTTGTAAGGTATGGTGGATCATTTGGAGCGTGTCCTTATACATCACAGGGAACTAGTAAAAGTTCTGCTGGCAGAAGATATTGGTCACCAACTTTAAGAACTCGAATTACAAATGCCTTAGTGTATCATCGTAAATTTGTTAGTGGCACATAGGAGATAAGTTATGGATATTAGAGGATTAAACGATAAATTAAATAATGTACGAGGTACATTAGACTTCCAAAACTTGACTTCTAAAATAGATAAAGTTAGTAACGGAATAAAAGCTTTAAATGAAACTAAATTGGCTTTAAATAAAGTTGGTAATTCTATCAATGGTATTAAATCACTTACCGAATCTTTGCCAGTAGCAAAAGAAAGCATAGCAAATTTAGTAGCAGTGGCACCTATTGCAACTTTAACTAATCAAATGCCAGGTCTTGAAGATAAAATGAATAAGGCTTTAACCACGGCAGAAGAAGAAATTGTTCAACAAATGAGCGCTCGACCATGGACAAATCCTGATACTGGATTTGTTGGTATTCCAAAAACTGAATCTGCGACACTTAGAGCTGGAATAAAAAAAGCTAATAAACTAGTTGGAACCCCACAATCAATTCAATCGGCTATTAGTAAAGTTGCAGGTGAACTACCTGATTTTAATAAAATTATGAAGGGAATTGTTCCAGCAGAATTATCAGATTTCGCAAAAGATGGCTTAGCGAAAGTTGCGGCATTAGAGTCTGCCGCTAATGCTCTTGAAACAAATCTAACCGGTGCATTAAGCAATATAACTGCTCTCCCCAATCAGCTAAAAAAATTAACTAATGGTTTAGGTGGGTTGCAAGGTGCATTGAATGTAGATTTAGACATATCAATTAAAGGTGTAGATAATATTTTAAATACTGTAACAAATGTCGATGCGGGAATTAACAATGCATTAGGATTAGTTCAAAATGCTAAATTAGCAGCCGATGATCATTTAACAAGAGGAATAAAAGATTTAGCTGGTGGTGTTTTAGATGTTGATCAAACTTTACAAGCCGTAAAAGATCTAAAAAATGAAAATTTTACATCAGTAATTAATAATATTAATTCAGCCGCAATATTAAAAAGTGCTAAATTAGGAAAAATTGTTCCATACTTAGATCCAGACACAGGTAAAATAACAACATTTGGTGCAGAGATTGTTCCATACTTAAATCCAGACACAGGTCAAATAACAATACCAGGAATGCCTGCTGAACAAGCTCGAGCTATTATTGAAAATCAAATGGGTAAAGTTACTACTGATATTGAAACAAAGATTAATAGTCTCACAACAGATCTTTCTACTAATATTGTATCAGATGATGCAGATAGTCCACCTCTTTCGTCTGAAAGAGTTGAAATAGGTCAAGCCGCATCTAACTGGTCTGGCAGCCAAACAGTAATTTCTGAAAGTAAAAGAAAAATTAAAAATCCTGGTGAGTATGCATTTACTCGAGTTAATTCACCCGAAGAATTAGTTGCAGAATTTAATAGCGTTAAAAGAGAAATTACAGAAATGGTTTTGCATTGGAGTGAACATTTTTTAGATCAATCTCATGCAGGTGCTGAAGAAGTACATGAAAGAGCTGTAGCGCTGAATCAAGATGGTATTGGTTATCATTATGTTGTAAAGAAAAATGGACAAATAGAAAGAGGTCGGCCAGTTTATATTGAAGGTCGTCATGCTGATAATCATGACAAATATAGTATTGGCGTAGTCTTTATAGGTGGAATGAATTCTTATTCAACTGAGAAGAAAGAATATTGGAAACATGGTAAAGAATCTTTAACAACTGCTCAAATGAAAACTCTCGATATAATAATAAAATCGTATTATGCAATATGGCCAGGGTGCAGTGTTTTTGGACATAATGATATTGAACATTGGGCTCAAGATCCTGGATTTGATGTTGGAGGATATTTAAAAAATAGATTTAAAACTACTAATCAAACAGATCCAGCATTAGAAAATGTAGACCAAGATGCATTAGTTGCAGAGCAAGTTATGTTATCTGATGCTATTACAGAAAACAATGCTCCATTTGTAGTACCTTCTCCAGCTCCAGCTATAATTCCTCCTGTGCCAGATAAAGAACAAGTAAAAACTGCATCACCGCTACCTGCAGCAATACCTGTTTTAGCTCAGGGATATGATGAAATTGTACAACTTCTTAATGATGATATATTAAAAGAAGGTGATGTAATAAAACCAAAAGAATTAATTACAGATGAAGTTGTAAATGTTGTGTTAGATAGAGAAAAACAAGCTGAATTTATAGCTGAAGGAAAATCTATAATTGAAGCTACTCGAGGAGCACTTGGTATAAGAAATATGCTAGGAATTCCTATTAATAGTCTTAAATCATATAATGAAAGTGTAGGCAAAAAATGAGTTTAAATAATAAAGAACTTGAAAATATAGCTGCACAAGATAGAAGAGCTCTTCTACTAGGAACTGTTCGAGGAACTGGTTTTGAAGATGCGTCAGGCGAAAATCCATCAGCTGATTATTTCTTTGAACAGGGCACTGAAAAAAGTACACGTGGTGTTTCGATTCATAATTTAGAAACTGATGTAAGTACTGTAATTGGCCGTGAAGATATATCATTGACACATTCAACGCCATCTGACGCTGCGCAGGTTTCAATTAAAACAACACCAAAAGGTCATGTAGCATTATATGATGATACAATTGGAAGTGAAAGAATTCTTTTAAAACATCTATGTGGTGCAGGTGTTGAAATAAAACCAGATGGCTCTATTATTGTTAATGCAAGAGGCAATAGAGTCGATTTAATAACTGGTAATCATCATTTATTTACAGAAGGTAATGGAAATCTTACGTATTCAGGTGATTTAACTATGAATATTGGTGGAGATTTTAATCTTGATGTTGGAGGAAATTATAATTTAAAAGTTGGAGGTCATTGGATTGTAAATGTCTTCGGGTCTTATACTAAACGAATTATTGGCATGATGGCTGAAACTATTCAAAAAGTAAAAAGTACTACGGTATTAAAAGATGTTACAAATACATTTCTTGGAAAACTAAGTACTTCAGTAAAAGAAGATTATGAATTTATTGTAAGAGGTGAATCAGATTATAACCACAAAGGATCTACAACTCTTACATCACAAACTGAAATATCTTTAAGTTCTCCTAATATCAATATTGTTGC
>Ga0302121_10001000_pt1 | contig 14321 bp, 15 predicted proteins | sample CB21_surface_MG_FD_203120 | JGI IMG/M metagenome (GOLD analysis project Ga0302121, IMG submission 203120) | Marine microbial communities from Western Arctic Ocean, Canada - CB21_surface | ecosystem: Environmental > Aquatic > Marine > Oceanic | place: Canada: Western Arctic Ocean | collected... | reverse complement strand
CACCTTTCAAGAACTCGACCAGATACGTAAGAGCTTCATCTACACTGTTCTCAACATGCTACACGCCCGTGTAGAATACCCAAAGAGCGATGCCGAAAAGGCAAGCGACCTCGAAAAGGGAAACACCGACAAAACGCCCGATGCCAAAGCTAAGCCTGGAGATCAACAACCAATCTAGCGCCCTCGTCGACCCTAAGGACGCCGCCATCGCTCTTTTTGAGGCGATCCACGCATCAGGTAGATTCCCAATCAGCGAAGGCGAGCTAAGCATCGCCTTCGTCAACGATGCCGAGATCGCACAAGTGCACGCCGACTTCATGGAAGATCCAAGCCCCACTGATGTAATCACCTTCCCTGCTCAGCCCGAGATGGAATCGGCCGGGGAGATCATCGTATCCGTCGACCACGCTCGCAGCCGGGCCACAGAATTAGGCGAGCCTTTCAGTCGCGAGCTCAGCCTCTACCTCGTCCACGGCTGGCTGCATCTAGCTGGCTACGACGACCGCAAAGAGTGCGACCGCGCCAAAATGCGCGAGGCCGAACAAAAAGCACTATTAATTCTAGACGAAGCAGATCGAACGATTGAGTTTAAGGTTAAGACCTGCGGGTAGTGTTCGGTATCCCTATCGAGCCTTTACGCGAAGACTTTAGTTGACGCCCCTAATGCCCGGTAGCAATTTCACACCGTGACTGAGAAACCTGAACCGAAAGTACCTGTCACCCCACCTGAGCAGTGGGTCGATAAGTATGGAGATTATCTCTACGGCTTCGCCATGTCGCGCTTGCGCAATCCCGACGCCGCCAACGACTGCGTACAAGACACCTTTCTAGCCGGCATTAAGGCGCTCGAGCGATTCGATGGCAGTCGTGATATCAAATTTTGGCTGCGCGGCATTATGCGTAACAAGATCGTAGATCAGATTCGTAAATCCATCAAAGAAAACAAGGTCGATATTGAGGCGGAAGACGAAGCTCTCTTAGAGAGTTTTTGGTTCAAATATAGCGGCATCGCCACGACCAATCCAGACCCTTGGCAATTTAACCCCCGTAAATCGTATGATAACGGCGAGTTCTGGATCGTGTTCGAAAAATGTATCGCCCAAGTCAAAGACCCCGCCCGTGAAGCATTCGTCCTGCGCGTGCTAGAAGATCAAACAACTGAAGAAGTTTGTAAGGCAATGGACATCACTCCGAATTATCTATGGGTGCTCTTACATCGCGCCCGGGAACAGCTTAAGTTACTACTCGAAGCTAGCTGGACCGGAGAAAACGTTAAATAATTCACTCACATATGTTTACCTGTAAACAAGTATCCAACGCACTGTCTAAAGAAGACTACGAAAAAATGCCCCCTTTAAGGCGCTTTTTTCTACGTTTGCATGTAAAACTTTGTGTTTTCTGCGGCAAATACAACCGCCAAGTCATGGACTCGCAGGACATGTGCCGCTGCTACAGAGAACACGAAATCACCAGCGAAGAAACTTTCGCTCAATACCGTCCCCAGATGGAACCCTTGAAAAAAGACCAGCTCAAAGAGTTACTTGCTTCGCAGTCGAAGTGAGCGAAAATTCTCACAGGCGTATAAATAAAATCTACAACTGTGGGACGGCCTCGAGTAACTTGACGGTGTAGGGGTGTTGCGGATTGCTGTAGATCTCTGCCGCGCTAGCCTGCTCCACGATTTTGCCTTCTGTCATGACGAGCACCTGGTCGCTGATGTGCTCGACCACGGCGAGGTCGTGTGCGATGAACAGGTAGGTCAATCCGAGCTCGTCTTGTAGGTCTTGCAGAAGATTAATAATCTGCGCTTGTACGGAAACGTCGAGCGCGCTGACGGGCTCGTCGCAGACGATAAAGTCGGGCTCGACCGCGAGGGCCCGGGCGATGCCAATGCGCTGGCGCTGGCCTCCGCTGAACTGGTGCGGGTAGCGCTGCATGAATTCGGCTGAGAGGCCCACCTTTTCGAGTAGGTCAGCCACGCGAGCTTGCTTTTGCGACTTTGACCACCCTTTGAAATGAATGTCGAGAGGCTCGGCGATGATGCTGTAGATCGTCATCCTGGGGTTAAGCGACCCAAAGGGGTCTTGGAAGATAACCTGGATTTTCTTGCGATAGGCAAAGAAATCACGGCGAGACAGTGTGGCCAGATCGCGCCCCTCGTAGTGGACGGAGCCAGCGGTTATTGGCACAAGACGTGCGATAGCGCGTCCGGTAGTAGTCTTACCGCTGCCGCTTTCACCGACGAGGCCGGCAGTCTTTCCGCGGGGTATGTCAAAACTGATGCCATCCACAGCTTTCACCACGTCGACGGTGTGCTGGAGGACACCTCCTTTAACGGGAAAGTGAACTTTGAGATCGCGAACAGAAAGCAAGGGTTCGACTGTGGAGAGATCGGACATATAAGTCGGTTATAGTAGAAAAGAGCTATCGCGCAATACTGGAGCAAAAAAGTATCAGGCACAGCAAAGCTGGACTTTGACTAGCCTAAGCGCTTATTTTATTACATTCGCTCATTAATACACGCTTCGAGTCATGTTTCTCAAACGCTTCGGCCCCTATTTTAAATATTTAAAACCTGTGCGCGTCCAATTCGGGCTCGGTTTGTTTTTTGGCATCGTCGCGGCTGCGGCCTCGGGCGCGGGCTTGCCCTTTGTGATTAAATTTCTGGTTCCTCTGGTCACCTCCAACAATCCCCCAGCGGGCTGGCAACTAATCTTGATCCTGTCCTCGGTCCCAGTCGTATTTACTTTTCGTGCAGTGGGTAGCTTCTTAAATGCCTATTACATGGCCTATGCAGGTATGCACGTGCTGGAAAAGCTGCGATTGATGGTCTTTACCAAGATCCAGGAGCTACCACTATCTTTCTTCCACCGAAATAATGTAGGTGATTTGATGAGCCGCGTAACGGGCGACACTTTGCAATTGCAAGGAGCCATCGTCAAGGTGGTCAACAGCCTGGTCAAGGAACCAGCTACGCTGATCGCCGCTTTCTCTGCCCTCATTTATTTAACAATTACCGAAAAGGAGGCTGCTTTTATGCTCATCGCACTTGCCTCGGTACCTGCATGCGTACTCCCGATCAAAGCAATCGGGACCCGTATCCTCAACAAAGCTAGGCTAGCTCAGCGTCAGGCAGGTGAGGTCAACGATGTGCTGAACGAAAATCTAGGCTCCGTGCGCGAGATAAGGGCATACAATCTCGAAGATCGCGAGATCAGTCGTTTCGGAGCAGCTTGCCATAAGTTTTTCAAGCTCTCGCTTAAAACGGTCAAATACGACAAGGCTCTCTCACCAATGATCGAATTGGTCTCCGCCTTTGCCATCGTCTTTGCCCTCCACGCCGCCGTGGTCAAAAATCTTTCGCCTGAAGGGATGGCCGCAATTCTGACGGCCCTTTATATGTGCTACGAGCCTATCAAAAAGTTGGGCGGCGTATCAAACACGATACGAAAGGCGGAAGCTTCGCTCGATCGACTCGAGTATGTGCTCCAGACCGAAGATACGGTCCCTGAAAATTCTAACCCAATCCAAACTCGTGATCTAAAAGGCAGAATTGAATTCGACCACGTAACCTTTAGCTACAAAAAGGAAGTCGCACTCAAGGACATCCAGATTGATATTGCACCTGGCGAAGTGATCGCCCTAGTCGGCCCCAGTGGGGCGGGTAAATCGACCTTTGCCAATTTAGTGCCTCGATTCTACGACGCGCTAAAGGGGAGCGTGCGAATAGATGGCATAAACGTGAAAGACTTTAAAAAGTGTGACCTTCGCAGCCAAATTGCCTTGGTCTCACAAGACGCGATTCTATTTAACGAATCGGTCGCGCACAACATCGGCATAGGACGCGAGGGTGCCAGCGAAGAGGCGATCCGTATCGCCGCTAATATGGCTAATGCAGGCGATTTCATCGAACAACTCGACGGTGGCTACGAATACATTGTGGGCGAGCGGGGTAACCGCCTATCAGGTGGCCAACGCCAACGAATTTCCATCGCACGCGCTTTTCTCAAAGACGCGCCAATCATCATCCTCGATGAGCCAACCTCGGCACTCGATGCGGAGAGTGAGCACGCGATCCAAGCCGCACTCGAGACTCTCTCCAAAGGCCGCACCGTGCTGATCATCGCTCACCGCTTCAGTACGATCCAGCACGCGGATCGTATTTTGGTATTCGACGCAGGCGAGATTGCTGCGAGCGGGACACACCAAGAACTTTACGCGAGCCAGCCTCTCTACAAGAGCCTCTATGATAAGCAGGCCAACACTGCCCAAAAGAAATCCAGTTAATTCACTTAGGAGGAACCCCATGAAAAAGAATATCTCAAAAATCATCCTCGGTCTCGCGCTGGCAGCGAGCCTAGTCTGCAGCTCTGGTTGTGGTTCGACTCGCATCGAAAACGGAGTGACTATAGAGCAAGGAAGTCGTATTCCTTGGTTTTAGGAAAAAGTCTAGTCCCCCCTCCGGCCATGCTTGATCAGCATTCCTTCGACAGCCAGTTGAAATCTGGAATCCAGCTCACTGCTAGCGCTTATTTAAGTAGCTAAGAAACATCTCTTTGAGCCTAGCTAACTCCTCAAAGCGGAACAGGTAGAGCAGAATTAAATAGACCATAGCACCCCCCGGCACGCAGACGGCGACGGTGAGTGCGGCACTGAGCTTTTCGTTTAAGTCGAAACCAGCCAAAAAAGACCATGCGAGGGCACAAAATAGCCCCATGGTGGCACCCGCAATGAGCACTTTAGACAAAGCTGGACGCAAAGCGTGACAACTAATGCCAGGACGCCTCGCCGAGAGCGCTCTCCAAAGTAGCCAGCTCTGGGCGAGCGCGGCCAGCACGTTGGCCGCGGCCAGCCCAGCGGCACCCCAGAATTGCATGAGGAGTATTCCCAAAAACAAATTAATCAACAGACAGTAACCCGCGACTCTAACCGGTGTGCGCATGTCCTTACTAGCGTGGAGCCCACGGGTGATAAAAGTAGCTGCCGAGTAGAGCGGCAAACCAATCCCGTAGATTGCAAGGAGTGGCACGGTAGCCAGCACATCGGCCTTTTCAAAAGCCCCCCAAAGAAAGAGCAGCTCGATAATCGGCTCCCCCAAAACAAACAACCCGATGCCCGCAGGGACAGAAATACCGACCACGAGGCGCAAACCTTGTAGAAAAGCCGCCGAGAAGGCGGTCTCATCATGGTTCGAGAGCGCCTTAGCTAAGAGCGGAAAGAATACAGTCGCCACCGCGATAGTAAATACGCCGAGAGGTAGCTCCATTAATCTACTTGCCAGGTAAAGCACGGACACTGCTGATTCGTCAAGCGAGTAGGCCAAAAGCCGCGAGATGAGGATATTAACCTGCAAAATTGCCGCCCCCATTAGTCCCGGCAAAAAGAGTTGCCAGAGTTCGGTCAGCGCCGACCCACCCTGTAGCTCCAGTCGCGGGCGCCATCCTTGACGTATCAGATCGATCGCTGGGAAGAGGAGCTGCAGGAGTCCACCCAAAAGCACGCCGCCGCACAACCAGTAGACAACCCGCGCCACATCGGCATCCAGCCATAGGCCTGCGGCGAGCGCCCCAATCATAGAAAGGTTAAGCAAGATGGGAGTCGATGCCGCCACAGCAAAACGGCCAACTAGGTTCAGACCCGCCGAGATAATCGCAGCTAGGCAGATGAATAGCATGTAGGGTAGCAGCCAGACGGCCAGTTCCGCGCCCGTCGCCCAGCGCTCGGGTAAAAAGCTACCACCAGCCGCCCAAGCCAGCAAAAGCATGCCTAGGCTGATGATTACAATCAGCGCCAACAATAATCGTGCAAGTACTTGATTGAAAAAGCGGAAGGCACCACTTCGCCCCTCCCGCTCCAGCACATCTGAAAAAATAGGGACAATAGCCGAACTAAGCGCCCCTTCCCCTAGGAGTCGGCGGAAAAGATTTGGTAGGGTAAAAGCCAAAATGAAGGCGGAATTCCACAGGCTTGCTCCGAGCGCCGCAAAAATTAGAATATCTCGCAAAAGCCCCAATAAACGGGAGCCCACAGTCGAAAGACTGACCACGGCAATGTTTTTGAGATTTTGGAACATCTGTTTGCAAGGGACAGGTAAATTCATTACCTTATAAAAGACTAGAAACTACGGCGTAAAAAGCTTTGGCAATTGTATATTTATTACTCTTAGTTCTTGGTCTTTTGCTTACTTTCAGCAGTAAGACCACTTTAAACTTATTATTTGATCAATGCCACTCATTTCAAAACTCACCGTCCGCCTCAAACGCCATCCAAAACGCGTCGTCTTCCCTGAAGGCAGTGACCCTCGCATCTTGCAAGCAGCACGCAAATTTGCATCCAATTCACTAGGCATTCCAATCCTGCTAGGCGACCGTGCAAAAATTAAGGCCAATGCCGAAAAGCTCGACATCAACCTCGAGCACATCCGAATTATCGAGCCGCGCCGTAGTGATGAGTGGGAAGGCTTCGTCAAAAAATTTCAAGGCCTGCGCCGTTTCAAAAACCTCAAAGACAAAGACGTCGAGCAATACCTTGAGGACACCAACTACTTCGCTACCATGATGCTCGCAACTTCGCAGGCTGATGCGATCGTATCGGGTGCCACCAGTTCCGCCTCTAGTGCGCTGCGCCCGCTCCTGCAGATCGTCCCTCGCCTGCCCGATGTTAACACCGTATCTTCGCTCAACATCTTTGATCTTGAAGACCTGGAGACGGGTAAAGACCGAGAGCTCTTTCTAGCTGACTGCGCCGTGATACCTAATCCAACGAGCGAACAACTTGCTGACATCGCAGTGACCACTGCCGCGCTTCGCTACCACTTAACTAATACAAAGCCCTATGTGTCTTTGCTTAGCTACTCTAGTAAAAGCGTGACGAGTAAGGACCCAACCGTGGCCAAGATGAAAGCAGCCACTAAAATGGCGCGCAACAAAGCTCACGAACTCGGCATCCCTATGGAGATCGACGGGGAGCTTCAAGTCGACGCCGCCCTTGACCCTATTACTGCGAAAGCCAAGAAGATCGACGGTCCCGTCGCCGGTCGTGCTAACGTTCTCATCTTCCCTGATCTACACTCAGCCAACATCGCCTCTAAACTAGTCGACACCTTGACCCGTGCGCGCAACTATGGCCCCATCCTTACTGGTCTCGCCAAGCCCGCTGCAGAGATCAGTCGTGGTGCTTCCGCTACCGATATATTTAGTACTGCCGTGATGGTCGCCTCGCAAGCTATCGATCATAAGCTACTCTACCCGACCGACAATAGCGACGATTTGAACGAAGACGTGACTCTCCTCTAGGATAACAGCTCCGCAAGCTTACAAAACTCACTCTGAGTATATGCCACTAAAACAAAAAGACTTCACCGAGCCCGAAGATACAGAGATCTTAACTGCGCCGCGTAACAAGACGACCAAACGTATCTTCATCGCAGCGACTCGGATGAATGACGGTAAGACCACCACAAGTCTCGCCCTCTTTTCGGCAATACGTAGCATCACCGAGCGCGTTGGATTCATCAAGCCAGTAGGCCAGCGCTTCGTCGAAGTCGAAGGCCGCCAGATCGATGAAGATTCCATCTTGCTCAACCAAATTTTCAATGTGAAGACCCCGATTCACGCGATGAGCCCCATCGCCGTGCATGCAACCTTTTCAAGGGAGTATCTAGATAACCCCTCCGCAAGTCACACCTATCTGATCGATAAAATGTGCCGCGCCTTCGACCGTGCAGCCTTTGAGCGTGACTACATAATCATTGAAGGCAGCGGTCACGCGGGTGTGGGATCAGTCTTCAATCTCTCCAACGCGGATGTCGCCAAGCGCCTCAATGCAAAAGTTATCATCGTCGCACGTGGCGGCATCGGCCGACCAATTGATGAAATCGCGCTCAACAAGGCCGTCTTCGAAGCTGCCGGCGTGCAGATAATCGGTGCGATCATCAATAAAGTCGAACCCGACAAGCTACAGATGGTCGATAAATATTGCCGTATTGCCCTTGAACGTATGAACATCCCGCTACTCGGCTGTATTCCCCACGAGTGTAAGCTGACACAACCTAATCTAGAGCAAGTAGTCGCCGAGACTAAGGGGCGATGGATCAATGGCAAAACCTCCGGCAGCAAAAACCGGATCGACAAAGTCATTATCGGAGCGATGGCAGCCAAAGGCCTCTCAGAATACCTCGTCAAGGGCACACTCATTATAGCGCCAGGAGACCGAGAAGACATCATTCTATCGGCCATCGCAACCGAAGGGCTGGGTAGAGATGACCTCATTGCAGGTATCATCCTCACGCGTGATATTCTTCCCCAACAGGAGCTAATGAAAATGATCGAGAAAACCTCGATCCCCATTATCATATGCGAGGAGGACAGCTACAAAGTCGCCTCCAAAATCAACAACATGACAGTCAAGACACAGCCCAGCGATGAGGATAAAATACCGATCATCAAGGATCTCATTACTAAAAACATAGATCTCGAAGTCATCCAAAACGCCTTCGACTCACAGGACTAAACACAATGCCTGCAAAAAAAGAATCCCCCACCTTTGAAAAATCCGTCGAGCGCCTTGAAGGCCTCATTCAATCAATGGAAAACGGCGATACGCCGCTCGCTGACTTAGTAGCTAAGTTTGAAGAGGGCTCTAAACTACTGAATCATTGCCAAGCGCAACTAAAAGAAGCCGAGCTCAAAATCGAACAACTCAATCTTAAAACTGGTGAGCTCGAAAACTTTGACGATTCTAGCGAAGACTAATTTACAAAATGTCCCTACTCGCCCAGATCCAATCGCCTGATGACGTAAAAAAACTCACGCTCGAAGAACTACCACAACTCGCGCAAGAGATTCGCGAACGCGTCATAGCGACGACCTCGAAAAATGGTGGCCACGTCGGTCCCAACCTAGGAGTGGTCGAGCTCACCATTGGCCTGCATCGCGTATTTAATACACCAAAAGACCGCTTCTGCTTCGACGTCTCCCACCAAGGCTACGTTCACAAGCTATTGACCGGACGCAATGACGAACGCTTTGACCACATCCGTACAAGCGATGGCTACAGCGGCTTCCTCACGCGTGCCGAGAGCGAGCACGACGCCTTCGGCGCAGGCCACGCTGGCACCGCACTTTCCGCCGCGCTAGGCATGGCCGTAGCCCGCGATAAGCGTGGCACTGACGAGAATGTCGTCGCGCTCTGTGGCGACGCCGCCTTTACATGTGGCATCACGATGGAAGCGCTCAACAACGTTGCCGGTTCGACCAAACGTCTCATCATAATTCTCAATGACAACAAATGGTCGATCGCAAAAAATGTAGGCGCACTATCTCGCTACTTTAACGAGCTGATCACAAACCCGATCTACAACCGCCTCAACGACGACATCGAGAGTCTTCTCCAAAAAATGCCAGGTGGCGAGTCGATCATCAAATTTGGCAGTAAGTGGAAACAAGAGACGAAAGACTTCTTCGTCTCCTCATCACTCTTTGAAAAATTCGGCATTCGCTACATTGGCCCCATTGATGGGCACGATCAAAAGCAGGTCGAGTACTACCTAGAGTTTGCCAAAAATGCCGAACAGCCAGTAATCCTTCACATTTTAACTGAGAAAGGTCGCGGATACGATGTCGCCATCGAAAATCCTGAGCGCTTTCACGGCGCCAGCCCCTTCGATGTAAAGACGGGCAAAGGAGCCCCCTCCGCCTTTGGGACTCCTCCTAAGTATCAAGACGTGATGGGTGAGACACTCGTCAAGCTAGCACGTGAGGACAAAAACGTCGTGGGTATCACCGCTGCCATGCCCTCCGGCACTGGGCTGAATATTCTCGAGAAAGAGTTGCCCGACCAATTCTTCGATGTCGGCATCGCCGAAGAACACGCCGTTCTCTTTGCAGCGGGTATGGCCACTTCTGGCTACCATCCCGTCTGCGCGATCTACTCGACCTTCCTCCAGCGTGCTTACGATCAGATCATCCACGATGTTGCGCTGCAAAACTTGCCTGTGCTCTTCTGTATGGATCGCGCGGGTCTGTCACCTAACGATGGCGCTACCCACCACGGTCTCTTTGACCTTTCCTACCTGCGCTGCGTGCCAGGTGTCGTCGTCATGGCACCCGCCAACGAAGATGAACTTGCGGACATGATGGCCACAGGCCTCGCCTATCAAGGCGCCGCCTTCATTCGCTATCCACGCGGCAACGCAGTCGGCACCCCGATCAAAGAAAAACCTGAAGCAATCGAAGTCGGTAATGCAAAACGCCTACAATCAGGTAGCGATATAGACATCTGGGCTATCGGCACGATGGTCACTGATGCAGAAGAACTTGCCAGAAGCCTCCGTGAGCACGGCATCGATGCAGGTGTGGTCAACGCACGCTTCGTCAAGCCGCTAGATACCGTATTACTCGCCGAGTCCGCACAATCGACTCGCCTCATTGTGACAATAGAAGACCACGTCATCACCGGCGGCCTGGGCAGTGCAGTGATAGAAGCCCTCCAATCCGCCGACCTGCAGCGCTGCCCCGTCGAACGCATCGGTTGGCCAGATGCCTTCATCGAACACGGTAGTTCTGTGAACAAGCTACGCGATGAAAACGGCCTTAGCCCCCAAGACATTCTAAAATGCGTAATGGCAAAGTTTGCCAAATTAGTCGCCGTGCAAACGTAAATTCACAACGCAAAATACAGTATGACGGCTTGGACTGAGCTTGCCAAAACCAGCGATAGCGATTGTTTTCGTAGCGCCCTATTCCAAACCTAGCTTTTGACGGCCAGCATTAGAGATCATATGCGGCGTCCAAGGCGGATCCCATACGATATCGACTTGAGCCGTCGATACGGCGCCGAGCGTTTCAATGTTCTTTTTTGCATCTTCTGCGATGACAGGACCCATGCCGCAGCCTTGTGCGGTCAATGTCATTTTAACATTAACTGAGTGTCTGCCATCGGTATCCACATCGTTGATTTGTAAATCATAGATGAGCCCCAAGTCCACAATGTTAACTGGTATCTCCGGGTCGAAGCAGCCTTTCATCGCCTCCCAGACCAGTTCTTCACTGAAAGGCACATCAACAGGTGCAGACTCGGCCCCCTTCGCAGCTTGATCGAGTTGTGCTTGGGTTTCTGCGCCTAGCGCATCCCAGTCTTGGCTCGAAAGGCGGAACAAGCCTGAGTCTGTACGAATAGTCACAGTGCCACCTAGCGCTTGTGAAATCACTGCGCGTGTCCCGGAAGGAATGACTTGTATATCACCTGCCGGAATGATCGTCGCTTCGGTATCGCGAACAAGAGTTAATTCTTCGTTAAACTGCATACCGATAAAGAACACTACTCTAGGGGCTCCTGTCAATGCGGCGCACAGGGTAAAGTAAACATGCGGTCAATATGACCTCAACACTGGTAACTCGTTGAAGGAATGTGCTTGGCAAATCTTCAAGGTCTTAGATTATAATACCACTCATTCTATAACACTTTCCTAATTCTCATTATGCTTCGATCCAGACTAAGATCTTGGGCAAATTTATTGCTTACAACTATCATATTTTTGCCATTCTTGGCCAGCGCTAAGGCCTCAAAAGAGGCAGCTATTGACTTAAGTATCATCGATAAGAGCGACGCTCTAATCTCCTACATGACGGCCTCACAGAGAGTACAATTTCTTGATCTAGAGGCGATGATCGAAGACGCTCAGTCCAACCGACGGAGTGGACAATACTTAGCCGAAACTAGACCCTCTACTTTTGATCCTGACAAAGACATAAAGGCGATCGTCAAGCGCGGCAAACTAATGGTCGAGAGCGCGAACTTGAGTATTCGAACTAATCAAAAAAGTTTGGTAACTTTACTCACCACGGTCGACGCACAGAAGGCGGCAAAGGAAACCATCGACGAAGCACGATTCGACTACGTGCTGGAATCTTCCACTTTCGAAGAGGCCATGGCGACGCGTTGCCAGCAGCTTCTGGAAAGATGCTGGCAACTAGACTATGAGACGCTGTTCTTCGACGGCGTTTTCACCCAAGATAGCGAAGGAACTCACCGCACCGATGCCAAGCTACGCAACGACTTTTACAACACACTTACTAAAATCGATAGTAACGCATTCAGCGTAACTATACCCGTAGATTTTAAGCTCAAATCAGATACGCTAGGCAAGAGCAGCCAAATCTTCAGCTACGGAAACGAGGCCATCTTCGAAGACGATAAAAAAGCGCTGCTCGTCATCGAGCTGATTCGACCTAAAGGATCGAGTAGTGGACTTCTATCCCTACGTGCTATTGATCTGGAAACGCAGTTCATCGTCGTCCATCAAATTGTTAAGATCCACGACCTAGTAGTGATACTCGGCATAGAGGATGAAATGCTCGTAGATGCATTACCCGCACAAGTCACACTTCGCGATTATACTAATACCCTCGAAACGCTCGATCGCTTGGGAGACGCCTATATTTACGAAATAGAGTCTACGGCTCCAAACAATGAAGTCGCCGAGATGCTCACCAATACTTTGCTGAATCAAACAAATCTCCAATTGTCCGACAGCGACTTCATCTTACGCGCCTATGGCGAATCGCTCGACCCAACAAATACTTGGGAGGGCCACGCAAATGCCCGCCTAATGATAGCCGAAGGTGCAGAGACCAACAGCTATCAACTCAGCGCACAATCCAATGGCAGTAGCCGCACTCTGACCATTGGAGTGCTTACTTTGGGTCAAATCACCGCTGAATAAAGGACCGAAGTCGAGTAATCGTACTTTAAATGCTGCGACCAGTTTACGCGCCTCACTCTGGTATGTATTGAGCCCCTCAATGACGTATCTCAAGATGTAGAATCCTGTTAAGGCATAAATACATCATTGAGCCAAAATAAATCAGTCAAGCAGCCGTATATCCACCAAGACATCTAGGCCGATCTCCTCTAGATGATTACGGATTTTCTCACGGTCGACATTTGAACTAGATGCCAACCGAGCTTTCGCTTCAAAAAGTATACAACCGCTATCAGGCGCGCTGTAGGCTCGGGTGCTGAGCTCTTCCACATTAACGGACACTTCAGCCAATGCCTTGAATACGTCACGCACAATACCAGGATGGTCACTACCGACCACTTCGAGGTCAAACTGACGCATGGGCTCCATCTCAGAAGGAACTAGCCCAGGGGCGATCATCACGTCGAGGTCGCTGATCTCACGTAATGCAGATTCAAGGTCCTGTTGCTGATTTCCAGTCACCGTCACCTCCAACAAACCGACAAAGCGCCCAGCAAGATGGGCCATCCGACAATGCTCCCAGTTTCCTCCATGCTCCGCAATCACATCTGCCAGTTTTTCAACTAAGCCTGCGCGATCTTCCCCACTAATCGTTAAAACTAATACTCCATTCATGGAGAAACAGATAGCGTAAGGGTATAAAAGAGCAAGGTCACAAAGCGTAGCCTTATACTTGAGACAAGCCCCTGTAAAAGCACTGATCCTACGAAATATAGGTACAACAATAGTCCGCTCCACCCTCAGGCACCTTGAGGCTAAACTTGGAATTACACTCCACTTCAAAGGCTTGTCCTTCGGCATAGGTATTCCACGCATCACTGCCTGCTAGCTTTACATCCATCGCACCGCCGAGGATTTCCATCAACTCGGCAGCCTCCGTGCCAAACTCGTAATCACCCGCCTGCATAAAGCCGAGGGTCTTCTTCGATCCATCGGCAAACTGCACTGTGCGACTGGTGACTTGGCCGCCGAAATAAACATTGGCCTTTTTAATGATGGTAACATTTTCGAATTTTTCAGGCATGTGTCTACTTCTCTAAATCAGGAGGATGCTGTCGATCACAAATTATAATCAGGTGGAGTCGACGATTCTTCAATTCACATCTTTTACGCAGCGGAAGCCAGTATGGTGAGCGGGAGAGTCATTTTCCAGCGCTTGCCGTGAGCCAGGTTGGTAACCGCTACACCAACCATCTGAGCATAGGAAAGAACCACCACGTGTAACATAAGTTGGCAATCGTTGGCGTAATCGGCTCAAGCTATCGACATCGGGGCCGGTCGGATTGATAGCTCCATCCGTTCGCAGTGAGTAGGCTTTTGGGTGGTAGCGGTCGGCGACGATCTCCCACACATTCCCTGCCATATCATAGAGCCCAAATGCGTTGGGCGGAAAGCTCTTGACGGGGGCGCTAGCCGCAAACCCATCCTCCCTAGTATTCTCATAAGGCCATACGCCCTGCCAGATGTTAGCCATCCAAACATCCTCACCTAGCGGTGCGAAGACATCGCCCCATGCAAATGGCTGCCGCTCTAAACCACCACGTGCGGCACGCTCCCA
>Ga0302121_10000984_pt1 | contig 14497 bp, 11 predicted proteins | sample CB21_surface_MG_FD_203120 | JGI IMG/M metagenome (GOLD analysis project Ga0302121, IMG submission 203120) | Marine microbial communities from Western Arctic Ocean, Canada - CB21_surface | ecosystem: Environmental > Aquatic > Marine > Oceanic | place: Canada: Western Arctic Ocean | collected... | reverse complement strand
GGAATTGGTAGACGCGCAGCGTTGAGGTCGCTGTGAGGTAACACTCGTGCGGGTTCGAGTCCCGCCGACCGCACCATTATCAACCGGACTAGAGCAATCTTCTGGTATATAACCAACTGATAACATTCTCATAATTAACCTTACCCTAGCATTGGGATGGAGAGAGTGTTGACCAGATTACTGACCAAAAGCGTTCCTTTTACGTTTAACCGTGCCGGGTACTACTACTTCTCAAGGCGTGTTCCCGCTGACCTCGTACGGCATTATTCCCATCCTCGAATCGTTCAGGGGTTGAAGACGAAGTCTGCCCAGACTGCTAAGTCGAGGGCTTCGGTCGCTGCGGCTAAGCTAGACGAATACTGGTCGCACCTTCGGATGACTGATCCTGATCTAATCGGGCGTAATTTGTTAAAGTCGGCATATGAGCCAGATTCTGGAAATACTCAGCCTCGTGTGTCCAGACATTGCAGTGCCAACCTCACGCTTTCTCAGGCGTTAGAAACATATCTAGCTCAGAAGGGCACCAATAGAGGCAAGACCTTCCGTACGGCTGCTCAGAGAGCTTGTACCTATCTCGTAGAGACTTGCGGGGCCAAGGACTTGGGCAGATACTCGAGGGCCGATGCTTTGGCGTATAGAGATTACCTCATAGCCAAGGGAATGGTTGGCTCTAGTGTCAGCCGAGTAATGAGTTCTATCAGAGCAGTGTTTAACTTCGCCATCTCTGAGTATGCGTTAGACTTAAAGAACCCTTTTACGGGGATGTATTATGATAAAACGGCTGGGGTCTCTAAGCGTCTTCCAATACCAATCGAAGATATCAGAAAGGTACAGGATCAATGCCGTCTCATAGACGACGAGATGCGGTGGTTAGTTGCCTTAGTATCAGATACTGGCCTTCGTCTTGCCGAAGCCGCTGGTCTATTAAAGTCAGATTTAGTCCTTGATGCTGAGATACCCTTTGTGCGGGTTACCGTTCATCCTTGGAGAGCCGTAAAGACTTCTGGCAGTGTAAGGGTTGTCCCACTCACTAACGCCTCTCTGTGGGCTGCACGGTGTATCGCAAACGCCAATCCAGACCTTGCTTATGCCTTTCCCAGATACAATAAGACATCGACCACCAATGCCAACTCAGCCAGTGCCGCTTTAAACAAGTGGCTGCATCAATATGTTCCTCAGGGATGCACTATGCATAGTTTTAGGCATTCAATGAGAGACAGGCTCAGAGCAGTGGAATGTCCATCGGATATAATTGATCAAATAGGTGGTTGGGCTACAGGTAGCGTTGGTCAGGGTTATGGTTCAGGGTACGGCTTAGAGGTCTGTGATAGGTGGATGAAAAAGATGGAAGGAAAGTAATTTGGTCAACATTCTCTCCAGCCTGATACTAAGGCAATGATATTTATGAGAATGTTATCAGTTGATTATCTACCAGAAGATTGCTCTACTCCGGTTGATAATGGTGCGGTCGGCGTGAGTTCATTGCCCTTACCCTGCACCAAGTAACTGCTAACACTCTGGTTTCATTAGATACACCATACCCCAGTTCATCACAATAAGGAGTATTCTGGTCAGTAATCTGGTCAGTAATCGACTAGAGGGGCATGTGCCACCCCACCCCCTGGGGATGCCGTATATGAGCCTGACCCGAGATTGGTGACTGGAGTTCGTAAACTAGCCGTATCTGACTTAATTGGCCGGACTTGACGGTTACTGCTGAGCAGAGTGCGGGGGCTGTTTGTGGATGCTACTTCAACGAGGAAGGTGTCCCCTTATTAATACCCCTTTCTCGTTAAAGAAGAGAGATAAGAGTGTAGTTAGTGTAGGTAGTGTAGGCAAATTGCAAAAGTCCCCGGAAATATCCCAGTAGAAAGTTTTCCAAAATGCCTACACAGACTACACTACCTACACTGATCTGGGCCTAGAACTGTAGAACCGGCTGGATACCCTGCCATTGCATCCCATTAGAAGTACGGGACTGATAGACGCCGGTTAGTTTGTCCAAGGCTTTCTTGAAGGCGTTGGTGAAAATCTAACATAAAACGTAACCGCCAAGTGAATGAACTCAGGGCTGGTTTTGAAGTAGCGGAATGAGGAGTGTTTTGTCATGAGAGGAAGCTATAAAGTCTACATGACCGCACAAGCTTAATCTGAAAACGCCAATTGAGGCAATCAAAATAGCGCCATTCGAATCAAAATTTAAGAGTGCTAATCCTTTGGGCTTCCTAGCAGTTGCATAAATATTAGAAACACTGATGATATAATAATTAAAATCGTTGAAATTGCCGCGATGGTTGGATCTATTTGATCTCTCAAAGCCAAAAACATGCTTCGAGTAATGGTCGAGTTATCGCCGCCCGATACAAACAAAGAAATAATCACCTCATCAAATGACGTTAAAAATGAAATTAAAGCTGCAGATACAATTGAGAATTTGATTTGTGGCAAAGTGATTTCAAAGAACGCACGAATCCTACTTGCTCCCAGAGAGCGCGCTACCTTTTCTTGGTTCATGTCGTAGTTACTTAAAGCGGAAAGAACGATAATCAAAACTAAGGGCATGGCTATTAAAGAATGGCCTAAAACTAGGCCTAAAATACTATTTACCATTTTAAATTGAACAAAGAAATAAAATAAGCCGATGGCAACTAGTATAACTGGAACCATCATTGGTGAAATCATGATTGGGAATAAGATACTGCGTGTTTTAGCGTTGCTATTTACCAAACCATAAGCTGCCATAATGCCCAGTGGTGTTGCCACAAAAATTGTAAGTACTCCAACTTTGACTGAGGTCCACGTTGCCTGGAGCCAATCAATTGAATAAAAATAATTTTCATACCAACGAGTTGAATAATCCTTCGGAGGAAATTCTAAATACTGGCTAGCAGAAAATGACATTGGAATAACGACCAAAGATGGCACAATAAGTAAAAACAAAACTATTATAGAAACCGCATATAGCCATATTCTATTCTTGAATTTAATTTGCGTTTCAGAGACGCTACCGTTCCAAATACTCATCATCTAGTTCCTATTGCCGACTTGATCGATTGAAACAAGTTTTGACGCAACAAACAAAATAATCATTGTTACTACTAAAAGTACCACGCCAAGCGCACTAGCCGCTCCCCAGCTATAATACAGCTCAATATTATCAGATATTTTCATAGCTACCATAATCACTTTGCCACCGCCCAGCAAAGCGGGTGTGACGTAGAAACCTAAACAAAGAACAAAAACAATCAACAAACCAGCAAAAAGCCCAGGTAAAGAAAGCGGAAAGAATACTGTCCAAAAGGCACGAGTTGGGGTCGCTCCAAGGTTCGCAGCAGCTTTCAAGCAGTCTTTATCGATTGTTCGCATATTTGCGTATAGTGGTAAAATTAAGAACGGCAGCATGATATGAACCATACCAATAAGAGTTCCTGAAGTATTGTGAACAAATTTTATGGGTTCTGACCAAAGTCCCCAATCGACTGCCAATGTATTTATTAAACCTTTTTTCTGAAGCAAGACCAACCAAGCGTATGTTCGGACCAAAAGACTTGTCCAAAATGGAATAAGTACTCCTATCAAACAGATATTTGCCCATCTTTTAGATAGTTGAGACATAAAATACGTCAGTGGATAACCGAGAACGGCGCACAATAAAGTAGTTAAAATACTAATCTGAAAGGTTGTCTTGAAAATTCTTAGATATGCTTTGCTTTCCCAAATCCGTCTATAATTGTCTAGTGATAGCGTTTCGTCACGACCAATAAATGACATGTAGAACAGCCATCCAATTGGAAAAATGATTAATCCAAAAACCAAAGCTAAATAAGGCATTGTAAGTCCAAAGAGGGTGTACCTCTCCTGCCGATCTAACTGATTGAGCTTACCCTCGTTGATACGTCCCTGGAATAAATTTTGTGTTGAATTCATAATATTATTCCACCAGATAACTGTCAGACTTTTTTAGTCCCACAGTAACTTTAGATCCAATCAACGGCAATTCACTCAGTGCAGCCGAACCATTAGGAATCCGCATACGTAACAGTTGATCGCCATGGGATGCAGGGTTAAGCCTTATGATAAGTAACTGGCTTTCGCCCTGATAAATTGACTCTTCAACAGTTCCAGTAAAGCTGTTGATGTCCACTGATTTATCATCAATCAAAAAAAGCTTTTCAGGACGCACGACTAACGAAAAATCGCCGTCTTTTTCTAATGGGTGTTCAACAAGAATTTTGGCTTTACCCAAATACGCAGTCTTTTTACTCACCTTGACAGACAGCAGACTAGACTCTCCAATAAAGTCAGCGATGAATGCGTTATTAGGGCTTCTATAAATAACGTTTGGAGTGTCAAGTTGCATTAAGCCGCCATCGTTGATTACAGCAATCCGATCAGACATAGTCAAAGCTTCTTTTTGATCGTGAGTGACATAAACCGTGGTCATGTTTAGGCTGTCATGAAGTTGGCGAAGTTCAATCTGCATCTCCTCCCGTAACTTCTTGTCCAGCGCGGACAGTGGCTCATCCATCAAAAGTATTTTGGGTTGAAAAACAATTGCTCTTGCGAGAGCCACCCGTTGCCTTTGTCCACCAGATAATTCCGCGACACCACGATGGCCTAAACCATCCAATTTAACTGTTTTTAATGCATTATTAACAGTTTCTTTGATCTTTTCTTTGGAAACACCCCTTAACTTTTGCGGATAACCCACATTTTGCTCTACATTCATATGGGGGAAAAGGGCATAATTTTGAAAAACCATGCCTATATCACGTAGGTGAGGTGGTTTTAAAATAACTTCTTCTGTACCAAATTTTACGCTACCATAATCTGGACGTGTGAAACCGGCTAGCACCATCAAGAGGGTAGTTTTTCCAGATCCAGATGGACCCAAGAGTGTCAAAAATTCTCCTGACTTAACCTCAAGACTTACATCTTTTAAAGCAAAAAAATCACCATATGTTTTTGTAATATCTTCTATCGATATACTTAGCCCATCTGACGGCATAACTTCCCTTTCACTTTAAAAAGGGGAGGACAAATGCCCTCCCCCAAGTAATTATAACGAATTACACTTTTTACTCAGTCATCATTTCAGTATACATTTCAGATGCTCTTGTACGCCACTTAGCATACCAAGCCTGGTCGAGAGTAAGCTGATGCTTAGCATTGTCTGGATGACTAGGCAAAGCTTTGGCCACATCTTCGTCTAATAGTCCAAGCTCGTAGACTTTTTTATTGGTAGGGCCATAAGTAATATATTTGGTAAAATCTGCCATATATTGTGGCTTCATCATCTCATTTATATACTTCATAGCAAGATCTTTTTGCGCATTGCCTTTTGGAATTCCATAACCTTCCCAATCCATTATGCCAGTCTTGTAATCATAGGATACTTTGGCACCATCTTTTTTAGCAACGTCAAACCTACCATTCCAGCCAGTTGTCATATCAACTTCGCCATCTTTCATTAGCTGCGCATGCATAGCACCAGAGGTCCACCAAACGTCTATGTGGTCTTTTATTGATCTAATCTTATCTAAAGCGCGATTAATACCTTCCTCACTATCAAGTACTTTGTAGATATCTTCCATAGCTACACCGTCTGCCAGTAATGCTGTTTCGAGCTGTGCATCCATTTTTGCACGCATTGCCCGAGAGCCAGGGAACTTTACTACATCATAGAAATCTGCCCAGGATCTTGGGCCATTTTCTCCATACGTTTCAGTGTTCCAGGCCGCAACAACTGAGAAAATATCAGCCCCAGCGCAGTAATCGCTGTACATACCCGGCAAATGATTACTCACGTCAATTATAGAATAGTCCAGCTTCTCTAGAATTCCTTCAGCGCCCCCAGAAGCACAGCTTCCAGCACCACTAGAGAAAATATCAAATTTGTCAGCGCCTGATTTTACCATCAACTTAACGTCTGAAATACCACTATAAGTATCTTCATTTACCGTAATACCCATTGCACCCGCTGCAGGTTGAAATATACCTTTTGATTGGGCATTTTGATAGGCTCCACCCCATGAAACTATGCGAAGATCTTCTGCAATAGCCATCGAGGATAAAGAAACCGCACCAGCTGTAAGGCCTAAAATTGCAAGTTTCTTAAAGTTATTTTTAATTTTCATAATGCACTCCCTGATTGTATTTTTTATTAGGTAAAGGTTTCTATGCCTTAGTTTTTTTCCAATTGCGTGGCATAAACACAATCAGTTTTTCATGCTGCTAGACCCCTCACTGACCGTTGATATTGAATACGATCTCGGAACCGATACCAAGACACTACAGCAGGTAAAAACCAAGGCTTACCCGTATACAAAGGGCGAGTTGGAAAAGGCAAGTCATCAAATGCTGTCTTACCTTCAGCTAATCTCAAAACTTTTTGTCCGAGGCGCATACCTAAATAACTGGCCATTGAAACACCCGACCCACAATAGCCCATGGAATAGTAAATACCATTATGCTGTCCAGTATGCGCGAGTTCATCAAATGTGTACGCCACAGTTCCCGTCCAGGAATGTGAAATTTTAGTTCCCTCAAGTTGCGGAAAAATTCTGCACATATCTTTCAATAATTTAGGCCCACTCAGCATTGGATTAGTTTCCGTTGCTGACACACGCCCACCGAACAAAATTCTCTGTCGATCAGGCGAAGTCCGATAGTAATAGACTACTTTACAAGTATCACTGGCGATGCGGTTGGTGGGAAACAATGTGTCTACCATCGATGGATCCAGTTTCTCAGTCGCAATAATGTAACTTCCAATTGGAATGACCCGTCTTTGCAACCAAGGTGTTAATTTCGACGTATAGCCATTAGTGGCAACAATTACATCGCGAGCTTTTACCTTACCTTTGGGCGTTGAAAGGACAAACCCGTCTGCGACTTTTTCGATATCCATAACTGCACAATTGCCTACAAGATCAACTCCGGCCTCCACTACACGTTGCAAAAGTCCTCGATGATATTTACCTGGGTCTAAAGATGCGTGTCGTGGAAAAACAACTCCACCGTGATAAACTTCTGAACCTAACTCTTTTAATTGTTCGCTTCTGGGGACAGCAAAAGCTTCGACCCCTTCAGATCGGTTAAGTTTTTCTGCATCACGAGTTATCATTTCGTAGTGCTTTGGAGTGTGCGCTGCGTGATAACGGCCCGATCGAACAAAACTACAGTCAATCTTCTCTGAGATTGCAAAACCCTCAATCCAATCAAGCGCATTCTCTCCCTCTTTTCGAATTGCAAGGCCCTTCTCTTGACCAAACTTTGCGGAGAGTTTTTCCAACGAAGGTTTAATGCTGGTGCTGACTTGGCCACCGTTCTTGGTACTACATCCGAACCCAGGGTCGCCAGCCTCAAGTACAACGGTAGATCTTCCACCGCGAGAGGTTTGAAGAGCAGCGTTCAAACCAGTGTAACCTGACCCAACAATTGCTACATCCACATTACGAGGCGGGGTCTCAACCGCTTCTGTTAGAGGAGAAAGTCCCTCCAACCAATACGAAGTTTCTTTGTAACCTTGGGACCAAATTTCTTTGTTAAAATGTTGGCCGCAAGTAGTTGAACTTAAAACCATCGCCTGAGAACGCCTTTCTTAGTTATTGTTTTTAACCCTGAATTTTCAGCGTAAGAAACATATTTCAAATAAGCAATCGAATTTTTTTATTTTTTTGAGCAACACATAACTTTGAAATACCCAGAATAAATTCTGCCAATTTAACGAAATCTATTGATAATAAGTATTCATACTGAAGCATAGAGCACTTAGCATGCCATCAATATAACGATTAATAGTTTGTTTGATAAGTATTAGACTTACGGGACTGCCAGTTCATATTTTTATCTCAAATGAAACCATTGACGAAAACCCCAAATACATAAATCATTGTGAAAAAATAGGTTTTATCTATATTTAGAGAAAGCTCAACTGCATGCAAATTGACGATAAACTTATGCATCTTTTTGCTATATTAGGCGAGCGGCTCAAGAAAAATAAAAGTATAATAGCAACGGACATTTCCAATGCGATGCTTGAAGCCAAAAATATGCCATGGTCGATAAAGCCAAGCGTAAGCCCGAGCAATTCTAAATTTTTTAATACATTATTTGAAGACAAGAGTAATTTAACGCAGCGGTTATCTAATTTTGCCGATCGACTACATTGGAGGCAGGCAGGCTTTGGAAAGCTACCGGGAAATATTTCACAGGAAATTTCTGTCACAGAGCTCATCGGGCCCGATGGTGTTTTTGAAAACCCTAATGTTCGGATTGGGCTTTTATTACAGAGCCCAAAAATACATTACCCTCGCCACTGGCACACCGCCGAAGAGCTTTACTACATTATAAGCGGCACAGCTACGTGGGCGACTGACGATGAAAAAGAAAAACCATGCCAACCTGGGAATTTTGTTCACCACATGTCCGGTCAAACACATAATATGACCACATACTCAGAGCCCCTTCTTGCACTTTGGGGATGGACCGGAGACATAGATGGAGCATCTTACTCAATTTAAATAGAGACTTTAATTTAAAAGACCCAATTCCCGAAAGGCTTACAATGATAGATTTACAAAAATTTCAAAACCTAAGCAAAATAGAAGTCAAAAATTTTGTTCCTAAGCCTACAACGCTCACAGAGGGTCAAGAGGAAGCTGCAGTAAACCTGTGGAAGTCAGATGATGGATTGACAAAAATTGGCGTGTGGGAATGTACACCGGGTGAATTTACCGCCGATCGAGCAGCCGCGGGCGAATATTGCCATATTATCTCAGGGTCAGCATCTGTAAAAAATCATGATGGCAGCGGAGAACGCCATTTAGGCCCTGGCGACCTGTTGGTCTTGCCTATTGGTTGGAGGGGGAGTTGGACCATCCACCAACATGTTAGAAAGCTTTATGTTTTGCAAGCTTCAGCATAGGCATTTAAAAAACGTGCTGACTGATAAATCAAGACATGCTGATCCAATTAAAAGTGTTATTGGTTCCACTTTAAAAAATCGAAATAGGATGTTTTTTGCAAGAATTTGATTATATAATCGTTGGAGCTGGCTCCGCAGGATGTGCTCTGGCCAGTCGCCTTTCTGAAGGCAAACGGTTTGCCGTTTTGTTACTTGAAGCTGGCCGCTCAGATAAGGACCCCTGGATACAAATGCCAATTGGCTATGGTAAGGTTTATCATGACCCAAAGGTGAATTGGCGCTACACGACAGAGCCAGTGCCCAGTCTTGATAATCGGCAATCTTACTGGCCGCGTGGCAAGGTCCTCGGTGGGTCCAGCTCAATAAATGCAATGGTTTGGGTTCGCGGACACAGGCGAGACTATGACGAATGGGGTTTGATGGCACCAGGATGGGGCTGGGAGGATGTCAAACCAGTCTTTCATAGGATGGAAGCTTGGGATGGGCCAACGACAGAAAACCGCGGTGAATTTGGCCCACAGACTGTGCATGATGTCACACCAGAAGTGCACCCACTAACCCGCACTTATTTAGAAGCTGCAGCTCAGGCGGGAATTAAGACCAACATGGATTACAATGGGCCCTCTATGGAAGGGGCCACCTGTTATCAAATATCAACTAAAGGTGGTAGCCGCGCTTCAGCAGCGCGCAGCTATCTTTGGCCAGCTAAAAATCGCCATAATCTCAGCATTCAAACCATGGCTCACGTCACGCGTATTTTATTTGATGGCAAACGTGCATCTGGCGTTGAATATCTTCAGCATGGTCAAACCAAGACCGCCCATGCGAGGGCCGAAGTCATACTTTCAGGCGGGGCAATCAACTCACCACAACTATTGCAGTTATCTGGTCTGGGACCAGGTGCACTGTTGCAGCAGCATGGTATTGAAGTGCTGCATCATGCTCCTAACGTTGGCCATAATTTAAAGGACCATCTGGGGAGCGATATTCATTATCGAGCAAACGTGCCCACACTCAATCAAGAACTAGGCCCGATGTTGGGAAAATTACGTGCCGGATTGCAATATATTTTACAGCGTAAAGGCCCACTGTCTCTTAGCCTAAATCAGGGTGGTGGATTTGTAAAAACTGACCCTGATGCGCTTGGCCCCGACCTGCAACTTTATTTCTCGCCTGTCAGTTATACCCGCGCACCTGTCGGTGTCCGTCCATTGATGAAACCAGACCCCTTTCGTGGCTTTTTAATGGGCTTCAACCCCTGCAAGCCAACTAGCACTGGATACTTAGAAATATCCTCAGATAATCCAATGACACAGCCTAAAATATATCCAAATTATCTCGATACAGAATACGACCAAGAAATGATGATTAAAGGTATCCGCTTAATTCGCCAAATTGCAGGCGCCCCAGCACTTCAATCAGTAATAGAATCTGAGCTTTCACCCGGCGCCGACGTCGACTCTGACGTCGAGATTGCAAAGTTTATCAGTCAACAAGCATGGACAGTTTTTCATCCATGCTCCACTTGCCGGATGGGAAAAGATCCTATTGCTTCTGTCGTAGACCCCAATCTGCAAGTTTATGGAGTGGAAGGTCTGCGCGTCGCAGATGCCTCTATTTTTCCAACCATCCCAACTGGAAACATTAACGCGCCATCGATCATGGTAGGTGAGTGTGCGTCGGACCTGATACTTAAGGATGCCCAAAATTGAAAGAATTTTTATGAAACTGAAAACAATTGAGACATTCACCAGTCAGGACGTTGGCTTTGTCCGAGTTACCGCCGAGGACGGCAGTCAGGGTTGGGGTCAAGTATCTACATATCACTCAGATATCACTTCTGAGGTACTACACCGTCAGGTCGCCCCCTGGACATTGGGGGAGGATACCGCTGACCTAGACAACCTTTTAGATATTGTAACAGAACGCGAGCATAAATTCCCCGGTTCTTACCTACGGCGGGCCATGGCTGGGCTAGATACTGCCATTTGGGATATGCGAGGCAAGCAGGCAGGCAAACCTGTAACTGAACTGCTGGGCGGTTCTCCCGGTCTTATCCGAGCTTACGCTTCGTCTATGAAGCGCGACATCACTCCCACCAACGAGGCTATCCGCTTAAAAACATTGCGGGACACTAAAGGCTTTGATGCCTTCAAAGTTCGTGCAGGTGCTGAAGTAGGGCGCAACCAAGATGAATGGCCCGGCAGGACTGAAGAAATTATTCCAACTATGCGCCGCGAATTGGGTAATGACGTAGACCTGCTAATCGACGCTAACAGTTGTTACTCGCCAAACCGGGCCATTGAGGTGGGAAATATCCTACAGGATTATGGCTTCTGCCACTATGAAGAGCCCTGCCCCTATTGGGAGCTTGAGCAAACTAAAAAAGTGACTGATGCACTTACGATTGACGTAACGGGAGGAGAACAGGATTGCGATCTGCCAACTTGGAACCGGATGATTGAAATGCGTGCAGTGGATATCATACAACCTGATATTCTCTATCTTGGTGGTATTTCCCGCACTCTGAGAATCGTGGAGAAGGCCCAACAATTCGGACTGCCCGTCACTCCACATTGCGCCAACTTGTCTCTGGTGACCCTCTTTACCATGCATCTTCTGAGAGCTATTCCAAACGCTGGAAAATATCTTGAATTCTCTATTGAAGGTGCCGATTATTATCCATGGCAGGAGGGCATATTCACCCAATGCCCCTATGAGATTGAGGATGGCCATGCCCGCGTCACCGATGCCCCTGGTTGGGGCGTTGAGATAAACCCCGAATGGCTTGCACAATCAATATATCAAATCAGTGAAGTGGAATAACGCAAAACTAGACTCGTTTATGTGCATAAACATGCTGTTAAACCGAAATTTAATGCATAATCTCGTCAGGCCAAAGGAACCCCTGCGTTATGTCTTGTACAAAAAATAATTCTAATCATTTGCTATCCACATCATCCTAACTAAATACATCTAAAAACGAGTGCAATTTAAAAAATACTGGAACATAACTTAAAATTATGGTTTTTATGACCAGTTGTTGATGAAGTTTAACGTCGACCAAAAAGGATTAAGTTTTGAGTCACGTATTTCCTAGACAAATTAATGCGCCTCCAATCAAGGCAGTAGCAAGCAAAGGCTGCTACATATTTGACGACAGTGGGAACCGCTATTTAGATGGATCAGGAGGCGCTGCTGTCTCTTGTCTTGGACATGCCGATCCTGAAGTGGTTCAGGCTATCCAAGACCAAACGTCAAAAATGGCTTTTGCACATACCGGGTTTTTTTCCAGTGATCCCGCCGAAGAATTAGCTGAACTTTTGATTAAATATGCTCCAGGTGATTTAGATCGTGTTTATTTTGTATCAGGAGGCTCCGAGTCGATTGAAGCCGCACTAAAGCTTGCTCGACAATATCACATTGAAAATGGTGAACCAAACCGGCGCCACATTATTGCAAGAAGGCAAAGTTATCATGGAAACACGCTTGGTGCGCTTGCGGCTGGGGGCAACAAGTGGCGTCGTGATCAATTTGAACCAATTCTCATTAATGTCTCACATGTAGCCCCATGCTATGAATATATAGACAAATCCAATCAAGAAAAAACAAACGAGTATGGACAACGAGTTGCCCAGGAACTCGAAGACGAAATCTTAAGGTTAGGCTCTGATACAGTAATGGCTTTCATTGTTGAGCCTGTCGTTGGGGCGACAATGGGTGCTGTTCCTGCCGTTCAGGGATACTTCAAGAGAATAGAAGAAATTTGCAAAAAATACGGGGTTTTACTCATATTAGATGAAGTAATGTGCGGAATGGGAAGGACTGGTTATCTCTACGCTGCAGAAGCTGATAATATTTCACCTGACATCCTATGCATTGCGAAAGGCCTAGGCGCGGGATACCAGCCAATTGGTGCAATGCTTTGTACAAAAAAGATTTATGATGTGATTGGTGCTGGCACAGGTTTCTTTCAACATGGCCACACTTATATGGGACACCCAGTAGCTTGTGCAGCTGGATTAGCTGTCGTTCAGGCAATAATAGATCGGGACCTTTTAAAATCAGTAAAACAAAGGTCTGCCCAATTATTTAATGAGCTAAAAATTCAGTTCAACACCCACTCGAACGTTGGTGATATTCGAGGTAGAGGTTTATTCATTGGTTTAGAGCTTGTTGAAGACCGTGATACAAAAAAACCTTTTGAGCCCTCTTTAAAGATTGCTGCAAACATAAAGCGTTCAGCATTTGAAGCTGGCCTAATATGCTATCCCATGAGTGGGACGAGGGATGGCAAATGGGGCGATCACATATTACTAGCACCACCATTCATTATTGATGAAAATCAGGTTGCAGAACTTGTAGAAAAAGTTGCTGTTTCACTAAAGTATTTAAAAAATATATAACTGCTTAAATGCTAATACGCCCTAGACAAGGCTCTCACTACCCACCTGATAGACCCCCTAAACAATTAAAAATATGCAACACAACCTTTAACTTTCAGTTCAAATAGCCATAATATGATATCACTTGGGGACATAAGGCCATAACACTGCCTACAGAGGACAATGGTTCCCTTAGTAAGGCATCAGTCAACACACAGACATCGAAGATAACAGGAGGTTAAATCATCAACAAGTGTTCAAAGGCGGTCTCCACAAAATCAAATTAAAGACGTCGCCTTTCAGCAGATAACGGCTGAGGAAGCTGGCTTTAAAGTTGGACGCATTTTTATAGTACATTTGAATGGTCAGTATTCCCGTGATGGGGATATTACAGCACAAGACCTTTTAACGTTTTCCGATGTAACAGCTGAAGTAGTTGAATTAGCCGCTGAGACCCGAGGAGAAATAGACACCGCACTTGCGCTATTAAAAAGTAGTTCGATTGACGAGAGTTCATGTAGTTGCCTTGAGTTAACGAAGTCTAATCATTGCGACGCGTTTGATTACTTTAACCGCGATATACCAAAGCCCTCCATTTATAACTTACCAAGGATTAGTAAGGCAAAGCTTCGTAACTTTGTTGCAGATGGGCGATTTGATTTAGATGAAATAGCTCTGCATGAAGTTACAGAAAAGCAGTCCTACGTACTGAGGTCCGCCCACCTAAAAAAACCGATTATTGATCACAAAATATTATCAAACTGGTTTTCAAGAGTAGAGTACCCTGTCTACTTTCTTGATTATGAAACCTATGCCTCTGCAGCGCCTATAATAGATGGTGCGCGTCCACATTCTCCAATCCCATTTCAGTATTCCCTCCACATTAAAAAGTCCCCAGATGACGATGTATTGGAACATGTGGAGTATTTAGCCAATGAAGCTGCAATGCCCATTGCTATGATCGAGCACATGGAAAAGCACATTGGCGAGGTAGGAAGTATAGTGTCTTGGCACGCATCTTTTGAAAATACACAGAATAGAAACATGATAGAAATATATCCCGCTAAACACGAGTTCTTAGGCGGATTAATAAACAGGACAATGGATTTGGAAGATCTGTTCAAGGAAGGCTATGTTGATATTAAATTCCAAGGTTCAACTTCTATTAAGAAAGTCCTACCAG
>Ga0302121_10000966_pt1 | contig 14622 bp, 14 predicted proteins | sample CB21_surface_MG_FD_203120 | JGI IMG/M metagenome (GOLD analysis project Ga0302121, IMG submission 203120) | Marine microbial communities from Western Arctic Ocean, Canada - CB21_surface | ecosystem: Environmental > Aquatic > Marine > Oceanic | place: Canada: Western Arctic Ocean | collected... | reverse complement strand
ATATTTTATCCTGAGTGCAGAATTTAATTTAAACAGGTTGATGATAAATTGTAAGGGCTAAGATCACAGTACTAAAGAGTTGGTTTGCTAGGCGAGGATACTTGCGGCCATAGCTCGAGTAATGGGACGTCCAATCGACATACTTTGAACATCCAATTGGGCCACAATATTGCTCACGGCATCAAAGCTTCGGTCTATATTTTTAAGAATATACGCCAGAACTGCAGGTGGTGGTGAAAGCTGGCGATCCATAAAGGCCTTTAGCAAAACCGCATGCAACAGTGCGTCATCGGGACGGTCAATTTTGGCACAACTAGTACCTTCGAGACGACTAAGGAGGTCGGGCAATCCAAATCCGGCCTGGCGCACTGCCATATTGGATGCCATCAGCAATTTGCCACCAGTAAATTGTAGGTGATTGTGAAGATGAAATAGCCGCGTTTCTGCAGGAGAGATTCCTGCCAATTTCTGCAGGTTATCCACTATAATGTTTGCACCTGCATTAGGTTGATGAAAATCCCTAAGCGGATCAATTTTTTGTGCCTTGTTTTCACTTAGCCAAATTTCCAACAGATGGGATTTTCCGCAGGCCTTTGGACCAAGCAGGATCATTTTGCCCTGCGGCCAAGTTTCAGGATCTTCTAAAGTAGCCACGGCGTTTTTATTGGCTTCGGATACAAAGAAGGCATCGCGTTCGCGAGCAACTTTTATTGGCAATTTGAAGCTGAGTTGCTCAGACATTTTTATCATCTTCAGTAGTGAGCCCACGATATAGTAGGCCTGATTTGTATTGAGTTATAAAGAACCTGGCCAACACTCCAATCATCGCTGCGACGGGCACTGCTACAAGCATCCCCACAAAACCAAACAGGCTACCAAATACTGATAAGGCAAAAATTAACCAAACCGGATGCAGTCCCACAGAATCTCCAACTAATTTAGGCGTGAGAAAATTGCCTTCTAAGACCTGCCCCACCATGAAGATGGTGGCTATAATGCCGATAGATGTCCAATCGCCCCAAAATTGGAACAATGCCAAACCAAGTGCCAAGCCGCCGCCTACCAGTGCGCCAACGTAAGGAATAAAGGAAATTACGCCTGCCAAAAACCCTACAAAAACGCCATAGTTGAGCCCGGCCAGCATCAACGCGATAGCATAGTACAAACCCTGAATGAAGCATACGGTTCCCTGCCCACGAATGAAGGAGGCGAGGGTACCATCAATTTGGTTACCTAAATTACGTACGTTCTCAACATGGTCGCGTGGCACCAGTCCGTCGATTTTGGCCACCAAATTATCCCAGTCTAACAAAAGGTAGAAAGATACAACTGGTGCAATCACAATCAATACCACAATATTCACAATTGAGTTTACAGATGATGCTAACCCATTCACCAAATCTCCACCGCGCGATTGAATAGTTTCACCCAACCTGGTTAGGGATTGCCGCATGGTACTGTTGTCATCCAATAGGTCTGGAAAGTGAGTTGTTAGAAAACTCCACACCTCCGCTGTAATAGCTGGCGCAGTGTTGAAAAGTGCAAATGCCTGTTCCATCAGTAGGGGCGCAATTAGTAAAATGGCAAGTACAAAAGCTAGCATGGCGACCAGTGTGATGATTGTTGTGGAGGTCAGTCTCGACAAGCCAAACCGTTGGAGTCTATCAGCAACAGGATCAAGGCAATAGGCAATCGCACCGCCTAATATAAATGGCAGAAGTGTATTGCCTAAAAACCATAGAAGTAGGCCAAAAATTACTGCTGAAATACTCCAATAGCGCAGTTGTGAAGATACCGGTAATGCCATTATCAATCCCCCTTTGCCATCCAACTTGCTTATTGCGCCGCCCCTTGCAAGGGGCCGTGGTTAAAATATGTATTCTAAAGTTCTCGTTTTGACCACTTTCGCTTGTGACAGCAGCATTGGAGCTCTAAACATAGCAGAGAATTTAACCGGAGTGTTCCATGCGCCTTAGCCGCTATTTTTTGCCCGTCCTGAAAGAAAACCCAGCTGAGGCCCAGATTGTCTCACACCGTTTGATGCTGCGAGCGGGCATGATCAAGCAATCTGCAGCGGGAATTTATTCTTGGTTGCCTTTAGGGCTCAAGGTTCTTAAAAAAATTGAAGATATCGTGCATGAAGAGCAGAAAAAAGCTGGCCATTGGGCGATGCTAATGCCTACGATTCAATCTGCTGATCTGTGGCGCGAATCTGGGCGCTATGATGATTATGGCGAAGAAATGCTACGATTCAAAGACCGTCATGACCGTGATATGCTGTTTACACCGACTGCTGAAGAATTAGTTACTGACATCTTTCGTGGCCACGTGACAAGCTACAAAGATTTGCCGCTGACCATGTATCAAATACAATGGAAGTTTCGCGATGAACGACGCCCACGCTTTGGGGTGATGCGTGGGCGTGAGTTTTACATGAAAGATGGCTATAACTTTGATCTCACCAAAGAGGACGCGCTGCACGCTTATAACCGCCACTTGGTGAGCTACCTGCGCACATATGAGCGCATGGGTTTGCAGGCTATTCCAATGCGGGCAGACAGTGGCCCAATTGGTGGTGATGACACCCATGAATTTTTGGTCTTGGCTGAAACTGGTGAGAGCGAAGTTTTCTATGATAGTGCCGTCACTGATCTGACCTTTGGGGATCGCGAGATTGATTTTGATGACGTGGTGCAGTGCCAGTCGATTATGGAAGAGTTTACCACAAAATACGCTCGTACGGATGAAACCCATGATGCTGCGTTGTTTGCGGATGTACCTGAAGAGCGGCGCAAAGTGGCGCGTGGCATTGAAGTGGGGCAGATCTTTTACTTTGGTACTAAATATTCTGAAGCGCTAGGCGCTTCTGTGCAAGATGCGGAAGGTAAGAAAGTTCCAGTACATATGGGCAGCCACGGCATTGGTGTCAGCCGTCTGGTTGGGGCCATTATCGAAGCTAGCCATGACGACAAGGGGATCATTTGGCCAGAGGGTGTGACACCTTTTCATTGTGGGATTGTGAACCTTAAGCAAGGTGATGATGAAGCTGATGCAGCTTGCGAAAATCTATACAAACATTTGACCAAAGCTGGTCTTGAGCCTCTATATGATGATCGCAACGAGCGTGCTGGTGGAAAATTTGCTACTATGGATTTGATTGGCCTGCCCTGGCGCATCACGGTTGGGCCACGCGGATTGAAAAATGGTGTGGTAGAATTGACCAGTCGCAAGACTGGTGTCAGTGAAGAAATGTCACCTGAAGTTGCCATTGAAAAAGTAATAGCTCAATATTGTTAAGTTATTTAGAAATTGGCTTTCATGAACAAAAGGTTGAAAAGTCGTGACCCAATATGCATCGAATTTAACTGATTGGCGTGTTAGTCTGCTGTTTGGTGGCCGCGCCGCCGCCGAGACGTGCTGATGAGGCGTGCGGCTCCGTTCTCTGGATTTGAGTTCTTGGTTGCTTGGCGCTATTTGCGGGTCAAACGGTCCGAAGGTGGTGTCAGCGTTATGACCATAATCAGCCTAATTGGCATTGCTCTGGCCGTAGCAGCATTAATTATTGTTCTTGCAGTGCGCAGTGGTTTTCGTACAGAGTTTGTTGACGCGATTTTGGGGGCCAATGCGCATATAACTGTTTATGAGCGCAAACTTGATCCTCAAACTGGAAGTCTTGACCATGTAATAAAAGATTATGCTACTTTGGTTGATGACATTTCTGCAGTTGCAGGTGTCACAAGCGCAGCTCCATTAATCCGAGGTCAAGTTATGGGCAGTGCTAATAATTTTAATCATGGCATCATGGTGTTTGGCATCGCTCTAGATAAGTTGAAAGCCATTCCAAATGTGGTTCGATCCAAGCGGAGTCAGGGGGACATTGATAACTTTCCCAGCGGTGTTGCTATCGGGTCTGGCGTGGCCAAGGCGTTGCGTATAAGCATTGGCGATCGCATAAAGCTGATTTCACCTAATGGAATACGCACCGTTTTTGGTACCAGCCCTAGAGTGAAATCATACACGGTGGCATATATTTTCACAGCTGGACATTACAACATTGACCAAACCCGTCTATATTTACCATTCGGCGAGGCACAAAGCTTTTTTAACCGTGAAGGTGGCGCTGATCAGATTGAAGTTTTTGTTGAAGACCCTGAAGTTATCGATGAGATAAAACCCGCACTACAGGTCGCCGCTGGTGACATGGCGGTGCTGGAAACCTGGCGCGATTATGCAGGTGGGTTTCTTAGGGCTCTAGCCATCGAAGACAATGTCATGTTGGTGATCATGATCGTTTTGATTTTGCTGTCCACGATGAATATTATTTCTGGCCTGATAATGTTGGTGAAAAACAAGAGCCGTGATATTGGAATTTTGCGGACCATGGGCTTGACAGAGGGTACGGTGTTGCGGGTCTTTTTCCTGTGTGGTGCTGGGATTGGTCTGGTAGGTACACTTTTGGGTGTGTTGTTTGGTGTGTTGTTTGTGCTCAATATAGATAGTATTTTTAGCCTAGTGAACTATCTGTCGGGCGGCGATGTATGGAATCCTTCTATTCGTGGCATTTATCATTTGCCCTCAGAACTGCGTGGGGTGGATGTCGCCAAGGCTATGGGAATATCCATCTTTTTATCGTTTGTTATCACTATTTTTCCGGCTCGCCGCGCTGCGCGGATGAATCCAGTTGAGGCTTTGCGCAATGAGTGACCCAATACTAAAAATGGAGGGTATATATAAATCCTATAACTCTGGCCAAGCGAATGAAGTACCGGTTTTGCGGAATTGTGATTTAACGTTGAATGCTGGGCAAGTGGTGTCCCTTGTAGCCCCTTCAGGTGCTGGTAAATCAACGCTGCTGCACATCGCGGGCCTCCTGGACACGGCTAATAGCGGCAGATTGCAGATTGTTGGTCAAGATATGACCCATGCAGGGGATAAATTGCGCACCGATATGCGGCGCGTGAAGATAGGATTTGTCTATCAGTTTCATCACCTTTTGCCTGAGTTTACGGCTGTGGAGAATATTATGTTACCCCAGCAAGCCACTGGCTTGAAGCCCTCAGCTGCCCGCATACGAGCCTTGGATCTGTTAGCACAAGTGGGTCTTGCTGATCGTGGTCATCATCGGCCGGGTGAGTTGTCGGGTGGTGAGCAGCAACGGGTTGCTTTTTGCAGGGCCTTGGCTAACGCGCCAAAGCTTTTGCTTGCCGATGAACCTACTGGAAACCTTGATCCCGAAACATCTGATCATGTGTTTAGTGTTTTGATGGAACTGGTCCGCGCCACAGGCATGGCGGCGCTCATCGCTACCCATAATATGGACCTAGCAGCGCGGATGGATAGGCAGGTTAGGCTTGATAAGGGTCAGATCCTTTAGTTTGTTAGTTAAAGTTTTTGTTGAATGCTAATGTTGTGAATAATAAGCGGCGTTTCAGAATAGTTTTCGTGCTTATGTGAATTGGAAAGCCTATGCCTCTCGTCTCAGTCACTGATATTGAACACGCCAGTAAATTAGCTTTGCAGGCTTTTGGTGCTAAAGATTGGATCGCAGCATCCGTTGCGCGCGCTGTCGCGGATGCCGAGTCCTTTGGAAATGTAATTTGCGGCCTTTACTATGTGGAAAGCTATTGTAACCAGCTAGCTACAGGACGCGTAAATGGCGCAATTGATCCGCAGGTCTCTGCGTCTCGGCCTGGATCAATTCTGTCCGACGCAAAATTTGGTTTTGCGCAGCCTGCATTTGAAGTGGCACTGCCTACAGCGATTGCGGCAGCGCGCGCGAATGGGACGGCATCGCTTTCTGTGGCACATGCCCATACCTGCACATCTCTTGGATATTTTACCAGTCAATTGGCTGCGGATGGTCTGCTGGCCATTGGTTTCACTAATGCCAGTCCCATTGTGGTGCCTCCGGGTGGAAATCAAAAGGTGATAGGCACTAATCCGATCGCCATGTCGGTTCCCGATGGTAACGGCGGTTTGGCGGTACATTTTGATTTTTCAACCTCTGCTGTAGCGCTGGGTAAGATCACCATGGCAAAGGCGGCATGTGAGCCTATCCCTCTCGGCTGGGCTGTGGATGTACAAGGTGTTCCGACAACGGACCCGGAGGCGGCACTGGCTGGCGCCTTGGTGTCGGCCGGTGGATATAAGGGCTGGGGTTTTGGGATTTTGGCTGAGCTGTTAGCTGCTGGCATAACTGGATCTGTGAATTCGCTCGATGTGAGTGCTCTGAAGCTTCCTACTGGTGGACCGCATGGATTAGGCCAGTTCTATTTTATCATCGATCCGAGCACGCATCATGCGGATTTTGCTGAGAGGTTGGCACGTCTTGTGGATGCAGTAGCATTACAGGACGGCGCGCGCCTGCCTGGAAATAATCGGGTGCCTATGATCGAGATCAATGTACCTGACACACTTTGGGATTTGGTGAAGTCATTAGAAAGTGGCCCGACTTAAGCTTTCTGGGTGAGCAATACACCGGCAGCCATCAATAACAATCCACCGAGCCTTGGCCAGCTTAGGACTACGGGCTGTGTGCCAAACAGACCGAAATGATCAATTGTGGCGGCAGATAAAAGTTGCCCAATCAGAACAAAGAAAATTGCATTACCAACCCCAAACTTTGGTGCAATGGCTGTGATTGATAACACATAAAATGCAACCAAAATGCCTGCTAAAAGTAAGTGCCGTGGTGCGGATGCCAGTTTTACAATAGCACCTGGCCCTGTGATTAAAGCCACCACTAGCGCAGTGAGAAAGCCAACTGCAAGCAGGATTGCCCCAGCCAGCATCGGCGCCCCAAGGTAACGGCCCAAAGCCGCATTCATTGCCGCAAGTACCGGAATACCAATTCCAGCGGCGAGCATGGTGATTGCATAAGTTGGCATTGAGGAGGCTCCGTGAATGTACTTTGTGTTAGGCTTTTGGGTTAAACATCCAACTCTTCCACAAACCTGGCATTTTCTTGGATATACTCAAAGCGCTTTTCTGGCTTTTTGCCCATTAACCGTTCGATCAAATCGCCAGTCTCGCCAGGCACATCTTCATCTATGGTCACTCGGATTAATTTGCGGGTGGCAGGATCCATGGTGGTTTCTTTTAAGTCTTTTGAGTCCATCTCGCCCAAGCCTTTAAATCGGCTGACGTCGATTTTACCTTTGCCACCGAGGCCTTTTTCTAGCCACATAGCTTTTTCGGCTTCATCCAAACAATATACGCGTTTAGCTCCTTGAGTGAGGCGGAACAATGGTGGGCATGCCAGATATAAATGGCCCGTATCAATCAAAGGCCGCATTTGTGAGAAGAAGAAGGTCATCAATAGGCTAGCAATGTGTGCGCCGTCCACATCTGCATCCGTCATAATAATGATTTTATCATAGCGCAGATCATCAACATTGAACTTTGATCCAATACCTACGCCGAGGGCCTCGCAGAGGTCGCTGATCTCAGCATTCGAGCCAAGCTTGTTGGAGGCCGCGCCGAGTACGTTAAGAATCTTACCTTTCAAGGGGAGCAATGCCTGGTTCACGCGGTTGCGCGCACCTTTACCAGAACCACCAGCACTATCTCCTTCCACAATAAATAACTCTGTACCTTCACGGTTTTTTGAGGTGCAATCGGTCAGCTTTCCTGGCAGGCGTAGCTTTTTTGTGGCTGATTTGCGCTGAGTTTCTTTTTCTTGCCGGCGGCGCAAACGTTCTTCGGCGCGCAGGACAATAAAATCAAGAATAGCACCAGCAGATTTTGTGTCAGCGGCAAGCCAATTGTCAAACCGGTCACGCACTGCATTCTCTACTAAGCGCTGGGCTTCAACGGTAGCTAAGCGGTCTTTAGTTTGGCCTACAAACTCTGGTTCACTGATAAAACATGATACTAAAGCACAGCCACCAGCGGTGAGGTCGTCACGGGTAATATTGGTGGCTTTGCGATTGTTGACCAATTCTCCATAGGCTTTGATGCCTTTCAATATAGCAGCCCAAAATCCGCTTTCATGGGTACCGCCTTCAGGTGTGGGTACTGTGTTACAATATGATTGAATGAACCCGTCACGCGATGGGGTCCAATTGACCGCCCATTCCACTTTGCCAGGTACATTAAAACGTTCCTTAAACTCTACTGTGCCCGCGAAGGGCGCATCGGCATAGGTGCTGGCTTTACCTAGGGTTTCGCTGAGATAGTCAGCCAAGCCACCGGGGAAGTGAAAGGTTGCCTCTGTTGGTGTCTCACCATCATCGATCTGGCTTTTCCAGCGGATTTCAACGCCAGAAAACAGGTAAGCTTTGGAGCGGATAGAGTTAATTAGCCGCGCCGGCTTAAAACGATGTTTGCCAAAAATATCTGCGTCGGCATGAAATGTGACTGTCGTCCCGCGTCGATTAGGTGCTGCCCCAATTTTGGCAATTGGGCCAAGAGGTACCCCGCGCGAAAACCGCTGCTCATATAGCTCGCGATTGCGGGCGACTTCTACAATCATAGAATCTGACAATGCATTTACAACCGATGCTCCAACACCGTGGAGTCCACCAGACGTTTGATAAGCTTTACCAGAAAATTTTCCACCCGCGTGCAGCGTGCAAAGTATCACTTCGAGTGCAGATTTATTTGGAAATTTTGGATGCGGGTCAACTGGAATGCCACGGCCATTATCACGGATCATCACCGAATAATCTGCCAAAAGTTCGACCTCAATACGATTGGCATGGCCTGCCACCGCTTCATCCATCGAGTTGTCCAGTACCTCCGCTACGAGGTGATGCAGTGCTCGTTCGTCCGTCCCGCCAATATACATGCCTGGGCGCTTTCGAACTGGTTCGAGCCCCTCCAAAACCTCGATCGATGACGCGTCATATGTGGTGTCATCGGCTGTGGATAGTAGGTCACTTGCCATTGGCCCGCTCTTTCTTTGATTTTAGCTATCCATGGCAGAAGTTGTGTTGCAAGAAAAGGCCTCCACTACATGATGGCTTATATTCTATGCAAAATATATTTTTAGAGCGCTTTAACCTTAACAGCCTGTCCCATTTGAGTAAGGTTCGGCGGGATTAGGCTTGAACGAAGCGCCTTCGTTTCTATTTATCCTAGATATTTTTGTCACTGGCCAGAAGCCCAATCGCTGAATAGAACGGACGCATGAGTAAATCTATTAAAATCAAACAAGAGGCACGATCCTTGCTATTTCTAGGCCTGCCCCTAGTGGGCAGCCAAGTGGCGCAATTTGCGGTCCATACAACTGATACGCTGATGTTGGGATGGTATTCCGTATTGGCGCTAGCGCAAGTTACATTGGGTGCGCAGGTATTATTTATTGCCTTTATCACCACCTCTGGGTTTGCTTTTGCTATATTGCCAATGGTGGCAAAATCCATGGCTGAGGATGATTTAAAATCGGCACGGCGAGTGACGCGGATGGGGCTGTGGTTATCGACTGTGGCGGCTGGTTTTCTGTTTCTCCCAATGTGGTTTTCTGCTCCAATCCTAGTGTCTATGGGGCAAGACGTATTTGTGGCACAGGGTGCGCAAGATTATTTACGTATTGCGGGATTTGGCCTTTGGCCAGCACTGTGGGGCCTAGTTTTGCGTAGTTATCTTTCAGCGTTGGAGCATACAGGTGTTGTACTCTGGATCTCCTTAGGTGTTTTGGTCGCTAATGCGTTGATAAACTATTCTTTTATTTTTGGATATTGGGGTATGCCTGAGCTTGGTTTGCAGGGAGCGGCGATTGCCTCAGTGATTGCGGTGAGCCTATCCCTGCTGGGGTTTGTGATTTATATTCAAATTTATTTTCCTGAACAAGAAATGTTCGCCCGATTTTGGCGCTTTGACCGCATGGCCACAGTGTCTGTGGTAGGTCTTGCTCTACCTATTTCCGCCACGGCTTTGGCGGAAAGTGGTTTGTTTGCAGCTTCTGCCTTTATGATGGGCTGGCTTGGCCATTTGGAATTGGCGGCGCATGGGATTGTTTTGCAATTAGTGGCGCTGACCTTCATGGTGCACATGGGATTGTCGCAGGCTGGCACCATACTGGTTGGCAAAGCTTTTGCACGTAGAGATTGGGCGGCGGTGCGGCGCACTGCTGTTGTCACAATGGGTTTCTCGGCTATGACTGCTTTAACCGCCATCTTCTTCTTTTTGGTAACACCGCATATGCTAATCAGTGCGTTTTTGAATGTGAATGATATATTAACACCTGAGATTTTGCGGATTGGGACATTGCTCTTAATCGTGGCCGCCATGTTTCAGTTTGTGGACGCGGCGCAGGTCGTTGCTTTGAGCCTGCTACGCGGGCTTCAGGATACCAAAGTCCCCATGCTGATTGCGACCGTCTCTTACTGGCTCATCGGTCTGCCGATCAGCTATGTCTTGGGCTTTGTTCTGAATTACCGTGAAATTGGCGTTTGGTTGGGCTTAGTATTTGGTCTTGGCATTGCCGCAGTACTGCTTTGGGCGCGTTTTAGCGTATTGACACGCCCAGGATTTGGACGAGTTTGAAGACAGTCAGTTGCCTATTTTCCATATTTTAAAAATGGAGTTAGTTTTAAATTAAATATTCACAAAAATCTTGGATTCGTTTGCAGGCCTCTCGAAGGTTGTCGTCTGAGGTGGCGTAGCTAACGCGGAAATTTGGTGACAGGCCAAAGGCCGCTCCAAAGACAACGGCTACGCCTGTATCCTCCAACAGGCTGGTGGCGAAAATTTCATCATTCGTAATCATGACACCGTTTGGTGTGGTTTTTCCGATCACGCCAGAAATGGAGGGATAGACGTAGAAGGCACCTTCGGGTTTGAGGCAGGAAATACCCTTTGCAGCATTAAGCATTTTTACCACCAAATTGCGCCGGCGGGTAAACAATCTATTGTTGGAAGCCAAGAAGTCCTGGGTTCCATTGAGGGCCTCTAATGCAGCCCATTGGCTTATTGAACATGGGTTTGAGGTGGATTGTGACTGTACCTTGCGCATGGCCGCTATCAATGGAAGTGGCCCGGCGGCATAGCCAATCCGCCAGCCTGTCATGGCATAGGCTTTCGACACACCGTTGCAGGTGAGGGTGCGCTCATACAAGGCGGGCTCCACCTGTGCTGGCGTGCAGAATTCGAAGTCATCATATGCTAGATGCTCATACATATCGTCGGTCATTACCCACACATGGGGATGGCGCAGTAAAACGGTTGTGAGGGCCCTGATTTCGGCCCAGTTATAGCCAGCTCCAGTTGGATTTGAGGGAGAATTGAAAATAAACCATTTGGTTTGTGGCGTGATAGCAGCCTCAAGTTGATCTGCGGTGAGCTTGAAATTGGTTTGGACGGAGGTTTCGGCTATGACAGGGTTTCCTCCGGCGAGTAGGACCATATCAGGATACGACACCCAGTAGGGTGCTGGTATCACCACCTCGTCACCCGGGTTCAAAGTGGCCACCAAGGCGTTGTACAGGATCTGCTTTCCACCAGTGCCCACACTTACCTGAGCAGGGGTGTAGGTCAGCGCATTGTCGCGAAGAAATTTTTCGCAAATGGCATGTTTTAGTTCTGGCATCCCATCGGGAGCAGTGTACTTTGTTTTGCCATCTGCAATTGCCTTAACGGCTGCGGCTTTGATGTTTTCTGGAGTGTCAAAATCAGGTTCGCCAGCGCCCAGCCCAATAACATCAAGTCCGGCCGCCTTTAGTTCTGCGGCTTTTGTTGATACAGTAATGGTGGGAGACGGTTTTACACGGTCAAGTGTTGCGGATAAAAATGACATGACTACCTCAATATGAGAATTTATCTGCAGAAGTCTTAGATCTCTGCTCAAACACCTGCAAGCAGAACTGATTAGAAAGAGTTATGATATGACGGAAAACACTTTGGAAGCGCCAATTGATTGGTACGGCCCTGATTCAGCAACTTTTGGTGACCGTGTTGTGGGTGCCCGAGAAAAATCTGGTATGACGCAGGCAGAACTGTCACGCAGGCTTGGGATCAAGCTGACCACATTGCAGGGCTGGGAGGAAGATCGATCCGAACCGCGGGCCAATAAGTTGCAGATGTTGACGGGCATGCTTAACGTATCGTTGTCTTGGTTGCTGAGTGGCGAAGGAATTGGGCCGGAAGAACCCAGTGCGGTGCCAATGTCTGGTGACACCCAAGCCATTTTAATTGAAATGCGTGCAATTAAAACTGACATGATACGTACCGCTGAGAGGTTAAGCCGGTTGGAGAAACAACTGAGGTTAAATCTAAAATGAGTGAGCTACATAAGCATAAAATCAAACGTCTAAAAATGCGATCCATGCGGCGTGGGATCAAGGAAATGGACATAATATTGAGCCATTTTTCCGATCAAGCGCTGAAAGTTATGACTGGTGATGAACTTATAGTCTATGATCACCTGCTCGAAGAAAACGATCATGACCTCTACTCTTGGGTGACTGGCGCGGCAGCGGCCCCACCAGAATTTTTAGGGTTGATTAGTGAGATTGTGGCAGGGCTACAAATTCAGACAAATTAGTTTCAGCCTGTTGAAATTATATTCATGAATTCTCTTAACAGATATCTCGTGCAATAGATTGATTGGATCGTGAAATTTGTCTGAATTATTGACTAAGACGACTGAGGCCGATGAGTTCTAACTTGCGCAGTAATTTAAGGATCATAGCCTGCTCATAGTCATCAAAGCTTACGGCTATCTCGAAAAATGCTCCTGGTCCCGCCAAAACACGGTTGGAAAAATAGGTGGCCACTCGTCCACAGATAATTCTTCATGAGACAGTCGTGTGGTTGCATCGATACCAATTACCAATGCATTGATCACAACATCACCAATTTTTTCAGGTAGATTTACCGTATGTGGAGGTGGACCCGTATTGCTTTTACCGTCACCTGAGATGTCTAATGTGCGCTTCCAACAGCTGGGTTGTTGGTTAAAATACCTGACCCCTGTCTGTATGGCTTTGCCTAATGCTGTGGTGGGTGGGGCGTCGCGGCTCTGTGTGAGGCGCAATTCAGTTGATAGGTTTTGCAGGACTTCTATATTTGAAATGTCTGTCCAAGGTGTTAGAATGCGTTGATAATCTTGGCCACTCCATTCAAATACCAGCAGCCGCACAGGGAATTTTGGCATAGTTAAAATGCTGAATGTTACATCTGGGCTGGTCAGCCCAGCGGCCACGCCTTTTAGCTGTAGCTGATATTCTTCTGCATTCACTGATCCAGATACATCCAACCCAAAAGCCAGGGCTTGCCGGCAGGCTGCTTGTGCACTTGAGTGGCTTGCAGCCACTAGGGTAGCGACTGAAAGCCATCTGAAAACCTTTGATATTACCAATGGCCGATATTTTCCATGCTCGCCCAAGGCTCAGCTATGGGCAGGTTGTCCCCAGCCTGTAAAAGCTCAATGGATATATTGTCTGGGCTGCGTACAAAGGCCATCCGGCCTTCGCGCGGTGGGCGATTGATTATGATCCCACTGTCCATAAGGTGCTGGCAAGTTGCATAAATATCCCTAACCTCATAGGCAAGGTGCCCAAAGTGGCGACTGTCTGAGGGTAAATCTTCGTCTCTATCCCAATTATATGTAAGCTCAATTGGGCACTCATGCTGGTTGGGCGCAGCCATGAAAACCAAAGTAAATCGCCCACCTTGATTATCCCATCGCCGCGTTTCTTCGAGACCTAAAAGGGCAAAAAATGCCATTGAGGCTTCCAAATCAGCTACTCGGATCATCGTGTGTAGATATTTCATTTGCATTTACCTTTATATAGTAGGTTCATCCTTTGCTTTACTCCATATATAGTGTTTAAGGAATCGCTCCGGATGGGGTTATCTTAGGGGATACTGATGCTGCTGACACCAGAACAACAAGAAGAAATTGATCAGCTGCGGTCAAATCCTCAGCCAACCCTGCGGGCTGTGGCTCCGGGGATGGAAAACCACCTCTATAAAGCGCAACCCGTTTTGGATCATGGTTTTGTGCGGGTTGTCGACTATATGGGTGATGATGCGGCGATTTGTCAGGCGGCCCGCGTGAGCTACGGCAAAGGTACAAAATCGGTCCAAAATGATGTGGGTCTCATCCGCTATTTGATGCGCCATTGGCACTCTACGCCTTTTGAAATGTGCGAGATTAAGCTGCATGTTAAGCTGCCGGTTTTTGTGGCGCGGCAATGGATTCGACATAGGACCGCGAACGTAAATGAATACTCAGCGCGCTATTCAATTCTCGACCGAGAATTTTATATTCCTGAAGTGGATTCGTTGGCGGCTCAGTCCACAGTCAATAATCAGGGTCGTGGGCGCGTGCTGCAAGGTGCTGAGGCTGCACGTGTTCTTAATATTCTGAAAACTGACAGTGATCGAGCCTACGATAATTATGAAGCGATGATCTCTGACGAGGGCCAAGACGGCCTAGCGCGAGAATTAGCACGGATGAACTTGCCTGCCAACATCTACACGCAATGGTATTGGAAGGTAGATTTGCACAACCTTTTTCACTTCCTGCGTCTGCGGGCGGATGCTCATGCACAATATGAAATCAGAGTCTACGCGGATGTGATTTGCGATATGGTACGTGATTGGGTTCCTGCCGCCTATGGTGCGTTTGAAGATTATCGCTTGGGTGGAGCTGTGCTGTCTTCTAAATCACTTGAC
>Ga0302121_10000954_pt1 | contig 14702 bp, 13 predicted proteins | sample CB21_surface_MG_FD_203120 | JGI IMG/M metagenome (GOLD analysis project Ga0302121, IMG submission 203120) | Marine microbial communities from Western Arctic Ocean, Canada - CB21_surface | ecosystem: Environmental > Aquatic > Marine > Oceanic | place: Canada: Western Arctic Ocean | collected... | reverse complement strand
GCGACAGGTAAAAGCAGATGGAAGTGATGAAAATAACGTTGGGCCCACCGCAAATGCAGAGCACGCTGTTGACCACGGTACGAGGGGCACCCGTGGGACGGACAAGACCAAGACCAAGAAAAAGACGGACAAAGATATCGCGCATGTTCATCTTTCCCCGACCCGGTTCGCGAAGACCCCGGTTCGCGTGGGGGGCGGTTTCCGTGTTGGTGACGTGGGGGTCGTGGACACCGGCGCGCCAGTGGATCCGAGACAACGCAGGAAGCCGAAACCGGAGGCGTACACTCGGTGGGAAGAAGTCGCCGCGGCGTTGCCGAGCGCGACGCCGGGTTCCGAAAAAAATAATAAGCCGCTCAACAACGAAGAATCCGACCCCACGCTGTTGATGCTGCGCGCGGTGGAAAAAGCCGCGGTGAGTCTGGGCGTGAAACGGTGCGGCGTGTGGACCGCGCTTGGGAAGCCGTATCTAGCGGAAGGGCCGGTCACGAAAACCAAGTTCACACACGATATTCGGAGCACGTTTCCGACGAAAACAAGGCACCCCGACGACGTCGAATCCGAAAAAGTTAAAAAACGGCAAGACTCGAGGGACGGCGCCGCGAGCCGGCAAAAACAGAAGTGGGCAAACACCCTGGCGCATGAGTCTGCGGTGCACCTTCAGGAACAGGCTGAGGTGGCACTTGAAAAAGAATCGCCGCTGCGTGATGTTTTATCTACGACATTGGGCTTCGGAGACGGGGGGGACGCCGGTACGCGCGACGCTGAGCCTCTCCAATCGCCGCGCGTGTCGCTTCGCTCGCGGGCCGCCAAAGGGCGCTTTTCGCGCGACGCCTTGCGTGAATCAGCCGCGAGGGTCTTGGCGGCGAAGCACGGGGGGGGGAGTTGAGTGTGGTGTGGGCGAGAATGGATGGGGGTGAGGGTTCAATGGAATTTGGGGGCTGGTCCGACTGGTCCGAAACGTACATGCGAAGTTTCCAATCACCCAAAGACTTCCCAACCCCCGAGCGCCTTACTGACGGTATCACTCGCCACCCCGGGTCCCAAAGGTACATGGCAGCACGGTATAGACACGACCGCCATTCCGACCGATGAGCCGAATATCTGGACCGACACTTGTAAAACACGGTTATAAAAGAAAGAAAGAAAGACGCCCGCGGGAGTGAAAAAACGCGTTGTGCCTAAATACCGCGTTGCAAACTTCTAAATCTTACTCCAAAATCTCCGCCCATTTACAGCTTGACTTCGATTTCCACCCCCGCCGGGAGCTCCAAACCCATCAGCGCGTCGATGGTCTGCGCGGTTGGTTGGTGCACGTCGATGAGCCTGTGGTGCGTGCGTGTTTCGAAGTGCTCGCGGCTGTCTTTGTTGACGTGCGGCGACCGCAACACGCAGTATATGCGGCGACGCGTGGGAAGCGGCACGGGGCCAGAAACGGTCGCCTCCGTCGCCTTCGCGGCGGCGATGATCTTGTCGCACGCCGCAGCCATGTGCCTAACTTCGAAACTCTTCAGGCGGATGCGGATCTTCTGCGCGGCGACGACAGCCTGTGGTTTTTTTGATGGGGGGGAGGGGGGGGAGACGTCAGTAAGAGTGAATGACGTCTCATTCATTTATCCAGTGCTGCCTTTCTTAAAAACGAAACGCGTCGTGTCCGCTTTTCCCGGATTTGATTTGACCTGCCCCTCCGCCGGGAACGCGCGTGCGCCACCGCCGCGACGCGGTGGACCCTCGGTTCGCGTTTCTCGTTGCTTGGCTAGATTGCGGCAGCAACGAAGGAGGTGGACGTACCGCTTCAGCCCTGACCGCGACAACCGCGCGAACGGGCGCGCGCACCTGGGAAACGGAAAGGATTTGGATAGTGTCAGTCTATTGAAGTCGTCCGATGCCGCGAAGCCGCGTTGCCCGGCGTGTCCCTCGTGATACGCCGTCGAGTACGTACCGGCTGGCGCGCGCGCACGACGTTCACCGAACGAGCGGAAAGGCTCGACGCGGACACAGCGCTAGCGCAAGCGAACGCCATTGTGAATGGAGAAAGGACTCGAGGCGCGTCCGCGCGTCGATGAATGCACGTGACGTGGTGCGAATAACCCTAAAACCTCAACGCGAGGCCCGACTTTTTTTTTTGGAAATGAAACAGGCCCATTAGATCCTTGGGGAGGCCAAAACGACCCGAGCAGTCGACACCCCACGTAACACTCCCCAACGCGGCGTGTGGTATGGAGACTCGCGCGCGTAAGCGAAAACGCCTCGCCGGGGAAACGCAGGAAGCCATCCCGGGCCTTCCCGACGACATCATCGTCACGCACATCCTCAGGTATGACTATTTTGACGCCGCCGAACGGGCACGGCTCCAATCGGTGAGTCGTGGGATGCGCGACGCGGTAACGGCGACAGATGAAGCCTTTTCGGGCCTTCCCAACTACCTCGTCGCCGCACACATCCTCGCAAAGATTAATATTGACGACCCCGCCGATCTCGCACGGCTCCGCGTGGTGAGTCGTGGGATGCACGACGCGGTGGCGGCGACAGGGCGTCGGGTTGAAAATCTTAACGAGGAGGATGCCGTGAAATTCGGGTGTTTTGGTACGCTGAAGCGCTTGCAACGGAAAGGTCTTCTGTCGCGGGACGAAATCCTGTGCTACGCAGCGGCGAGGAGCGGACAACTTGAGGAATTGAAGTTGTTGCGCGAGAACAACGCACCGTGGGACGCATACACATGCTCGGCAGCGGCAGAGGCAGGGCACCTCGAGGTGCTGCAGTGGGCGCACGCGAACGGATGCCCGTGGGACGGGTGGACGTGCACAAACGCGGCGAAAGGCGGGCACCTCAAGATACTGCAGTGGGTGCGCGCGAACGGCTGCCCGTGGAACGAGTACACGTGCTACTACGCGGCGAAGAGCGGGCACCTCGAGGTGCTGCAGTGGTTGCGCGCGAACGGCTGCCCGTGGAACGATTATACGTGCGAGGAGGCGGCGCAGGGCGGACACCTAGAGGTGTTGCAGTGGGCGCACGCGAACGGCTGCCCGTGGAACGAGGTGACGTGCTCGGCGGCGGCGTGGGGCGGGCACCTCGAGGTGCTTCAGTGGGCGCGTGCGAACGGCTGCCCGTGGGACGAGGAGACGTGCGAGAAGGCGGCGTTTGGTGGTCAGCTAGAGGTTCTTCTGTGGTTGCGCGCGAACGGCTGCCCGTGGAGCGCACGCACGTGCTCGAGCGCGGCGGAGGGCGGGCACCTCGAGGTGCTGCAGTGGGCCCAAGCGAACGGGTGCCCGTGGAACGAGCATACGTGCATGTACGCGGCTTTGGGCGGATACCTCGAGGTTCTGCAGTGGGCGCGCGCGAACGGCTGCCCGTGGAACGAGAGGACGTGCGCGCTCGCGGCGGAGAGCAGGCAACTCGAGGTGCTTCAGTGGGCGCGCGCAAACGGCTGCCCGTGGAGCGAGCATACACGTAATATGGCTGCGAGCATCGGGTATATCGAGCCTGAATAGCTGGCGGAAGAAGGACGAAACACAAACCACCGGACGTTTTGAATACTGAATCTCGACCTTTCAACGCGATCGCGTGGCGGGCGTCGCTTTCTGAGACTACCTTTTCTCGCGGGACAGCGGGGCGCGCGACTCCCACCGCTTCTCACGCCAACCAGCAAATAGTCGTCGTACTGTTCCTCAGACCGCCACACCAACCCACAAAGAATCAGTCGTACTGTTCGTAGTCCCCCGAAAACTGCCCGCTGCCGTCCATCATGTCGTCGTCGTCGTCAGGGTAGAAGTCGTTTCCCCCGTTCGCGCCGCCCGGCGCGTCGTCCCCGCGCCGCTGAAGCGAGTGGACAAGAAAAAGGTCAGTCTTTGGTACTATTCGTAGTAAGCTGTATGAGGGATTGGGTAGTACCGTAGTGGTGTAACTTTCCGACTGTACTCCATAAAACGCAGGTAACAGTCTATTTGTGATGAATTTGTAAGAGCCGCGAGTACTGGTAAAGTTACCAGTAGTGCACTCGGTAAACAGTCACGCAGGGGCATCAAACGGCCGGTGTGGCGGATTTGGGAAAGCCGCAACACAAACCTTCGCCGCGTCCACCACGCGCATGAGCTGGTCCAGGTCCTGCATTTCCCCTGGTGGGGGGCCGTCGTTCGTGACGCTTGTTTGTAACTCCGCGGGGAGGTTCTTAAGAAACCAACCGTGTGCTTTGATGTCTTTTATGCTGTACCGCTTCAAAGGGTCCACGACGAATATCTTCGCGATCAAATCCCTGCGGTTGTTACACGAAAAGGGTCAGTCCCGAGTGTACTGTGCTGGGCGATTGACGCACAGTGGGTAAACAGTCTGGTACTCCGATGCACGTATTGTGTTGGTAAGACTTGCGTAACTGCACTCCATACGTGGCATCAAACGTAGGTGTGTCGGATTTGGGAAAGCCCCAATACAATACGTACCGGCACTCCTCGCTCACCGCGACGTGCGGCGGGAAGCGGTAGTTCACCGAAACTATCCGCGCGATTGTTTTCCGGAAGTTCCGCGCGTCCGCCGGGTCCTCGAAAGGATACGCGCCGACGACCATGACGTAAAGCGTCACGCCCACGCTCCACACATCAGCGAGCTTGCCGTCGTACGCTTTGTGCGACAAGACTTGGGATGAATAACCGAAAGGGTCAGTCTTTGGTAATATTCTCGTAAACTGAAGGAGTAAACAGTGTACTCTGGACAATCGGCAAACAGTGTGGTTACTTTCCTACTGTACTCAAAGAGGGGCTTTACACAGTCGACGGGATTTGGGAAATACAACAGTTACCTTCGGGCGCGATGTACGCGGGCGTCCCGACCGTGCTTTTCGGTTCGCTGTCAATCAGCGAGTGCTTTGAATATCCAAAGTCGCATATTTTCAACCGCGGCGTGGTGCTCCCGTCAATAAGCGTGTTTTCAAGTTTCAAATCCCGGTGCGCCACGCCGTGGTGGTGGCAGTACTCTAAACCTGAGACGAGCTGCTGGAAGAAAAACCGCGCCTCGTCCTCGCCGAACCGGCCTTTGGAACAGATTCTTTCGAACAACTCACCACCCGAGGCGTACTCCATCACGATCGCCAGGTGGTTCGGTGTGAGTAAACACTCCACGAAGCGGATGATGTTGGGGTGGTCCAACAGTCGGTGGTTCACGAGCTCGCGTTTCACGTTGTCGTCGATCTTGTCGCCTCGGTCGATGTACTTGATCGCGAGTAAATGGCCGGTTTTGCGGCATTTCATCAGCTTCGCGGTGCCGAAGTTCCCCTGCCCAAGGTTCTTCACATCACACGGCTCGTACTTCAGGTCGTGCTCGGTGGTTGACACCGCGGAGGCCATCGCGGCGTACGGCCGGGGCGTGGGCGTGTCGCCGCCAGAAAACGGGGCCGAGCTCGGGAGAAGCGGCGAGGGGTGCACTGACGAGGACGGGGCATCGCGGCATCCATCGTACGCTTTTACCCCTTTGGTGTATGCGGTTTGGGACTCGCGGATCGCGGTCTAAATATTTTCCTCGGCGCGCGCGATGACATTTACAATCCGACAAAAGCCCCCACTCCCGCGGCGCCGAGAAGACGCACCCTCTCTCCGACGGAACCGCGTGTCATGACTAAACCAACCTCGATGACCGTCGCGGTGCTCCGCAAGGAGCTCGAGAAACGAAACCTCGACACGTCCGGTTTGAAGGCCGCGCTCGTGGAACGGCTCACGACCGCGATGGAGTCGGAGACTGCTGGCGGGGACGAAACGGCGGCCGAGGTACGCATTGGGTGGGGCGTGATCCACGTGTCGGCTGGTGCCAAACGCGGGACCGGGTCGGTGGCAAGGCAACGGAGGGACTGCGCTCTCCTGTCGCGTCACGCGCGGAAGCGCGGACCCTGGATCCGCGACGTGAACCAGCCGCGACGAGGAAGAATCTTCCCGCCGATTCTTTGGGATCGGCGACGACGCTCTCTAAATGTTGTCGGGATCTGAACTCACCTCCCCTCCCTTCCCACGCGTCCCGTTGCAATTTTCCTACCAACACCCAGGCCCCCGCCCCCACCACTGTCACGGAACCTGCAGACGACCCGTCTGAGACCGCCGCCCCCGCCCCCGAGCCCGCCCCTGTTGCGCCTGGGTCGGAGGATCGGGGCACTGCGGATGAAAAGCCACCCGCCGCTGCCGCACCCGACATGCAGACCATCATGCGCAAAGCGCAGGCCATCGCGGACAAAGCCGTGGCGGAGCACGCCGCCGGCGCGGGCGGTACAACTGGCGGCGGTGCGTCTGACTTCTCCCGCGAGGACGAGGACACCAAAAAAAGATCGCGGTCGCGGTCGAGAGAGCGGTCACAAGACGCGAACGACGCGACGCTGTTGCCGCCGCGCGCGTTCGCCGCGGTGGGCGCATCCGTCGGCGCCGCGGCGGGTGCGCCAATCACGATCGAAGGCACCGGCGGCCACGAAGGCCGGATCATCGGCCGGGGCGGCAGCACCATAAAGGACCTGCAAAGCCGGTTCCAGGTCAACATCCAGATCAAGCGGCCGGAGGGAATCACGGAGATAACGGGGGTTGGCGCAAACGAGTGCGCCGCGGAGATCAGGCGGATAATCGAAGAAGCCAAGACCTTGACCGCGGGCGGCGGCGGCGGCGGCGGCGGCGGCGGGCCCCAATTCAACGCCGACCCCAACTCCGTCACCGAAACGATCATGTGCGAAGGCGCGGAGGGCCGGATCATCGGTAAGGGCGGGCAGCACATTCGCGCCATCATGGAACGCACGGTAAGGAACTTTCCCACTCACCACGTTCCGCCTCTGCGATTGCCCATACTCGTCCCGCGAAGGGCGCATTACCTCTGCCCATACTCGTCCTGCGAAGGGACGGTTATTGCCCCTGACTGTTTACGCATACCAATCCCGGATATACACATGGTCCGACCGACTGACACTTTCGGTTTCATCGTACCAGGGCGCCAGGGTCAAGGTGTTCAGCGACCGGCACGTTTGCGAAATCACCGGCGCGCCGCACGCGGTCGCGGCCGCAGCTCAGATCGTCAACGACCAGATCGCCGACCTCGCCGCGGGGGGGCAAGGTGCGGGGTTGACGCCGCAGCTCGGTGGCGGAGTCGGAGGCGGAGGCGGGGGCGGGGGGTACGCGCACCCGGGGGGAGGCGGAGGCGGGTACGGCGGGTACCAGCAGCCGCAGCAGCAACAGTACGGCGGGTACCAGCCGCAACAGCAACAGCATCAGGCGTACGGGGGCTACCCTCCGCAACAGCAGCAGCAGCAGTACGGGGGATACCCTCCTCAGCAAGTGCAGGCCCCGGCCGGGCCCGCGCTCACCGGCGCGTCAGGGCTTCCCCACGCCTGGCAAGAGCTCGCCTCGGAAGGGCAGGTGTATTACTGGAACACGGAGACGGGGGCGACGCAGTACGAGCGGCCGATGTGAGGGAGCGTTTTACGTTTTTTAAACACGGCGGAGCGCTGCGCTTTCGGCTACCGAAGAGGTGGATAAATATCAGTCGCGATGCCATACACAGAGAGTCGAAACACGGAGAGTTGAAACACGAAGAGTTTAAGAGAGTTAAAACACAGCAGAGCGTCGCGCTATGCACTGTCAGACTGTAAATACTCCTACACTACTGCTGAAACACGCCTAAAAAATACTTCACAACTTTTCTCCATCTTCTTCCACCAAGTTCTCCGCCTCCCACTCCGGCGGCATCGACGTTCCCAGCGCTTCCGCGAAACGCGAAAGCGGGTTTACGTCCAATCCCGCGGGGGCTTCTTTGATTAGCGTTGAATCCCCGTTGGCCACCGCGGTTCGGTCCACGGTAACCCAGAACGCGCGTTTCACCCGGTCACCAGCGTCCCACTCGAAATTGCACTCGGTGCTTATTTTGTACGCCGCGTCCTTGAGCTGAGTTCGCGAAAACCGAAGAGAGTTTTCTTTCCCGACGTCCGCGCCTTGATCCGACTTCCGCGTCGCCCCAACGCCGCTTCCCTTCCCCTTCCTCGCCAGAAACACCACGTTTACCGGGGTTTCCACGTTCCACGAGTACACCTGACCTATGTTTGCTTCAAGCGCCACCGCGAACTGCTCCGCGTTTTTCCGGACCAAACTCCCTTTCACGCCGTTGAACGCGTTCGCCACCACCACGCCGCCCGGCGCTAGCGTTTCGTAACAATTTTCCAAAAAACTGTCTTGTAATAAATGCGCCGGCGTCTCGCCGTCGCCGTCGAAGGCGTCCAGGAAAATCGCGCACGCTGGTTTTTCGTCACCGCGGAGAACGGCGAGTGCGGCTTGCTGCATCCACGGCCCGGCGTCACCCAGCACGACCCCTAAACCGGGGTCAGCACTACTATCCGTATTATTTCCGTCGTCGTCAATCAACTCGAAATCCACCCCATGGAACTCGCGAACCGCGCACACCACGACGGGGTCTATTTCCACAACCTCCACTTTGACATTTGGAAACTTCGAGGCGATGAACGCGGGCATGGCCCCGGACCCGAGACCGACGCAAATGATGCGTCGCGTTTTGCTTGGCTCGGTGCGGAGGTTGTTACCGGGCGGGCGAGTCGTTGACTCATCAACAAGTGCAGCTCGTTCCCAATCGTTGTCCCTGTCCAGCGCGCAAACGCTGCACGCTGCGGCGGTCATGCAGCGCAGGTATTCGTACCCCAAAACGTCCACGTCCGCCTTTACGTTTTTTTTGTTTTCATCCACAGTAACGTAAGTCAAGCCTTGTTCCACCTCGTTGAACCGCAGCGACCGCCACGGGCCGTGCGCGACGACCGTGACGGCGCCGTTGAACTGCGATTGTGTATCGAACTTCACGACGGGCGGCGAGTCGTGCTCCAAATACCCATTCTCCGACCGGTCGTCGTCGTCCCGCGATGCCTCTGCTAGAATCTTCGCCAAGCGTCCGGTGACGTCCCACCAATTGAGTTGCGACGCCAAGGGGGTGACACGTACCTTGGTTTCGTGGCGGTGTGGTGACCGCGTTTTACGCAACCGCGTCCGCGGGACACCACCGTCGCGAAAAAAAAGAGGGCGCCGTGGCTTCGCATTTGCGAAACGCCTCGGGTGCGACGACGCGGCGGGGCGGCTGGTTTGTCGGGACGAAAAATCCCCGCCGGTCGCCGAAGAAGGGCCCGCGCACACGCCAACGCACCGCGCGTGCGCAACGCACGCGACTGGCACCGCACCTGCCATGGAAAGAGCGACAGGCGTGCCGCGATGTGAGGAGCGAAGAGGGTTGAGCTTTTTTAGGAGCAAAAAAGAAGAACCTCGCCACAAGTTTTCGTATGTGACAAGTCTGACCCACTATTCGTTTTTTCTATTTGTTTCCCTTCCCGTCCTCGCTCTATTTTTAAGTGTGATAGTGATGCCTGTTATGGCTGTTATGTGTGTGTGCCGCACCGCGCGTTGTCGCGCGCGTCGTGGCCCGGGGGTAAGCACCCCGGGCGGACCGCTCTCCCCGGGCGCTTCGGCGGCGTCGCTTCGTCGCTCGCCGAGAATTTCTTTCTTCCCAAAAATTCCTTCTTTCTTTCCGACGCTTGGTTTCACGCCCGGACCCCCACCGCGCGTCCGAAGTGCTCCCCCGCCAGGTCCTCCGCGCTGGCGCACCTTACCTTCTTTGCCGGATTCAGGCCTGAGGGGGATTGCGGGGGCGACCTCTTTTTCGGCAGCACCGGCGCGGACGCGACGCGGTGCACCGGCGTGCTCGGCCCCAACGTGTTCGTCCGCCGGTACCGCGTGCCGCAGGCGTTGCACAACATCGGCTTCGACGCGGGCCCTCTGCGCCACTGCGGCGAGTCTGTGTTTGGGAAGGGAGAGTGGGATACATAGTGGGTATCGTCAGCCACGGTTTCTGTGGTGTCTTGAACAACACGTGCGCCACGGATCGAGGGTATCGCGGCAGGCAAAAACTGGTCGGATCCACCGCACGGCCGCGTTCCCGGGTGGACCGAAGGGTGCGTCGAAAAAAGTCGCGCGCGGAACGTCGGGCTTGGCTTCGCGATGGCCAAAAACAATGTCGCGGAACGTACCCGCCGCGCCGCAGTGGTCGCACGGCCCGCCCGGCTTCTGGTACGCCGGGTTGCAGTGCGGCTCTCTGGGGAGTTGAGGTTCGGCTTCAGGATCCAGATCCTCCCCCGTTGTCTCGGTTTCGTCCCCGACCGAGGTCCCGGAGTTGGTTTCAAGGGCGTCGTCGTCGCTGGTGTCGTCGGGTTCACTCAAGATGCGTTCTTCAAGTTCCCGCAGTTCGTCGTCCGGGCCGCCCGAGCAAAGGGCGTACTCGTCGAGCCGCACCAAGGTGTACCACTGTTTGTTACTCGACGGGTAGGCGCCGTGCGGGTCGTACTCCTTGGTAACCGGTTTGCGAATGACCTGAGTCTCGGTGAGAACCACCGGGGCGAGGCCGGTTGCGACCATCGTGAAGTTTCGTTTGCGCGCGGTCGCGGGAGATTCGGAAACGCGACAGGTCGGTCTCTTCGACGTCGCCTTGTGCCGCGCCGTTCGTCGTAAGTTGCGTGTAATTCCTCTCCGGAACACAGAACAAAACAATTCACACGCACACACTCCGAATCGATCGTCCCAAATCAACACACCAACGGGGTCGCGCGCCCCGACTTCTGCGTTACCGGAGCGCGCGAGAGCGCGAAACAAAGTCCCCCGATGGAAAGCCAAAAACTTGTTTCTGTGGCCAAAGAAAAAGGTCTTCTTTTTTTGGCCAGTCTGCAGCCACGGTGGCAGTTTGGCAGTTTGGTGGGTAGATTTTTTCTCCGTGGTTTGAGAAAAACCAGACTGTTTGGCCATACCAGCAAACGGACCGTCGCGGAGAAATTGCAGAATTCCGTCAATTTCCTTGGACGCGCGAGCGAGACGCGAGACGAGGAGAGCTTCGGAAGCCCTCGGAAGCTAGCCGGGGAAAAAAGGGCATCCCGAAGGTCTGGCACCGATGAAATTTGATACGAACAAAGGGTCGATTTTTTTATTTTTTGACCGTCATGTTTGATCGGAAACCGGTTTCAAAAATTGCGCAGCCTCGCCTCGATTCGAAAGCTGCCCGAGTTGTGTTGCGGGTAAGACGCATTTGCAGTTGTTGTTGGTATTCACGCGGGCGCTGCGAAGGCGCGTGACGGCGCGGCGCGTGCGGTGACCGGGGCGTGGCGGGTGGTGTTCCTTTGCCTTTGGTGGTGGATCGCGTTGCGGGGGGTTCGGCGGCCATGGCGTCCGTGCCTGACGGTGACACCGCACAAGGCACCGGCGCCCCAACCTTCCCGTCGTCGCTGCCTCCCTCGGTTTCACCCGCGCAGGCACTCGCGTCTACACTAGAGTCGCAGCTAATACAACCCACCCTGTTTTCGTACGTCGCGAACGACCTGGTGTGGGCCAGGGCTTCGGCAAGAGCTACGGACCCGTTCTGGCCGGTACGTACTTGGGTCCTTGGCAAACGAGACGGGGTGGGGGCGTTCAAATCTTCTTTGGATGGCGCGACCATCAAAACACAAATCCAGCGAAATCGCAATCGTACGCGCAATCTTTCAAAGAGGTCAACGCGCTTGATACTAAAATCCTCCTTGATCCTCCCAACTGACCCTAAAATCGCCCCTTCACAACCGATAAAAACCAGGGACGCATGATCGACGCGAACGAAGCCCCCGAAGGCGTGCGCCGAGAGTGCGTGAGCAACGCGGTGTGCGTGCAGTTTTACGGCCCGAGCGCGAGCAAATCGCGCGACCGCGATTTCTGCTGGGCGCGGGAAAATCAGCTGGCGCCGTTCGGGGAGAACTTTCTGCGTCTGACCAACCAAAACGTCCCGAAAAGGTTAAGGCCGGTGGCGTTCAAACTAGCGGTTGAGGAGTGCGAAGGGCTGTTCAGGGAACACGGCCGGAACGTGTCGGTTTTGTTCGCGGAGGCTGAAGGCGTCGTCGAAGGCGTGGCGGGTGGCGGCGACGACGCGACGAATCTGGATTTGCAAAATCAGGGAACGGCAACCGACTCCGACGACTCTGACAAAATCTGTTGTACCTCCTGCGCCTTACCCCTGGAACAAGCTTTGCTGAAGAACGCCCCCCCCGGGGTGAAAGGCACTGGGCGGTGTCGCCTGTGTTCAAAACTGCACAAAGAGAAACAGCACTGCCCTGTGTGCGACAAGGTGTGGCAGTGGGCGAACTGTCCGGCGATGGTGGGGTGCGATTCTTGCGACTTCTGGGTGCACGCCGCGTGCGATCACAAAGCGCAATGCGTGATGGACGCCCCGGAGGACGGACCGGAGGTGATGTACTACTGTCCGGTGTGTGTGGAGAAGACAAGCAAGGAACAGGCGAAGGAAAACGCAAAGCAGGCGAAGGAAGACGAGAAGGTTTTGGCAAAGGAAAAACTGAAGCTCGCGAAGACGGAAAAGGCGCGCGAGGAGCGCGCTGAAAAAGCGGCTGCGCAAAAAGCGGAAAACGACGCCACAAAACAACAACAACGCGAAGAAGAGCCTCATGTGAAGTTCGAGGGGTTCGACAACGTGCCCGAGCTGGATTTTGGAGGGAGAGGTTTGAACCACGTGTTTCGCGACGACGGCGATGAGGACGTTCCAACCGGTGGCGCCAAAACGCACGCCCAGCAACCACCATCAAACTCGCGAAAAATAAACCTCTCAAAAGCCCCAAAGCTGATCACGCATAAGAAAGCCCCGGGCGGCGTCCCGCGACGCCCGAAATCGGCGTGGCAGATTTTCGGCAGTGACTTTTTCAAGCAATACCGAGATGCGCACAAAGACGACGTCGGCGGCGTGAACTTCGCGGAGGTGTACAAGTTCCAAGGCCAGGTACGGCTTTTCCTGTCGGGGCTTTCCCAAATCCAGGCACGACGTTCACCGCCCCTGTGTGACTGTTTGCGTGTACTACTGCCCGTAACAACCTGAACGACTAATTACTCACACAAGTCACGGTCCCGACTGACCCTTTTCTTTCCCGAAAACAGGCGTGGCGCGATCTTCCGGACGACGAGCGCGTTTTGTACGAAGCGCGCGCGAAAATCGAGGCGGAGAAGTTCCGCGCGATGATCGCGTCTCTTCAGGAGTCCGGGCAAATGCCAGTAGACAAAACCAAGAAGGGTGGTAAGGGGTCTGGTAAGGGTGCTCAGGGTGGTGGTGGTGGTACGGGCGGCGGTTCGAAACCCACCCACGGGGGTGACGACAACGACTCAGAAGCGCAATGCCACCGAGCCATCGACATGGGCGGCGGCGTTGTGAAGAAGGATGGGGTTTTGTGCGGTCCGGATGGCGCGGCGCTTTCGAAACTCGCGGCGAAGGCTTTTGAGAGCGGGTACCAACCGCGCGTGGACCGACGGGCGAGCCACTGGTCGCAGCACTTCCGGGCGGATGAGATTTTGAAACGGCCGGACAAGGTGGGCGTCACCTGCAACGGCGTTTTGGCGGATTTTCACATCAAGGAGTTTCGGATGAGCTGCCGGTGCTCGCAGTGCCGCGGCGGCGGCAAACTTTTGTCCGCCACGGAGTTTGAAAAACACGCCGGGATGGGCCAGGCGAAGAAGTGGAAAGCCAGTATTCGGATGGTGGAACCGGCGCGGATGCCAATAGGGCGGTGGCTGGACGGCGGGGACGCGCCGTCCGGGAAGGGGAGCGGTGACGCGAAAGGAGGCGGGAAAAAGAAAGGCGTGTCCGGAAAAGTCTCCGAAAACACTTCCCTGAACAAGAAAAACCTGGGGTACAAGTTAGTGCGGGTGAAGTGGAGTGTCGATCGGTGCGCGGTGTGCGACGACGACCGCGACTTCGACTTTGACCAGCTCGTCACGTGCGAAGGGTGCGGCATCTCCGTGCACCAAAGGTACGCGTCCGACACGCTTTCCCAAATCCGGGGACACCGCCCGTTTTACCTCCAACGCGCCTGTGACTGTTAGACGACCGATGGCCGGTGACTGTTGACCAGGCCATCGACCAAGGCCACATACCGATTACCCCTCCCTGTTGTCCACACATCGTCCAATACACGTCCAAGGCCACGCCTGACACACGCGACGTTAACCACTTTTCGTGCACAATCGCAGCTGTTACGGCATCCCGGAAATTCCCGACGACGCCGTGGGGTACCTGTGCGCGGCGTGCGAACACACGGGCGGGGTGGTGAGCGAAACACCCCTGTGCGTTTTGTGCCCCGTAGAGGGCGGCGCGCTGAAACCCACGACGGAAAAAAACAAGTGGTGCCACAGCGCGTGTTGCCAGTGGATCCCCGAAACCACGGTGCTTGACGTGGACCGAATGGAACCCATCGACCAAATCAAAACCATCCAGCGCGAACGCTGGGAACTGCTTTGCACGGTTTGCAAACAACGCGTCGGGGCGAAGATCCAGTGCGCGTCGCCTGGGTGTTACCTCGCGTACCACCCGCTGTGCGCCAGGGCGGCGGGGCTGTTCATGGAGCAGAGCTTGGGGGACGAAGACGAAGGTGCGTGTCAGGCTTTCTCAAATTCCGCCTCCCTGACTGTTTGCCCATACTCGTACCAGAAGGGAGCATTACCTCTGCCCTGACTGTGTCCATACATCGCGATATACAAGACTGACGCTTTCTTTTCCAAATCGCAAGACAACCCGGCGGACGACTCGCCGCTGGTGATGGTGAGCTACTGCCACCGGCACTGCCGCGTGGACACCGAGCGCGCGGCGGAGTGGGTGGTTGACGAGGAAACGGCTGTGGCGGCTAAAAACGC
>Ga0302121_10000951_pt1 | contig 14721 bp, 6 predicted proteins | sample CB21_surface_MG_FD_203120 | JGI IMG/M metagenome (GOLD analysis project Ga0302121, IMG submission 203120) | Marine microbial communities from Western Arctic Ocean, Canada - CB21_surface | ecosystem: Environmental > Aquatic > Marine > Oceanic | place: Canada: Western Arctic Ocean | collected... | reverse complement strand
TGTTCCCCTCGCTGCGGAAGATGGTTTTATCCCTCGTTTCCCCAACGACACTCGGTTTCAGCAAGAGCTGGTAGCACGAAATAATATGCCCTCAGAGGACGTAGAGTTTGAAGCTATGGTCGGATTTGATTCCCCCCAAAGCGACGATAGTACCTACGGCCCCGCAGGGTTAGAAGAACGTAGGCGCATTGCGGAGCAACAAAACCTAGCGCGCTTGGCGGAAGCGGCGGGTATAGACGCCCGAGCTGACCGCATGATGGAAGTAAATAAGATTCCTGAGCGTGGTATAGGTGCGCTGATCGAAGGGCCGGGAGGCCCGGTTACTGACGGCGCTATGTTAAGTAGCGAAGCCAACGCTGCAATTAACGCAGTGCAGGAGGCAGACAGACGTAAACAGGAGGCAGACAGACGTAGAGCCGAAACCCAGAACATGCGTAATACAGCCGCATCTATAGCGAGTCTGGAAGGTTCTCAGGTTGCCCCCGAGAGTGGTATAACCACTATGCAAAACATAATGGATGCTCGTTCTGTTGCTGATAACCAAGGCGGTCCTATGGGTGAGGCGGCGTCTGTGCTGGCGGGGATGACTACTAATAAACCCGAGAGTAATTTAGCGTCGGCAGAGGCAATCAGAGATAATGTTGATCTTGCTTACGGCGGGAGCGGAGATTTATACAAAAGAGGCCTTGCAGGACAAATGTCCACTGTTAAGTCGCTGGGCAACGGTGAGATTCTCGCTATAGCTGGAGACCCGAATAGCAGTTTATACGGCGCAGCTCTTGAGGAGATGGGTAGAAGGGGTCTAGATTTTGGTGAGAAACCAATAATAGCCGCACAAGCAAACAGTAGGGAAGCTGCAAGTAAGTTGTTCGCAGCGCAAGAACAACTAAGAGCCGCCACTACATTGCAAGATAAACTCGCGGCTGAAGCAGCTATAGCAGATGCGGAGGCAGGGGTCGCAGAAGCCACATCGAACCGAAATAATGTACCTAAGAGTGTCCTTGAAACGACTGTAGGTGACGGCAGGCCTTCCGTAATTCCTTCAAATACTACCGGCTTGGCCTCTTACGTAGCTCCCGAAGGTTCAGCTTCTAGCGGCACAGACGCGGCTTTTCTATCTCCTAAGACAACTCCGGTTGCCGCAGCCGATAAGACAACTCCGGTTATTCCGGCTGATAAACCCGGCGGTGGTACAACGAGTTCTGGTTCGGGCCAAGGGCGCATTGCTGATTTGATCGCATCTCGTAAAAAAGAAGCTGACCAGAATAAGTGGTTGGCACTGGCTCAAGCTGGTATGAGCTTAATGAGTACCGGAGACTTCGGAAAAGCGGGCCAAGAAGGTCTAGCTGCCCTGATGGCGCAGCGGGAGTCGATGAATAAATTCGATACTGACATGATAAAGCTAGAGTCTGACCTCGTATTGAACAACGCCCGCCTTGCAGCGGCACGTAGAAGCGGTGTGACGGCACCTAAAGCGGTCCCTGCAGCATATCTTACTGATTTGCGGAAGCAGATGGAGGCCAAACAAGAACAGTTGGCAAGCCTCAGACCTCCAGAAGAGGCTGGTGTATTCAGCAAGGCGAAAGACCCCGATGCTGCTCTGCGTACACAGCTTGAAAAGGAGTTGCAGTCCATTCAAGGTCAGATAAACTTCATGTATAGTAGCCGAGGCCTGCCTACAGTTTCTGGTGACGGTAGGACAATAGTCTAGTTTAAAATAAGGTGATTTATGGGCGTTTATCAATACGACGATCCTCAAACTGGTAAGGGTTATGACCTAAATATCGTCGGTAACGCTCCAACAGAGGAAGAGTTTGCCAGACTAGCTAACCAGCTTCGGCAGGATAGAAGCGCGTTCCTTAAAGACTACGAAGAGCGGTACGGTACCGAGATAGAATTTGAAGACGGTACTGCCCTTGGTCGTGGCTACGAACGCGGTAAGAAGCAAGTTAAGCAGGCGTTCGGCGAGACGATTGGCACAGCTGGCGAAGCATCTGGGCTTGGGTTCCTTGAGAAATACGGCACAGGTCTAGAAGAACGTGCCCGTCAAGAGTTGGGCGAGCTTAGTCTCGTACAGCCGGAACGCATGCAGTCTACCGACGTAGAGGGTTTTGGTACGGGAGCAACATACCTCGGAGAACTCGCTGGCGAACAAGCTACGCAGTTGGGCCTTGGTTTAGGCGCTGCCATAGCTGCGCCCATCGTATTTGGTGCTACTGGTGTAGCCGCTCCGCTTGTTATCGGCGCAGGCGCTGCCGCTCTTATTACAGCGCCGATTCTGTTCGGAAACAACGTACAACGCCAAGAAGACGAAGTTGCTGCAGGTACAAAAGACAAAGTTGACTTAGGCGATGCACTCACCGCTACATTCGGCCAAGCTACCCTTGAAGGTTTATCTGACAGACTACTGTTAGGTTTAGGTAAGCCCCTTTTAGGTGTGGGTAAAGCTGGGTGGAAAGGTCTGCTTTTACGGACTACAAACCGCGCCGGTACAGGTGCCGCTACTGAAAGTTTAACTGAGGTCGGCCAACAGATGATGGAGCGGGCGCAAGCTGGCTTACCTATTGACAGTGAAGAAGCTATCGCTGAGTACCGTGAAGCTGCCATTGCAGGCGGTCTAATCGGGGGTGGTACGAGGGCTACAATCGGTGCGTTTGGCGAGCGTGGGGATGAACCTGTTGTTATACCGAAAAACAAGACGGACGCGGAACAAGAAGCAGCTGAGACACTACTGCTTGGGGTTGAACCGACACTAGCTATAACTGCGCCGGGCACCTCCGAAGCTGGGACTGGAGCGTATACTCCAGACACTATTGTTACACCTATACAAGAAGGACAACAGCGCACGGGGGCAGGTACAAATGTGCCAAGTTTGGACGCAAGTGCCGTTGCAGTAGCCAATAATTTAGCTGGAGACCGTCAACTTTTGGACGCCGCCAAAGCCATCGAGGCTGCGGGTAAAGCTACTGTGCCGGTACTCAGAGAAAGTTTAGGCCTCAGTCAGTCAGCTGCTATAGGTTTAATGCGAAAACTTGAGGCCGCAGGGGTGGTTTCTAAATACACTGCGGGTAAACCCCGCAGCCTTACGCTACCGTTTGAAGTCGCTGCTGTACCAAATATTGCTACAGTTACGCTGCCAGATGCAGGAGGCGCAAATGCGGGATTGGGAAGAAAATCTACAAATATCGATGCCGGACTTGGAGATGGCGTTTCAAGTAGTGGACAGAGCTTGGAGCAACTCAAACGAGGAGATGGCGCACGTGGAAATACCACCGACGCTGCACCACCTGTCACGGGACCAGTGGGAGATAATCTGCGAAATGTTAGCGGAGATGCAGTATCAGCTGAACTGGGCGCAGGTACACTAAAAGCGCGCGCCGCTCAAGTTTTGCAGAACGCTAGGAAGCAGCAGCAAAAAGGCTCTATGCAACTTGTGTCTAAAACAGGCGCAAAATCCCTTGTGGATGCAGGGCTACTGCAAGAAGAAGACACTTTAGCCAACCCAATACTACTTGCTAAAGTTACTGCTTTGTTAGCAGAAGGCCCAGAAACTGTTCTAAATCGTGTGGGCGCAGGTACACTAGAAACAGAAGTATCCCCAAAGGACGTTGCAGACCTTACGGAAGAAGTCGATGCAATCGTCACCGAGCCAATTGTTGCCTCGAGTGGGCAAAAAGATTCCCCAGAAGCAGCGGCAGAAAGGCAGCGTATCGCAGCTGACCCAGAAGCGTACGCAGAGAAAGTGCGGCAGGCAAAAGAGGCTTCAGGTTACAACGTACCTGCAGAAGTGCTTGTGGACTCGGACGAGATAGCTGCCCGCAAAGCTACGTTAGCTGAGGGCGCAGCTGCCCCAGTGCAAGTCAGTCCCAACGCAGGGCTTGGCGGCGCTATGTTAGGTACGGCAGGGCAGAATATACCCAAGGGGATACGGGTTCCTAACGTGGCACCACAAATCGGTGCGTCTATACCACAGCGTGAGTTGCAAGCTGTCGCTGCCGCTCGTGATGCAGCGGCGCAAGCTGAATTAGATAGAAGATTTGAATTTGATCGTAATAAAAAAGTAAAAGCATACCACGACACTCAGGTGGACGTGACCCAGCCAGAAGTCACTACCCATACCGACAAAGAAGGTATTCTGGATATTCTCAGAGACCGGAAAGCAGGCGAACCAGCTTTAACCGCCCGTGAAAGCGCAGCAAAAATATTTTTCTCGCGGTTCCGTAGACCTGTAGACGCCCTCGATGAAATGGGCGCAGCGTCTACAGGAATCGGCTTTACTCAAACTGTAGCGAAAAACTACGTTTCAGTGCAAACCCCTAACGGTAGGGTACCCCAACTTCCTATGTATACGGGCCAGACAAGAAGCACGGCAGTGGAAGCCCGGAAGTGGGTGCTTGAAAACCTGTCTCCCGCCGCTATGGCTGTTACACGCGACGCAGCTGTATTGGCGCGTAGGGGCACCTATAAATACGTACCCACGACTGCGGATATAAATGCGAAACGTAAAGAAAATAACGAAAAGCGTCGCTACGACTACGAAGTCAAGAAGGACGCCGCAGCGTATGCCAAGTCTTTGGAGTCTGGTAAGATAGACGCCCCTAAAAAAGCAGGTGATTCCGGCTTGGTCCAAGCTCTTCGCCAAAAAGATTTTGAAGCCTACGAGTTGTCTTTGTTATCAGAGAAAAGCGATGCGCGTATAACGCTGGCACCTGCACCACCATGGGCAAAAGTCAACGAAGCAATGCTGCTGATTGACCCTGTGCATGGGCTAAACCAAGCGCTCCTGCCAAGTATCCGTAACGCGCTGCAACGAGGTGACTTGGCGTTTGCCTTGAATGCGATTGCTAGTACCAACCCAATAACCCGTATTCGCCAGATAGCGGCTAACCTAGCCGAGGTTGTAGGCACTACAAAAGTAGAAGTAGTTGACGACCTGTCTCAGGTAGTAGGGCGCAGAGCTGCTGGTATGTTTGACCCCGAGACAAACACCATATACATCGACGCATCCAGAGGCATGAACGTGCATACTGTTCTGCACGAGATGACCCACGCAGGTACTTCGGCGTCTTTAGAAAATCTATCTTTGCCAGAGACCAAGCAGTTGCAGCGCTTGCTTGAAGCGGCACGCGAACAGTTGGGTGACGTGCGCGGCACGAAAGACATGAATGAGTTCTTGAGTGAAGCCTTCAGTAACCCTGACTTCCAAACTGCGCTGGCCTTGATGAAGGTAGATAACTTTTTGGCGTCCGGCTGGAAGAAGTTCACAAACGCTGTGCGCAACATCTTGCGCAAACTTATGGGTATGGAATCAAAACGCCCTGAATCCCCATTGGACGAAGTAGACCGCATTATCCTCGGCATGCTGACACCTTCTCCAGAAACACGTTCAGCCCCCCAAATGATGCTGGATTCAACTACAGTCGAAGGCAATGTCAGATTAGCGCAAGACGCAATCGACGCTGTGCCGACAAGAACGCGGGACGAGTACGTGCAGTTTGCAGGGGACATATTGTACGACGTAAGCGAGCCTGCCGCACGGGGCATAAAGAATATCATCCTTGGCTCCCTAGACTCACGCATCCTTACGGATATCGCCAAAAAGAAGATACCGTTTGCACCAGAGCTAAACATCTTAATCCGTAAAATGAGCGGCGCTATGCGAGATCGTTCGGATAAACTAGATGCGATGACTGGGAACTACAGCAGGTGGGCACGTAAAAAAGAGAATAAGGCTGCGGTTAAAATTCTCAACAATATTATACCGAAATCTACACATCTGCGTGTAGACCCCTCGATGCCCCGTGAATTTTACAGTACCTATAAAGCGGCGTATAGTAATGTGGTCACAAATAAGGCTGTTATCAAAGAGTTTCCGACTGATAAAGCACGCAAAGTGTGGATGGATAAGTTCAACAAAGGACTAGACAGCAGTAAGGCCACCAAGGCCAAACCGATGAAAAACCCTGAGCCAAATGATCTGGTAGCTTACGACGCTCTGAACGCGCAGTACCGGGCCATGGGTTCAGAAGGTCAGGCGTTTTACCGCCAGATGCGCAACTTCTTCCAAGACACGTACGACGAAATTATCCCTGCGCTACGCGCTCGTCTAGAAGCTACTATCCCAGACGCGGTAGTACGGGCCACAGCTTTTGAGAAGCTGCAAGACATATTGCTAGAACAAAGCGGTATTATTCGCCCCTACTTCCCATTGATGCGTAAGGGTAAGCACCGCCTGCAGTACTACTTGGAGGACGCGAATGGGCAGGAAGAAGTAGTCGTGCAGTATTTTAAGAGCCGTAGAAACCTCGACCGTGCGTTTAAACTTGCGGTACCATTGGTTGAAAACAATAGAGACCCCGCAAACCGGGTACCAGAATACACTCGCGCTGACCAACCAATGAGCTTTAAGAACGTGCCTAGTTCTTCGTTTGTGTTCGATATTCTAAAGAGTATGGAGGCTTCTAAGGACAGCTTCAGGGATAAAAACGGTAACCTCGATAACAAAGCGTACGAAGCGACGATTCAAGGTGTTGTGGACCTCGCGCTTGATGCCATGCCGGAGCGTTCGTTTATGCAGGGGTTTCGGCAGCGTGGGGATGGGAGTTCTTCCGCCGTTCGCGGGTATATCGGGGACATGACGCCTACGAATACAGGGGACCAAGATTTTAACGCCCTGAACATGATGCAAGAAAAAGGCCGTGACCTAAACCGCCAGCTTGTCCAGATACAAGCCGCTGCGGAGTTAGAGAAATTCCGCAGGAAGCTCAAAGATGGTAACTACCTCAAAAATCCAGAGACTGCGGATATCGCTCGGAAGCTAGACCAGCAAGCAGCGTTTGCCCAAAGCCCCAACGTACCTCGCTGGTCGCAAGTGGCTAACGGTGTCGGCTTCAACATGACCATGGGTCTGAACTTCTCGTCTGCAGCGCTTACTTTTTTCGACGTAGGTATGAGTTCTATGCCGGTAATAGCTGCAGAGTACGGGGCAGTAAATACCGCCAGAGCTTACGGCACAGCTACTAGACTACTTGCAAACGCCCCGAAAACGCGCGGTGTTATGGTAACCGGCTCAGATGGCTCACCTGTAGAGCAAGAAGTAAAGATGGGTATCGCTGGCGGTTCTATCTTCAACTACACGAAGGATACCCTGCCCCCGGAACAACAGGCGGATCGTTTAGATATCGCGCTCGACTTGGCTAGAGAACAAGGGCAAGTTAACCAATCTTTGACGCAGGAAAGTCTTGAGATAGGCCGCGATGCTCCTTTGGAGGGCGTCAATAAATGGACCAGCGCAATGTTCCACCACGCAGAGCGCGTTGGGAGAGAAACAACCTTTGTCTCAAGCTACACGCTAGAATCAAAGAAGCTACAGGCGAAGGCAGCGGCGGAAGGTAGGCAGGTTTCGGATCAGGATTACAGAGACGCCGCACAGAAAGCTATTGAGACAACTGAGTTTACGCTTGGTTCAACTGCAGCGGCGGGTCGTCCAACTTGGGCATATAGCGGTGCGGGTAACATCCTATTCTTATTTAAACGGTTTGCTATCGCCAAGTACTACATGATGTATAAGTTGGGCCACGACTCCATTGGTTCGACGAAGATCGACAAGATCATGCAAGAGCAAGGCGTGACCCAAGAGGAAGCCCAGCAGATGGCTGACGACCGCAAGCTCGCACGTGTAGGGCTACGTAACTTCCTTATATCCACAGGACTTATGGCGGGTGTAGGCGGTATGCCAATGATGGGCACGTTCGGTGTTATCTACAATATGTTCGCAGACGACGACGAGGATGATTGGGAAGCAGCGAACAGAAAGTTCTTTGGGGAAGGTATGTACGGCGGGTTAGCCAACCAGCTACTCGGTGTAGATGCCGCAAGTCGTATCTCATTGCACAGCTTACTGTACCGCCCCCCGTTTATCGAGAAAGACCAAAGCCCGTTGTGGACTTTTGCGGAGCAGGTGGGTGGCCCAGTTCTAGGTCTTTCGCTTAATACTATTCGTGGCGGCGGGGAAATATGGGAAAGTCTGGCCTCGGGCAACATGCAAACATTGCGTCGCGGTTTCGAAACAATAGCACCTTCGGCTATCCGAAACCTATCTCAAGGAGAGCGGTTCTACCGTGAAGGTACTAACACGCGCCGGGGTGACCCGATTACAGAGCAGATCAGCCTTTACAGCGCCGTTATGAAGGCGGCGGGTTGGTCGCCAGAAGCATACGCTCGGGAGCTTGCTTATAACAGAAACGCTATGCGCCGTAACAAAGCGGTAGAAGAACCACGTGGGAAGCTCCTACGCCGACTCAACATGGCTCGTCGCTCGGGAGACAGAGACGAAGTACAGAAGGTCTTGGAGATGGTGAAAGAGTTTAACACAGGGTTACCTGAAGGTGCGGAGTACCGTAAGATTACACAGAAATCGCAGGACAGTTCTTACGACACGTTTATACGCAACGATGGCAAAATCCGGGGCGGTGCGATGCACACTGAATTTATGGACACAGTTCGTGAAGGTTACGACAGAGGCTTCCAAGGCATGTAACAAAAAAAGCCCCCACTACATGTGGGGGCCAGTGGCAGGCGGAGAACAACATTTAGCAATGTCGTACTCTTGTTTTATTACACAGTGCGCCAAGCCCGTAAACCCAATTTGCCACCCTCTACGCATACTTGGACATCAAACTCCCAAGATTTGCGCTTTGCGAGGCTTTTAAGCTGCTCTTTACCTTTCTCGGTATTGACGCAGGGGACGAATATAGATGCCGCAACGCCCATATCCTCCCAGTTTACAGTGATCCGCAGCCCGTCAGGGTTTAGATCATTTATCTTCAAGACCTTCTGGTCCATCGCTATCCCCTTCCATTTCAGAGAACTTCATCTCCAGCACCGACTCAGGGGGCAGGTTGAAGTCAGTACCCTTAGTAAGACGTTTCTTTACGCGCTTGGCACCTAGCTTGGATTTCAACTCGTCTACTACGCTTTGGTAGTTAATCTGCTGGTCAACGCACCACTCTTTGAACGGTTTAATCCGCAGGAACAGCATCTTGGTATCAGGCTCATAACGTGCAACCAGATGGCCGCGTGGCGATGCGCCGATAGGAACGAGTTGGTCTAGCCCGTTTTCGTTCTTGCCGCGTAAGTCTTCAGTGCTCTCGATCTTGAGCATGTTGTTGTAGTTTTCTGACAAGTAGTTGTTGAGCGTCTGGGTTACAGATGCGCCTACGTCGTTGACGTAGCTATTCCGCGAGATCAATTCACCCACGACCCACTTGTATACCGCACCAACATCGTAATTCACGAGGCCCAGCTTTTTAGCTATCATCAAGCCTGATATAATTACCGCATTGCCGTTAGACCAGAAACGGTTCTCTGGTCCTAGTCCAGCCGCTTTGTCTAGACGTACACGTACAGACTCTACTATTTGGCGCACTTCATCCTTATTGTTTATGACCCACTGAATGTACTCCTGCCCTAGATGGCCGTAGTTCGAATTAAAGTCATGTATAAGGTTAGCCGTGGCAGTGTTGTCGCCCTTAGTGGAGATCATCTTCTTCACGCGAACCTCGAACATCCGTAGCATCTCTGCTTTCGGCGATGCTTTGTGACGACCCAATATCTCCCATGCGCTTGTATTACCCGAACTCAATGCAAGAAGGTGCCAAGGTTTACCCCGAGCGCGTTCTACATTGCCGTTACCCGACATGCGGTTTTTCTGCCGCCCACCGGACACCTGATAAACATAGTCGGACATTTGAGCGCCGTTTACGTTCGTCATCTCGTCCGACACGAGCGGAATGTTGTGCATGACCTCGCCACGCAGCATCCGAGCGTTGTGTGTGTCCTCGGGTTTGTTCATTAGCTCGTCAGGGCTACCCCAGATACCAAGCGCTGCCATCTGTGCAGTGGTCTTACCTACGCCCGAACCGCCATACAGGTGGATGGACATACTGTTGAGACCCGTGACTGCCATTAGCGGAGAGCCGAAACCGACGCCGACTACGTACTGGTGTAGCTCGTAGTGTGGCTTGTTGTAGAATTCTAGCAGTTCTAGGTTCTTCTCACGTGTACCTTTAGCTTCGAACGCACCTATCAAACTTGCCGTTGCAGTTGAAGGGGGATTGAAATCGACCCCTGTTGCAGTGACCAACTTGTCACCTAACACAAACGCATCCATGTTATCGTCAGCCCAGCCGAACTGTCTGTGTGCTTCGTCGGCTACCGTCGTACGCTGTAGCTCGTCCACCCATTTTGTTGTATATGCCATTAGTTTATCCATGCCCTTTCCAAATGCGGTTACGCCTTCTTTAGCCATGCACTTACGGAACTCCTCACGTGAAGTTATACTTGTAAGGGGCACGTTAAATTGGCGCACACCGTCTCGCGGTAGATGTAGGCGAAACACCAATGTCTCGCCCAGTTCGATGTCGTGTAAACGTCTCGTAATGTAGATGTCGTGGTGGTAGATAAGGTCTTCTTCAACGTCCCCGTCAGCATTGCTGCTACGCGTCCACACACCCCCAGCCGCACCACGGAAGTAGGGGGAAGGAAATTCTGGTATAGCGAAATCTTCGGACTTCTTTACGCCAGCTTTGAGGATGGGTGCAGTCACCGTCACCTCGCCTTCGGATTGCCGAATACGCTTACCCAGTACGATAGGCGATTTGATCTCGCCCCACAGTGGGCAGTCTCGGCACGTGCCTTCGTTCAACTCGTCGAAACGTGCGCAGGTGTACGGACCTTTGATCTCGTCCATCTTCTTGCGCATAGCTGCTTCGTTGTAATTAGGGTGTTTGCTGGATATCTTAGTCGCGGCTATGTCCCCGTCGCTGCAGAACTTAACAATCGACAGCCCAGCCCTCCATAAAGGTTCGCTAACCTCTGACTGGTTCATCGCAATATACTTTAACTGCTCACACCCACGGCCCTCGACGGTTTTCTTCATAATCGTTTTGAAAACATTCTCGGAGTTGTCTACGTACGCGTCGTACAGTGCGTCGTTACCGAGGTCGATGTTGAGAACTGGCTTCGCTAGGACGCCCAGCTTGGACGTAAACTCGTCCAGCACTACAGGCTCGGGCATAGAAACACCGAAGAACTCTACGGGTAGGGGTGGGTCGCTCTTATAGTTGTAGGTTCCGGGGATGCGTAGGATTTGCGCAAGGTTAGCCGTGACTACAGGGTCAGCGAGAAGGCCGTTATCCACACATGCTTGCTTGAGCCGTTGGGCTTCTATCACCCACTGCCCCGCCGAAACTGCTTCGGTAAGGGGCCAGTATACATGTACCCCGTTGCCACTGTTGACCATCATAGGTTTAGGTAGGGAGAGCTTCTTGCAGAAAGCACGTAGGGCGTCGACCGCCGCCTTCTGCGAAGGGTACTCTTTCAACGGGCCACAATCCAAGTCGAGGAAGAGAGACTTCATCTCGCGGACGTTTATAGCCTTGCGGTTGCTTGCCTCGTTGTATGTCCCCAATGCGAAATACGCGTGGAGGCCCCGTGCGCTGAACTCTTGCCCTGCGCGCTCGGCGTCCTCAATAGTATCGTAAAACTTCTGTATACGGGTGTCGCCGTTCGCGGCGAATATGCAGTAGTGACCGTTGTCACTTAATAGTACCCGTAAAAAATCTAGACTGTTCATTGCTGCTGCTCCAAAAGTTTATCGTGGCGGGTTCTTGAAAGGGTAACAAACCCGCCACGACGTCCTATCGTTTAGACTAAGTGAGTGACCCCTCAATCATCCCAGTCGTCTACGATAGATGCTAGATCAGCCTCGTCGGAGGAAGGAGCAGCGACCTCTTTCTTTTTGGCGACCTTCTTCGGCTCGGGCACAGCGTTGAGATCAATCTCGTCATCTGCAACCTTACCGTCATCACGCTTGCCGGAAACCTTATCGGTTTGGGACACGGTCAGCGTAATTGCTTTGATAGCGTCGTCGCTATCTTTCATTGACACAGCCTGCTGTAGTTCTTCTTCAGTCAACGGACGTGCTGGCTTGAAGAACAGCTTTGGTGTGTCACTGTTTTCGTCAAAGTACATCTGCGTTACCACAGCAATAGATGGCGTTTTGTGAGCGCGTAGGTACTTGGCGTACGCCTGCATGCCCATCTTGCCATCCTTAGCTTCGCCGAAGATTGACGTAGCTGGAAGCTGCAGTTGGTAAACAGTGTCGAGCTTACCCTCTAACATAACCGCGATGCGCTGATTGAAGCGACATGCACGGCTTTCGCCTTGACCAGAACCTTTGATGTTCTGTGGGCAGTCCATGCAACGGGCCGCTTGACGTGTTTCTGCAGGTACTTCTTTTGCAGGAACCTGTGTGTCTACGGACCAGCAGGAAGGAGCCGTAGGGTTATCTGGGCTGTACACACCTTCATAGAACGTACGAGACAGCTTCGCAGCGTTGATAACAACTACGTTCAACAGGCCATCGCTTTTCACGTTGACTTGCTCACCGCTAACCATCTCACGGAAACGTCCACCACGTAGACTGATACGGTTCGAACCGCCGCCACCGCCACCGCCAGCAAGATTATCATCTGCTTCTTGTAACGACTTAAACAGGTCGCTGCTCACGAGGGAATTGCCACCCTCAAACAATGCTATGTCTGACATATTATTCTCCATCTTTTTTTGTTGTTGTCGAGGCACTAACTTGCGCCTCTTTCGGTGTAGCAGTCAAGGCTGCTTCAACATCGTCTATCCGAAACCGGTAGATTTCGCCGATTCCGATATACGCATGGGCGGGAAGATGCCCAGAGTTCATCCATTTACGAATGGTAGACACAGACACTTTAAAGTAATCTGCTACCTGATTAATATTTACGTATGGCGTTTCAACTTCGCTCATTTTTTCCTCACAGAGATTGTGTACTCCGAATCCACATTGAGGCCTGCAGGTAGTAAGTCAGGGTTTTCCTCAAGGAATTGGCGCACATGGGTTTGGTTTAAGCGCTTCTCGAAGAACTCAGGGAGATCATGTTCCATGATAAACTTGTGCATGGATTCCCAGTCGCTAGTCCAGTAACGCTGCTTGACGGTACGGTAGAAGAGGCCCGATGCAGTGCGAACACTATCGACTCCATGCTCCTTGCAGTATCCCAGTAAAGCAGACTTTACCTTATCCTGCTTTTCACGAAGCTGGCCCTCTTCTTCTTTATACTTGGCGGTTATTTCCGCGCGCTTGTCGCGTATCTTTGCGTACGTCTTGACGAGCTTATCTACTGACACAGTCATTTGAGTTCTCCGTTTTCTCGTTGTGTCACCGTTATATGGTACCGTATGGTAGTTAGTCAAGCATTTCTTTGTATAAATCTATCATAGCTGTGTGTATGTTGATCCGCTCGTCCAGCAGACGGTAAATACGTTTTTCTGCAGGGGAGCCAGCTATCTGAATTACAGTACATTTATGCTTCTGCCCTGCACGGTGAATACGGGCGTTAGCTTGTAGGTACGTCTCCAGAGAAGAGGTTGGACCCCACCACACAATCGTGTTGGCTGCAGTGAGAGTTACACCGTGCGCAGCAGACTGCGGTTGGATCACTAGCACTCTGGGATCGGCTTCGTTTTGGAACCGTGCAAATATCTCCGTGCGTTTAGCTGCGGGGACGTCTCCTCGTATAACCTCTGCCGTGATGCCATCTTTGCGTAGCTTGTTCGTAAGCATGTCAATCGTGTGGCGGAACGGCACAAACACCAACACTTTCTGGCTGCTCTCGTCGATGGTTTCCTTCAACGCTTGGTAGCGGCTCTTGATGTCAAACTCTATCGCGTCACCGTCGTCGGTGTAGACTGCCCCCGCGCTGATCTGCAGTAGCTTGTTCATGTTGATCGCAGCGTTGGCGGAAGTCACGGACTCACCAGCCACCTGCATTAGCATCTTCTTTCGGAGTGTGTCGTAGTACTTCTTCTGCTGCGCGGTCATTTCGACGAAGCGTTTGGTGTAGACCATATCGGGCAGGTCAAGGCACTCTTCCTTCGTAAACCTAATCGCAGGTTGTAGTACGCGGTGAACCGAATCTTTGGCCGTTTCTTTCGGCTTGTAAGTGAACTGCGTAATCTTGTGCATAACCATATCTCTCCACGCACCGAAGAACCTCGGGACGGAGAGCGGGTTTACTAACTTAGCCAAGCCATACGCATCCACAGGACTTTGTGCAGCGGGTGTACCTGTCATCAGCCACAACCAATCGTCTTCCTTGATTAGTTTACTCAGCGTCTTCCAACGCTTTGTCTGTGCGTTCTTGTAGTGCGTCGCCTCGTCAACAATGAAGCAATCAAACCCACCTGCAGCGATCTCGTCCTTTACGACCTCTACCCCGTCGTAATTAATAATGACGAACTCAGCGCCGCCATTGATAATCTTCTTGCGTTTCTCTTTGCCGCCGTGTGCTACATCCACGCTGCGGTGCATCGCAAAAGAGAACAAGTCGTTTCGCCATGCACTGTCCATGATCGACAATGGGCAAACAACCAACACACGTTTAATTTTTCCTTGGGTCAGCAGGTAGTCTGCCGCCCAGATAGCTGACGCAGTTTTACCTGTACCCTGCTCGTTGAAACAGAAAGACTTCTTGTTCAGCGTCATAAACGATGCTGTATCTTTCTGGTGATTGAACGGCGTGTACTGGCCGGGCCAGTTGTACCGCTTGGTGATCGGTGAGGGTGCGTGTATATTTAACGCCTTTAGGGAAAGAACTTCGTCTATACCCCACTTAACGACAACTT
>Ga0302121_10000937_pt1 | contig 14860 bp, 11 predicted proteins | sample CB21_surface_MG_FD_203120 | JGI IMG/M metagenome (GOLD analysis project Ga0302121, IMG submission 203120) | Marine microbial communities from Western Arctic Ocean, Canada - CB21_surface | ecosystem: Environmental > Aquatic > Marine > Oceanic | place: Canada: Western Arctic Ocean | collected... | reverse complement strand
TGGAGAGCGATTTTCCATCGCCTTTGATCACACCCTCGTGGGCATATGGGAAGGGCTTCAGAGGACGACCATCAACAATGACCTTCACATCAGAAACTGACTGAAAGAGCGGGTCAGTGGCAGCCATGTGAGGCAGCGACCATTCATCCTTCTGCTGCGCCAATTGCTCGATGGCGCGCTGCATGGCCAAACGAGTCGCCCCAAGGATGTTGTACTGAGCGATCTCGGCGACTGATCCGGATGCCACGGCGAAGTCGATCAAACCCTCAGCTCGGAGCGATTCCAGCACTGTGAACTGAGACTCACGCGATTCGGCGGACAATTGCTTGGAGTCGTTGATGAGAGCGCTTTGCGCAAGCGCATCGGGTGACTCGAAAAGCTTTTGGCACAAAATGCAGGCGCCGGCCACGACGGGACCGGCTAGGCAGCCACGTCCAGCTTCATCGATTCCAATGAGTCTGGAGTAGTCCGAAAGCCAATCACGATCGTATGCTTGTAATGAGTTCACGCCCTACTCTGCCAATGGATGGTTGAGTGATTCTAATACGACCTTCACCCCGAAAGAGGTGAAGGTTTAAAATAGATTGAAGATCGACGCGGCTTAGGCCAGATCGAAGCGATCGAGTTCCATCACCTTCGTCCAAGCTGCGACGAAGTCTTTAGTGAACTTCACTTCTGCTCCTTCGCAGGCATAAACTTCGGAGATGGCACGTAGCTCGGAGTTGGAACCAAAGATCAAGTCGACGCGGGTACCCTTCCACTTCAGTTCACCCGTCTTGCGGTCACTGCCCTCGAAGAGATTCTCGGCATGAGATGTGGCCTTCCATGTGGTGCCCATATCGATCAAGTTGCTAAAGAAATCGTTGGTCAAAAGTCCGGGACGATCCGTAAACACACCGTATTCTGAACCATCGAAGTTCGTATTAAGCGCGCGAAGACCACCGACTAGGACGGTCATTTCTGGAGCAGTTAGCGTGAGCAAGTGTGCTTTATCGACCAGCATCTCTTCCGCGGAGACTGTATATTGTGTCTTCGCGTAGTTACGAAAGCCGTCGGCTTCTGGCTCAAGCGCCGCAAAAGACTCAACGTCCGTCTGCTCAAGTGTGGCGTCGGCACGGCCTGGCGTGAAGGGCACTTCGATATCGCTGCCAGCATCTTTAGCCGCTTTTTCGATAGCGGCAGAGCCAGCGAGCACGATCAGGTCAGCGAGAGAAACTTGCTTGGATCCAGAATCTGCGTTAAAAGATTTTTGGATACCTTCGAGCACGTCGAGCACTTTAGACAGCTGTGTTGGGTTGTTGCTCTCCCAATATTTCTGAGGCGCTAAACGGATACGTGAGCCGTTGGCACCACCGCGCATGTCAGAGCCACGAAAAGTGGAGGCAGATGCCCACGCCACCGAAACCAATTCAGAAACTGAGAGCCCCGAATCTAAGATTTTTGCCTTCAGATCAACCACATCAGAAGCGTCCACTAAGTCGTGATCAATCGCAGGGATCGGATCTTGCCAGATCAGCTCTTCACTGGGCACATCACTACCGACGTAGCGAGCAATTGGCCCCATGTCGCGGTGCGTTAGCTTGAACCATGCCCGAGCAAAAGCGTCAGCAAACTCTTCGGGATTTTCGTGGAAACGCTTGGAAATCTTCGCGTAGGCGGGGTCTTCACGGAGCGAAAGGTCAGTCGTCAGCATCGTAGGCTGAATCTTCTTATCCTTATTCTGCGCCATCGGCACGGTGCCGGCACCGCCATTGTCCTTTGGCTTCCACTGGTGTGCACCTGCGGGACTCTTCGTAAGTTCCCATTCGTAGCCGAAAAGATTGTTGAAATAGCCGTTACTCCACTTCGTCGGCGTGCTTGTCCAAGTAACTTCGAGGCCACTGGTAATCGTGTCGTCACCATGGCCAGTTCCATAGCTGTTTTTCCAACCTTGGCTTTGCTCTTCAATACCAGCGCCAGCGGGCTCCGGTCCGACGTATTTGTCGGGGTCGGCTGCGCCGTGAGTTTTACCAAAAGTGTGTCCACCCGCGATGAGGGCAACAGTCTCTTCGTCGTTCATCGCCATGCGGGCAAAAGTCTCCCGAATGTCGTGCGCAGCCGCAATAGGGTCCGGATTTCCGTTGGGGCCTTCAGGGTTGACGTAGATCAGACCCATTTGCACGGCAGCGAGTGGATACTCTAGTTCGCGATTGCCAGAGTAGCGCTTGTCGTCGAGCCATTCGGTTTCCTTGCCCCAGTAAATGTCTTCTTCTGTTTCCCAGATGTCCTCGCGTCCACCAGAGAAACCGAAGGTTTTGAACTCCATCGATTCGAGAGCGACATTGCCGGCAAGAATCATGAGGTCAGCCCATGAAAGTTTATTCCCGTATTTCTTCTTCACCGGCCAGAGAAGCAGGCGCGCCTTGTCGAGGTTACCATTATCCGGCCAGCTATTAAGCGGCGCAAAACGCTGTGCGCCGGTGCCAGCACCGCCGCGACCGTCGGCAATGCGATAAGTCCCTGCACTGTGCCAGGCCATACGAATAAAGAAGGGACCATAGTGCCCGAAGTCGGCCGGCCACCAGTCCTGCGAGTCAGTCATCAGATCGGTCAGATCTTTTTTGACCGTCTCCAAGTCGAGACTCTTGAAGGCTTCAACATAGTCAAAGCCATCATCCATTGGATTGGAACGTGAGGTGTGCTGGCGAAGAATATTAAGCGGAAGCTGATTCGGCCACCAATCGCGGTTGGACGTGCCGCCACCCGCAGCGGTCGCTCGCTGCATTGATCCGTTCAAGAAGGGGCATTTGCTCTCACTGTCCGTGGAGCCCTGAGCTTCATGCGTGTCGGAGGTTTTAGTCTCTCCAGAATTTGTATCGTGCGGATTTTCCATAGTATGTTTGAGTGTATAAAAGTTATGTCTATTAGTATTAATAGCAAAAGTGTAGAGATAGACCGAGGTCGAGTTTTTACAAGCCGAGAAGCGATAAAATCCTCATGGAATTCAATACTTATACCAGCTCGGCTTGGCGGGTGGCTCCAGCCCCTGCGCTTCGTAAGCAGTCTTGAAGTGCATCTTGGCAAAGCCCTTCAAACCGTCGGCGCCCTTTTCCTCAAAAATCTTCTTAGCCTGCGCAAGCACTCGATCGCTGGCCCCTTTGACCAAGGTCTCACCTAACTCGTCAGAGAGCCGCTTCATCTCGCGCACATAGATGGCACGGGCAATAATCGAAGCCGCCGCCACGACAGGATCCGACTCGGCTTTCGTTCGGCTAACGAGCTTGAAATCTTTGCGGTCTTTGACGTAAGCATCGACCAGCTTCTGTTTGGTGAATTGATCGAGTAAGCCCCATGGAGCGGCGCGCTGATCGAGCGCTTGGTTGAGTGACTTGCCGTGATACCACGCAAGTAGCTTATTCAAATTACGATCAAACTTGTTATAGAGCTCATTGTATTTAGGCATCCGCGCAAAAGCAGTCTGGATGACGACGCCCTTTGTTTTGCGGATTTCTTGATCGAGCTTTAGGATGCTGCCGTCGGTCAGCTTCTTACTATCGGCCACCCCGAGTTCGAGCCACTGCCGCACCATGTCACCATCCGCCACAACACAAGCTGTGACCAAGGGACCAAAAAGATCGCCTTTCCCGCTTTCGTCGGCACCTGCGTGGAGTGTGAACCATTCCGGGTTGTGCACCTCTTCATAGCCGAGGAGCGCTTCGCCCGTGATCTCGGCTTCAAGAATATCGCGGACAAACTCTTCCATATTTTTGCCAGATACGACTAGCTTGCCGCTCTGGTAGCCGACCACATTGACCTTCTCACCCTTAAAGGCAAAGAGCGAGTAAGCGACATCATAGGGGAACCAGGCACCGCCCACACTTTTCTCTTCTAACAAATCAGCGAGCAGATCCATCTTCTCCTCATCAAGCTTGATGGTATACATCACCTTCTTTTTAGGACCTTCGTCTTCGGTGGGCTTGGATTTCTTTTTCGGCATCTGAAATGTATTTGATCCAAAAACATAGGATTGGGCGCTTGAAATCAAGTCACGAACTCGAAACTTGCCATTTTACCGCCCGAGCTGATCCTCAAGAATATGTCTAAACGATACGTAGTCATTATGGCAGGAGGCCGAGGCGAACGCTTTTGGCCAGAGAGCCGCACTGCGCGCCCCAAGCAACTGCTCCCGATAGTTGGCGAAAAGGCAATGCTCGCGCAAACAATCGACCGCCTAGCCGACCTAGTGCCCGCAGAGGACGTATTTTTCATTACGAACACGGAGCAACGCGATGCCGTGCTGGAAGTCTGCCCCGAGCTCGACCCTAATAAAGTTATCGGCGAACCCGTCGGGCGCGATACCGCAGCCGCCGTCGGCCTAGCCACCGTGCTAGTTCGCCGCGAAGATCCTGAGGCTGTCTTTGCCATGCTGCCCGCAGATGCCGTGATCCACGACGCAGCAGGCCTGTGCGCCACCCTCGAAAGTGCCTTCGCCGCAGCTGAGGCCGATCCCGTGCTCGCCACAATCGGCATCACTGCCAGCTCCCCGGCGACAGGCTATGGCTATATCCAGCAAGGCAATACTCTTGGCGATTCTGCAGGCCAAGCCGTCTACCAAGTTAAACGCTTCGTCGAAAAGCCCGACCTCGCCACCGCGCAAAGCTACCTCGAGGCGGGGGACTATTTCTGGAATGCTGGCATGTTCATCTGGTCGGTCGCAGCCATCGCAGCCGAGCTCGAGAAAAGCACCCCCACCCTCTGGCAAGCCCTGCAAGCCATCGATCAAGGTCTCGAAGCGGGGCAAGGCATCGATACAGTCCTCGCGCAACATTACCCAAAGCTAGAAAAAATCTCAGTCGACTACGCGATTATAGAAAAGGCAAATAATGTCGTCATGGTCGAATCTGGCTTCGATTGGGACGACGTCGGCGAATGGCCCGCGGTCTCTCGACATTATCCCTCCGACGAAGCGGGTAATGTCGTCCGCGGCTCCGCAGAACTGGCCGACTCAAGTAGGAACATCGTCTACTCCCGCGATGAGAAGCACCTCGTCGCCCTACTCGGCGTGGAAGACTTGATTGTAGTCAGGACCGAAGACGCCACACTTGTATGCCACAAAGATAAAGCTCAAGAAATCAAAGACCTAGTCAAAAAGATCGGTGCGAAAGCAAGCTACAAGCATCTGACATAACTCTTTAAAATGAACTATCTAGGCATCGATTGGGGAGAGAAACGTATTGGCCTAGCCTTCGCAGACGATGTCGGCATCGCCATGCCCCTCCCTGCCGCGGTTGCTGCCTCCAAAAAAGAACGCATGCGCCACATCGAAACGATGCTCACCCAGCGTAAAGCCCAAGAACTAGTCGTGGGCTACCCACTCAATATGAACGGCACCGTCGGCTTCAAGGCAAGGGAGGTCGATGAATTTATTGCCGAACTAGAAAAGCGATTCCGCCTACCCATCCACCGCATCGACGAGCGCCTCTCCAGCCATTCAGTCGAGCAGGGCCTAAAAGGGCAAAAGAAGAAACCCAGCCGCCAAAGTGGCGAAATCGACTCGCGCGCCGCCGCGCTAATTTTACAAGATTTCATCGAAGAACGAAACCTGAATTCCTAGCTTGACCACTAGGACAAGATTTCGACATCTTCCACAGCTTATCTATCGCGGGTATAGTTTAGAGGTAAAACATCTGCCTTCCACGCAGAGGTCGTCGGTTCGATTCCGTCTACCCGCACCATTACGCTAGATCAAGTTCAAAGGAGAGGTGACAGAGTGGCCGATTGTGCATCCCTGGAAAGGATGTGTGGGGGTAACTCCACCGAGGGTTCGAATCCCTCCCTCTCCGCCACTTAAGTCGCTGTTGAGTAGTAACTTAGTTTTATTGGATTATTATTCCTATCGTATTCCTATCACTTTTTTGTTGATTTAGGGCTGGTAGATTCAAGTATATGCCAATGCCAAAGAAGGAATACCCAAGGGGCAGTGGTCTGCACTATTCTGAAATAAACAACCTGAATAAGGGTAAACAGTATTCCAAGTCATATAGGATTGATGTTCCTAAGAAGTATGGTCTTCCAGCTAGGTATAAACAATTCCGCAGCCTAAAAGAGGCTAAACAGTTCTGCGAGAACCTTGATTACAATTACAAGGTATCGGGTAAGGGCCTAAGAGGAATATCGGAATCTCAAATGTCCGAGGTTCAGTTAGCTTTCAAGAGGTGTGAAAAGCATAATGTGAGCCTCACAGAGGTGCTGGACTACGCACTACCCAGAATGAATACCAAGGGTTCAAAGGTTACTCTTTCTGAATTAGTGAATGAATATACTGAAATAAAGTATAAGGACGATCTCGAAGAGGTTACCAAAAAAACAATTAAATATAGGTATAGCAAAATATTAGAACTGGTTGGAGACATCAAAATAGCTGATATCCATAAAGGTGTCATAAAAGAAACTATAGTATCCGTTACAGGTAAGAGCAGGAATAAACTAAATTACTATAGCTATTTCAGCACCCTGATGACCTATGCAGCTAGTATGGGTTACATTATTTCTAATCCATTTAATTCAATATCTGAAATGGAGAAGAGAATGCTTCTGGGTAAGAATGCGGCTAAACCTGAGCGTATTAACATACTAAGTTTAGATGATACTAAACTGATTCTAAATGCTGCCTTGGCTAATCCCCAGCTGAATATGTTGCCAAATATAGTTATGCAATCGTTCTGTGGTGTAAGAGCTGATGAAGCGGAAAAGCTGGAATGGGAAGATATTAGGCTCAACTCCGAACAACCATTCATCGTCATTGACGAGAGTATAGCGAAGAATAAGAGCATAAGAACAGCTGCGATTCCTCCCAATGCCGTGAAATGGCTTAGTCTCTGTGATCAATCCACACCAATAGGACACAAGAACCTACAGCAAAGAAATAACTACTTTAGGACTCTTTTGCAAAAAATGGGTTGGGGTACTTGGACTAAGAGAAAAGATAAAAAATCTCTTTGGAAGAACCGAAAGGGCCTCAAGAATGTCCTCAGACATTCTTTTGGTAGCTATCACTTCGAGCTATATGGAGACGCAAGTGAAACGGCTAAAGCACTTGGACACTCAGATAGTTCAGCGGAGTCAGTGTTGTTTAGTAACTATAGGAAACTAATTACTAAAAAGGGAGAAGGTAAGAGGTATTTTAATATCTGCCCAAAGCTCACCTAAAGGAAATGTGCATCTATTTTAGATGCTTAATCCTAATTATAAAGTAGAAGTAACACCCTGTGTTATAATGAACAGTATAGTAACAAAATCTATAAACCTGATAGGGCTTGTAGGGCGTGATACTATGTAATATAGGGAGAAATATTCTTTTTCTTCCGCTTAATAAATAGGAAGACCCGAGGAGCTTTCGCTGCACTCGAGCCTAACATTGGAAAAGTTTATGTTCACAGACAAAGCTTCTTTGGAGATTCCTACAACTAAATTATTCTATATTAGATATGTTCAGTAAAGAAGCAGGTAAAACGGCTGAGATTAGCTCAGAAAAATTAAAAAATATATATCATAAACCAGTATTAAACCGAGAGGAGGCCTCTATTTTTCTAGGGGTATCCATTAGGCATATAGACAACCTCACCAGAAGGATGGAGCTGCCGTTTTTTAAGAGCGGGAGTCGGATACTCTTCAAGAGATCTAATTTGGACGAATATATTGATTCAAACAGCTCAGAAAGGGGGGTAGCTTAATGGATTACGGAATCTTCTTATATCCTCGCTTATACAATCACGGCCCCTGGGTCTTTCAAATGGACCGAGAGGAAATCATCAATCTGATGCAAGAGAGAAACTGGAATACCAAGTCTCCCTGGAGTCAGTGCCTACGAGGTACTTCATACGGATACACAAGGGACTTCTACTGCGCCAGAGACGCCAAGGAGTCAGTTACAAGGATATTGAGTAAATTGCCCTTACAAGCCTTCGACTTCATCGAACTAGGTGACGGTAAGGGATGGGAAATCAAAATCGCTTGTAGCCCCCATAATGCAGCAAAACTTTGTGCATACACGGGTGATAATCAGGAACAACAATCAACCAAAGCAGCTTAATCATTATGAATATTAAACCCGAATTTAGAACCTCTAAACAGTGGAAGAAATACAAACGCTCTCTCGGACATCCAGCAGCAATGGAGTTCTTGGTAAACTTGGGATGCGAGCTTGAAGGAATCACTAGACAAAAGAAACAGGATACAGGTCACCTAGGAACAGATGACTTAGAGGACTTGTTACTAATGTCAGGTGCGGACCTCTATGATGATGTAGAAGCTGCTCGTCTTGAGGACTCGCTTCTCACTTCTGGGCTAATGACTAGTGATGATGGAGGTTACCGTTTTATCTTCTGGGAGGAACATAACACTAACCTAATATCAACTAGACAGAACGGAAGGAAAGGTGGACGGAAGAAGAACGAAAATGAATGTAATTCAACTCAACCCAACAAAGAAAAAAACATTATCGAAGATAATGAAAATGAACCTAAATACAGGGAACAGGACAGTAAGGTAAATGAACCTAATAAAACAGAAAGTAACTTAAGTGAACGGAACATAACAGGTGGGTTAACCCAAGAGGAACCCACGGTTAACCGAGGGTTTTCTGTTGATGAAGTTTCGAATAAGTTACTGGAAAAGGAAGCTGGAGGTCACTACGGCTGGGAGGATTAAACTAGTAAACAAATTACTCCTTAGCCAACGCCGTCTGCCTTCGGGCAGGCGGCTTTACTCCTGTGCTATGACCGTGATTTTAATTGAAAGTAGCTACTAACGCACAACTTATTTAATTAACGTATTTAATTACTAGAAAACGAGAATAGTTTTTCTTAACTGCAACTGAGGAAGAAGCTCCCGAGTAAACATTGTTGCCTACAACATAGCCTACAGAGCCAGTGTTGAAAGAGCCTGTTACCTTACTTTCATTACTTTCAATTATGAGGGCATCTCCTCCAGCTTCTTTAGCCTTTGATACAGCGTCACGATAGATTGAACTCATATAGAGCGGTCCACCTGGTCTCTTATCGTCTATCACTCCAATGATGGTGTATTTAAATGGCGGCGTCCCGTAGTTCCAAACATCCATACCGTCGATAACCTCCTTCGTGCCACCTTGTCCTTCAATAGCTTGACCATTACCTTCAAAGCTCTGGTAAGTCGTAGAGCAGCCTACAAAAAGAGTGAAGACCGAGACTAACAGGAATAAATTTTTAACCATAAATGAAACTAGAAGAGGCAATTGCCGTAGTGCAATAACTTAAATTTTCACGTTAGGCTAATGTATCCGAACCGACAACTACCGCCCCAGCATCCCTTAAGATACCCCGTCCTTGCACAAGGATTCTAACCTAGGAGTCCCTACAAGCCATTTGCTTTTCTATTTAAGGGGAGAGTAAAGGGGTATGCTTTGGTAAGCGTAGGGAGGCAGATAAGTGCGATTCTTTGTTTCTTCAGTCCCTAGCAGTTACGGAACCTAGAATTTCTAGTTGATCGTAGTGTAAATATTGCATTAGCTGTGGGTATGAAACTTAGTTTTCTGCTCATATTCCCGCTTTTTGCGTGCCAATTACTACTTGGTCAAACGATTATCTATGTAGACAAAGATGCGTCCGAAGGTGGAGACGGAACTTCTTGGTCTTCAGCATATAAGTTCCTTAACGATGCTCTCGATTATGTAGATAACCGTTCTGGTCGATACGACCTATGGGTCGCCGAAGGGACATACTATACCGATGAGGGTAATCTCTATGCGAATGATGACCAAAACAGCACCTATCTTGTTCCCTCAACTGTGGATTCAATTCTAGGTGGTTTCTCTGGGACTGAGACTTCTGCTGATCAGGCCGATAGCACAAAATACCTCACCACCCTTTCTGGTTATATTTTTGAAGAATACGGAGTTTCTGGATTAGGAGCCTCTATTTTAATCCAGACAGAGGCTAATAATTCATATCAGCTTACTTTTAAAGATCTAACTATCGTAAATTCGTCGGACCAGGAGGGATCTGTGATTTACATTACAGATCAAACAGACCGTCTTCAGACTGTTTTTGAGAATTGCCGATTTCCCAACTGCGAGTCTACAGAAACCGTTTTTTCTACGCCTTCATCACAGACCGTTTCATTTCTACAGTGCCACTTCACAAATTGTGTTAGCTCAGGTAGTTACCTAATTAAATATGGCAGCTTTACATCGTGCTATTTCAATCGAAATGAATCATCTTATTCGATGCTCTATGAAGCATCCACTATTGATAGCTGCTTCGTATCAGAGTGCTTAATGACAGGCAATGAGAACAACGCTGCTTACCAATTAATATATGGTTCAACAGATATTTTTAGCAGTCTGTTTTATCGCAACATTTCATATTTACACATTCTAGTGATTAATAACCAAGCGCAAATCCTGCATAGCACTTTTGTTGATAATTATACACGTCAAGGCCACTGGAATAGTGGTGCTTATATAGACATAGATGGATCATTCACTCTCGGATATTGCCTTTTCCTCAGAAGCGGGTTAAATGGCGCTCCAATGGTGAATAATTTGACTGTTGGTTATAAATCGACGGTCAATCTTCCAGTTCAATCTGCTTTTTTTGGAATTTTTGATAATGGCTATTATTCAGGAGGTAGTGGTGGATATGATTGGACTATAAGTTTCTCTGTATCCGACGTTAGCCCATTCGCTGGAACAAGCATTTTTGAAAATAACTTCCTGAAAAAGTACGAGGCTAATTTGAATTGGAGTGAAGTTTTCGTGAGCGCAGCATTGCTGAATGGACAGGGAATAAGCGACTTCATTAATTCCTACAAAACAATGTATGGTTCTGACATTAACGGGTATACGCCAGAGCTTACAAAACTGCTACAATCTGAACAGATTCCTGACCCATTTCTTGATTCAGATGACCCACTTGGACCTGATGGGATCCCGTTTACTGAGGACGATGGCTTACAACTGAATCCAGATTCTCAATGGGCAAGTGAAGTGATTAATGTCCCTACGATTACCGCCGATTTTGAGGCCTATGATATTTTAGGTAATCCACGTATTGTGGGTAATCAGACCGACCTAGGGGCTTATGAGTATGCCCCTATTCAGGATGCGGATGGTGATGGTATCAGCGATGCCAACGACGACTTCCCTAATGATCCTAGCGAGACGCTGGATACTGACGATGACGGCCTAGGTGATAATCAAGATAGTGACGACGATGGAGATGGAGTAGACGACGCTGTAGAAATTGCTTCAGGCACTGATCCAAAACAATACAACAGCGCCTTATACAATTTTGTGCAAAGTCTAGGTAGTGGTGCTTACGATGCAGATGACCTATCCGATTCTAGGCTGGCGGGACAAAGTGATGTGACATCGGAGCCAAGCTTATTTAACCTCTACACCTTAGCCCAAGTGAGTTCCGCTAGTGCAGCAGGGAGGACACAAGGCCAAAACGATGTTACCACGGATCCAAATTCCTTCAGCTTATATAGCGTTGAAGACTACAACCTAGCGCAAACAAATTCACGAGCATTAGGTCAGCAAGATGTAGTCACAAGCCCACCAAGCTACGGGCTATACAGCCCTTCATACGTAATTTCATTACTCGATTCGAGTAGGACTGCTGGTCAGAGTGATGTCACGGGTAACCCATCTTCTTATGGATTATATTCCGAACAAGGCATTACGGATTTGAGACCAGGTTCTACAATTCTCAAGCTTGGACCTAATAACTCAGCTACTTTAGAACTACAAATTGAACGAAGTCATGACCTAAGCAACTGGACTGCAGATACAGATGATCTAGTAGCGGTTGAGATACCACTAAATGGAGATACTGAATTCTTCCGTTTTAAGATGGCCGATCCAGATCCAGATCCAGATCCAGAGCCAGAGCCAGAGCCAGAGCCAGAGCCAGAGCCAGAGCCAGAACCAGAACCAGATCCCTTACCTGCCATCGCTACGGATACATATGGAGATAAATTAGTCTACGATGAGTCTAATAATCTATACGTTAATGACGAAAATACCCCGTTGATTAAAGACGGAATAAATTTAAAAACAGATACTTACTCTGGCTGGAATTTCTATGCAATTGAATCAACTGATTCTGGATATATTTGTATCATAAAAAATAACACACAAAGTTATCAGTATACTTTTGATCCTGTTGGAAACTTCATATCCGCTAGCTCTGTGGTTAATTTGAGTATATATGAGTCGCTGCTCGGACAAAGCCTGAACTAGGTCCTCAAGTCTCAAGTATTGTTGGAAGGCCATATCCTAAGTATTTTCTCTGAAGCACTTGATGTATATACACATCATCAAGAGACCAGCCAAGCGAACCCCCGCCCCGTCCTTGCACAAGGATTCTAACCTAGGAGTCCCTACAAGCCCTTTGCGTTTCTATTTAAGGGGAGAGTAAAGGGGTATGGTTGGTTAAGCGTAGGGAGGCAGATAAGTGCGGTTGTTTGTTCCTTTAGTCCCTAGCAGTTAGGGACCTATAGTTTCTAGTTGATTGGAGGGTAGATATTTCATTAGCTCTGGGAATGAGATGTTTTTCTATAGCCAAGAGCATTGCCTTCTATTTCGTGGTTATCTTTCTGCTGAATGATAATCCCCTAACAGCGGCGGCAAAGTTCAATGGCAATGTCTCATTTTATAGTGCTGGTAATTTGGTAGGATATAACATCGAACAAATTTACAATGACAGCAGCATATACACTACAGGAACAATAGCTATTTCGGTTGTAGGAACATACGCTCCCTATTACGGGGTTGGACAAGTGTATGGCACTCAACTTTACATTTCTAACCCATCGTCAGGATTAAATCCTGGATATAGCTATAACAACGATACTGGTATTGTTGCGTTTTCAGATGCCCCTACTAACTACACTTATCTCTGGGTAGGACTGTATGAATTTAATGGGTCTCAATATGTAATTTCTGACTACAGGAACATCCTTGTTTCAGCATATTTTCCAGAGCCTATTGACCCACCATCAATAAATACAATCTCTTCTAGCACAGATGTATCATTGGGATCAAATTTAACTTTATCTGCCAACGTATCAGGTGATGATCTTACTTATCAATGGCAATATGGAGGTAATAGTAGCACTAACATGGCCAACATAGACCCATATTTTGGTTGGAACAATCGATACAACGGAGCAAATAGTAGCACTCTTTCATTAGCCTCTATAGGTACTGACATTAATGGGCAAAGAAAATTTAATTTTGGCTACTATCGTTTAGTCGTTTCTAACTCCTCTGGAACAGTTAACAGCAATCCAATATTTATTGGACAATACACACCTCCTCCTATTCCAGCGATAACATCTAACCCAAGTAGCACTGTGCTTAATGCTGGTGAATCTGCTGTCTTATCTGTTACTGCAAGTGGCACTGGCCTCACCTATTTGTGGAAAAAAGATGGACAAAATATAGCTAATAGTAATTCCACGTCTTTAGTTATAAATAGTGTAACCTTGTCTGACTCTGGAGACTATACTGTAACCGTTTCCAATTCTTCTGGAAGTGTGACAAGCGGCGTAGCTAACATATCAGTGCGCACCCAACTAGAGACTTGGAAAATGTCATATTTCACTGGCTCCGATTTATCTGAAGATGAAATCTCTGGTAATTTAAGTGACCCTGATAGTGATGGCTTATCTAATTTACTAGAATTCGCTCTCAATCAGGACCCGACAGTATCGAATACTATTTGGTATGATGATATGAATATGCAAAATGTCGATGGCTCCCAGCACCTTGTAGTATCATACGGCAAACGCATAAATGATATGTCTATATCACTGGTTCTTGAGGAGTCATTAAGCTTAAATTCAGATGACTGGTCCCCAGTTACATCGGCGCCACAATTACTGTCTAGTGATGCTACTTCAGAGGTTTGGCAACATTCGCTTTCTGTTGATTCACACGGCAGTAAATGTTTCTTTAGGCTTCGAGCAGTTGAATAATAATTTTTTAGGAGGCACTTGATGTATATACACATCATCAAGAGACCACCTAAGCGATCCCCCGCCCCCCGTCTCGATAGGGTCTCAAATTATTGTCAAATTATTGCCTAACTGGCTTCACTTGTTTGCAATTATTGTCAACTCGTCGCAAAGCAACTTGTAGTGTTTAAGCGGTATCCCGCTTATACAGTAACTTCATTATTGCCAAAAAGAGGATTCGAATCCCTCCCTCTCCGCCATTTAAAATAATATAAAAGTCGACAAATCTGTCTCTAATCAAGTGGATCAACTGATTCGCCTCGGATCATACGCCACAGGCGATCAAAACCCCGTTGTGAGGGGTCCCGGAAATATTCCATCGATACATGATCTTCTGGAGCCGCTGGATTCATACGGATACCCCAGAGCGGCTTGATCGAATCTGGGAACATTGCGTAGCGTAAGTCTCCGACCACATTTACCTCATCTGAATAGCGATAGAGGTAGCCTTGGGAAAAGAATCGAAATCGCTCGATATCATAGGCCAATACTGAATCTTCGGGCGCTATCATCTGAGCCGACGCTTCGCTGAAGGCATGGACGATGCTTCCTGGGTATTGCTTCGGCTCTGAAAAGGGCGTGGTCCGCACGGCATCAACGTAATACTGATCGCCGGCACGATAAACGATGCGCCAAAGCAGAATGTTGGCCAAAGACGGACGCACTGACAGCTCTTCGGGCCTGTGGTCTCGCTCATCCGCGATCTGCGCTGCGATCTGTGTCGCCTGCCCTCTTTGGTAGATGCCTAAGCTCAGATAAATAAGACATAGCGCGACTGCGAATTGCGCAAAGCGCGGTCGTCGAAAAATAAAGGCGATCA
>Ga0302121_10000893_pt1 | contig 15238 bp, 15 predicted proteins | sample CB21_surface_MG_FD_203120 | JGI IMG/M metagenome (GOLD analysis project Ga0302121, IMG submission 203120) | Marine microbial communities from Western Arctic Ocean, Canada - CB21_surface | ecosystem: Environmental > Aquatic > Marine > Oceanic | place: Canada: Western Arctic Ocean | collected... | reverse complement strand
AAAATTGTATGGGGGTTGACACCAGTTGCTGCGTTAACCTTGACGGTGTTGGTCTTGGGATCAAACAGACCGGCAACGGATACACCTGCTTCATCGGTCAGGTTCTCTACAACTTCTACTTTAGTATCGCCCAGCACCTGCGCCAGCTTGTTAGCAACTTGGGAAACACGGCTACTTGGAGACGTAGCGGCGAGGAACCTAAGAGCTTCTAGTAAATTACCTTGACGCAGGGCTGACCGTACGCTCGGATGTGTAGGTAAGTCCAGCCCTACAACTTGATTTGACTTTAGAAGCAGCCGTTTTTGGAGGTCTTCGTTAAGTGCATTTAATTGCTTCCGTAATTTTCTAGCCTCCTCTGCGTTTGCTTCAAGGATCTCTTGATTTATCTGGTCTTGCGATTCCCGTATTTTTTGTATTCTAAGATCATTTTCAACGTTTATAATTTCGAGAATACTTACACGCTGCTTAACTGGTCCTTCCGCGAGGTTTAGCTCTAACTGTCTTTCATTAGCAACTCGCAGTTCTTCTTTCGCAACCCAAGCGTTTATCTCAGGGGATAAGTTCTTCTCAACCCAAACAAGAGTCCTTTCTCCAGCCTTCAACCCAGTTCCTCGGTATGTCTCCCCGAGTCGGGTGCGTTGTTCTGCGGACATACCCGCTTCTCTACCGGAGAATAGCGGTGTTTTATAAACCACGTCATATACTGCGGCAGCGATGCCTTCTATAGGGGTATTAAAATTATTTAAATATATTCTGGCCGAAACACCGTCTAGGTCACGTGTCGTCGTCCCACTTTCTAGTAGCTCAGTGATGTTCTCTTTATCTTGAGCATTAAGAGGGTCTTTATCAGGAACTATGTCTTCTTCACGGTTGTACTTACCGGTACGTAATTTCTCTTTATTAATCTCCGACATATATCCGTAAGGAGAGAGTCTCTCCATCTCAGCAATTTCTGCTTCTGTACGTATCGGACCAGTAAACAACTCTGCCGTGGGCTTGGGCTTGGGCTTGGGCTTGGGCTTGGGCTTGGGCTTGGGCTTGGTCTCGGTCTCGGTCTTGGTCTCGGTCTTGGGCTTGGTCTCGGTCTTGGGCTTGGTCTCGGTCTTGGGCTTGGGCTTGGTCTCGGTCTTGGGCCTAATGAAAGATTCTCGTGTAAGTACTATCGGGCCGTCTGGTATTTCGCTACTGCTGGAAGTAGCGGAAGCAGTGAGCGGATCTTCTGCCTCAGGCGCAGGCGTGATAATAGGTTCAGCAGGGGTAGCAGGGGTAGCAGGGGTAGCAGGGGTAGCAGGAGTAGCAGGAGTAGCAGGAGTAGCAGGAGTAGCAGGAGTAGCAGGGGGTCTGCCGAATATATCTATCTGCTCTTCGGGAGCTGCGGCTAATAATCTGTTTATGCGTGATTTTGCTGGTTGTGATGTTTTTGGGCGACCAGCAAAGGTTGCTAAGTCTTTGCGTACATCAGGATCATTAAAGTCTTTACCCACAATACGTTTACGTATAGCGGCTGTCTTTGGAATCTGCAGACGGTTAAGTTGCGCTTCATCCAGAACACGTGGTTCGGGAACAGGAGTAGGGGCAGCTTCCGTCGATCTTTCTGCAAATGGTCGCCCCATACCCGGAAAAGATGCTTGTGAAGGGATTACTTCCGGCGCTACTTCCGGCGCTACTTCCGGTTCAACAGTAGCACCCTCAAACTCAGCTATTTCAGATTCAGTTTGCTGACGGACAACTTCTTCTTCAGCAATACGAGCTTCTTCTTCGGCAATACGAGCAGGTTCTCTTCTAGCGAGAGCTTCTTGGGCTGCAATAGCCATAGGAGTTGTAGCTTCTCCTTCAACAGCCCTACGTATTTCTGCTTCTGTATCCGCAGGTGCTGAACCTACAAGTTCTACTTCTTGTTGGTCGAGCCTTTGAGTTTCTGCAGCTTCGAACTCTTGGGGGCGTTTTCTTATATTGTCGATTTCTTGTTGCGCTAGACGTATTGTATCTTGTTCAGATTCTATAACTCTAAAAATAGGGTCTTCCTGTGCGCCTTCAAATTGTTGAGCAGGTGTATTTCTAATCTCTGCAATATTACTCTCGGAGCTAGCTATAATATTTTCTAGTTGAGCTACACGAAGGTCGCTCTCGGGTACCCTTTCGTCAGGGAGAACAATAACTTCACCACTAGTTTCATCAGGCATCCGCGTAGCAGGAGAGGGTAACGCTAGTTGTTCTGCTTCTGGTGCAGGTAACGCTAGTTGTTCTGCTTCTGTCGTTTCGGGGGCGGGTGTACCGCCTCGGCTACGGGGAGTAATAATCTCTAGTACAGTGCGAACAAAACCACCTACACCTGCGCCATAACCAAATTGTTCTGCGCCACCTTCAAACGTACCTTGGTCTGGGTTGTATATTTTCTGTTCAATAAGGTTCTGCCCAACACCCGCAAGAAATTCTTGTGCGCCTTCGATACCACCTTCTCTAAGTACACGCCCCGCTGCATTAAGTATGCCTTCACCAGCTTCTTTACCCACCCCAGATTTAAATAGACGGATTGCCCTACCTACAGGGAACATTTCCGTTAAGCCTACACCTGCACCACCCAATGTAGCTAAATTCCGTTCGTCTTCTGTAGCCCCTCCAGCCCGCGCCCTTTCACTAGCCTCCCCGGCCCCAGCACCTATAGCAAGGGCACCACCTAAGAACGGATTAACAAGAGAAGCAGCGGCTATGCCGCCAAAAGAACCTAATGCTTCACCAAATTTTCGGCCTACGAGTTGTTCCGACCCTTTATCAGCGCCGTATATATACTCCTCACCGAAATCACCAACAGCTTGAATGCCTTTGCGGAGCGCGAGTTCGTTCTCTTCATCAAGAAGAGTAGCAGCGCCTAAGCCTGCTCCCTCAACAAGACCGGCAGCACCGCCAACAAGCCCTTTGCCAAATTCTTCAATTTGGTCAATAAAATCAGTTTCTTCGGGTACAGCTTCGGGAACGTTAGAAGCATAGGCTGCGGCAATAGCTGCCTCTTGCGCCTCTCTTTCTCTAGCGTATATCTCGCCCGCTACGTGGTTATGTAATGCTGCGTCAGAAGTGTCTTCAGGGGCTTCTACCTCGTAGATATTCCCGGCACCATCGGCTATTTTGAATATAAAATTCGCCATACGATTACGAACGAGGCCGATTTACTGTTGTAAGACCCGAAGCTCTGTTTGCCGCAAAAAGATTTTTTAATTGTTCTTCCAGCGGAGCCATAGCTCTCTTTTCGTCTGCTATTATAGGTGCTAGTATAGCATTTCGTCTAGCCTTGTATTCCTCACCCTTTAAAGTGACTAAGGCCATATCGTCAGCTAGTGCTTTTCGCTTTTGATCTTGCCATTTTGCATACGCGTTAGCCACATTGTTGGATGCCAATGTAAGGACTTTTGCTTGCGCCGCACTACCCGTAGCCCTAGCAGCAAGCTCCGCTATTCTATTGCGCTCCACTTGTATATCTCGGGATAACTTATCTGAGGTTTCTTTAGTCGTACCTGTAGCGTACTGACTACCAGCGGTCAGCGCGGCTTTTGCGGCGGCGGTGTCGGCAGTCATCCCACTCTCGATTATATTAAGCTCATCAGCATTGCGATCTAACTCGTCCCGGTTTCTTCGGTTTCTATTATTGACTTTATTTACGGCAGCGCCCGTCAGAGATTTTGCCCCTGCAAAACGATCAAAGAAGTTGCCCTGTTGGTTGGCTACTTTCGCGTTTACGGCTTGTCTTTTAGCGAGTAGTTCTTTGTACATATTAGCCATATTTGAACGGCCCAGCTCTGTGTTCGCGTTTGCAATCCCTTGTTTATACTGCCCTGCAAAACCTTGAGGCCCAGCAGGGGCGGCGGCAATACCAGTAGGGGGTTGCGAGACAGGGGGTCGCAGGGCAGGGCGTGGTCCCGAGACAGGGGGTCGCAAGGCAGGGCCATCAACCCCCATTTGTGCAGGGGTTAAGCCACCAACACCCGTTTGAGACGCAAGAGAAACTTGGGGGTCTGCCGCAGCAGAAGGAGTGCCTATATTTCTAAGTAAATTAGAACGTTCAATTCCAGCGTCTGCTTTTGCAGAAATTTTACTCATATCTTCAGGAGAACCAGCAAAATAATTATATAATTGACTAAATGGATTTGTACCGCCTTCTCTTCGTGCGCGATTAGCTTCTCTTATTAACGTATTTTTTCGTACTTGAGGCGCTATATCAGCTTTAAATTTACTGGCAGGGTTTAAAGTATCTAATAAAATTCTTTTACCACGATCAGTAAGATCTTCAAAAACTTCACGACTAGTTCTTAAAAGTTTTAACTGTTCATCTGAAGCCTTAATTGACCCACCATTACCAAAAGCTACAATGCCGCCACCTGCCATACGGGCCATATTCGGCGCAGGTTGACCTGCGATGCCAGCCATCTGGGGGTTAGCACCTACCATACGCTGTAAGTTGTTTTGTTCTTGTTGTTGTTTTGTTTTCAACGCCCCTGCTACGCCTTCAGTAACTTCTTTTGTTGCGCGGCCCGTAAGTTCTTCCTCACGTTGCTCTAATATTGTGCCGGGAGTTCCCTTCATAGACATTGCAAGCTCGTTCTCGGCAGCTTTTTTCTCTGATTGTAGTTTCTGCAGAGCGAGTAGGCTCAATAGATCTTTGTTTAGGGCATGTTTTTGCTGCAACGCACCGGGATTACCGCGATTAGCGTCTACCATCCGGTTAACTTGTTCGCCCATGTCTGTTAATGCCATAATTTAGTCCTAATTTTTACTTAAAGGTCACCCAGATATTCTGAGGAATTAAAAAAATCCTCAAACGCATCGCCATCGACGCCATCACGGTAGATATAATTACCCGAACCATCGTTGCCACCACCAAATAAAAGATCCATAAGGCCCCCGGCTACACCGGAACCACCGGAACCACCGGAACCACCGGAACCACTACCGCCTAGTATACCACTTAATAAACTACCAATACCCCCTCCACCTGTCCCTGTGTTTCCAGTGAGAGCCGAAGCACCAGATAGAATTTTCATAAGGTCGCTCGAATCCGCATACCCGTAATTGCTTGCTGTCATAGGGAGCTTGCCTAAGAGGGACTGCATGTATGTTACATTTTTGTATGGGAACTCACGTTCTTCCTCGAATTGTTTCTTGTCAGCAGCAATACCCTGAGCTTCAATTTCTCGTTGGGTAGCCCCAAGGCTAGCCTGTCTCCCCAAAGCGTCTAGCCCATATTGGTTTCTTTGCTGTTGCGCCCGGAGATTAAGGTCTTGCTCCCTATTGAACTGTGCTTGAGCGTTGGTAAACGCGTCTGAGTAACCTTTCCCAGTAATACCAGCAGCAGTGTCCAATCCCGCACGATCAAGTTCTGAATCCATGATAGCTTGCCGACTACCACCGTATGCGCCAGCTTTAGTCAATCTACCAGCGTTAGCAACACGTTTTATTTCTTGCTGGCGCTGTAGTTCTTTCAGTTGTGGATTTAATGCCTGTTGCACGTAGGGGTTCATATATTTTGAGGCTTGACCAGCATCAAAAGTTCCTGATGTATATCCACCCATATCCGTGGGCACCGTAAGATTAGCAACACCTTGGAAGGCTGTGTTTTGCAGGGCAGAAGGACCAGCCGTAAGGGGTCCGCCGTACGCTTCGTAAGGTTTATCAGAGAGCGCCGCCCCTTTACCCAACATCTCTGTTACGTAAGGGCCAATCCAATTAGATATAGAGGACTCTTTAGCCGTATTTTGTCCAATAACGGGTTCGGTGTACCCTTGGGGGGTACCGAGTGAAGTTTGTTTCGGTGCCATTGTATAACCTCCTAAGCGGGTAAGAATTTTTTAGGGCGGATTTCTTTACCCTGTTTCTTAGAACCAGTGCGTACTTTGCGGATACGATCCATCATAGCATACAAAGTTTTAGCCCCAGCATCTGAATTACCATTACCGAGATGACTAACTACATCAGCAGGGATTACGAACTCCCCGTCACTTAATGCCGCTTTTTGCTTGCCGTCTATAGTAGCGGGTATATCGTCAGCCATACCATCAGTAGCACCACCTAAATACCTACCCCGTTTCATTCGGGCAATATTGTGCGCTACAGGCATAATACCACCGGCAGCAAAATTAGCCCTTATAATACCCCCGGCGTGTTCATCATCGTCATCGTCATCGTCATCGTCACCATCGTCATCGTCATCGTCATCGTCATCGTCGTCATCATCGTCGCCGTAATCGTCTTCCTCGTCCTCGTCCTCGTCGTCCATACTAGTTTCACCAGAAGTACTATCTACACCTTCTACACCTTCTGCTTCGGAAACTGCGTCTGCGGTAGCCTCAGCCTCAGCCTCAGCCTCAGCACCAGTACCAGTACCGGGGTCTTCTGTCTCATCAGCTAAACCGTACTCAGCGAAACCCGCCATAGCAGCTTCTGCTTGCATACCCGACATAGCTGCTTCTTCGTTAGTCTCTTCTTGTGCTGCCGCTTGTGCTGCTGCTTGTTGGGCTGCTGCTTGTTCTGCCGCTTGTTGTGCTGCTGCTTGTTCAGCGTACATTTGGGCAACTATCTCTTGCAATTCTAGGTCAACTTTCGCGTTTGCGGCTTGTCTATCTGCTTGTTGTGCCGCCGCCGCTTGTTGTGCTGCCGCCGCTTCCGCCGCACTAGGGGCCTGTGTCTCATCAGCTAAACCGGATTCAGCAAAACCCGGCATAGCAGCTTCTCCTTGCATACCCGACATAGCAGCTTCTTCGTTAGTCTTTTGCTGCATTTCAGCAAGTACGTCGTTAAGTAGCGCTTCTTGGGCTGCCGCTTGTTGCCTCTTTTCTTCTTGCATGTAAGCTGGTTCGGGAAGATTAGTTGTAGTTACCCCACGGCTTAGGGCGTTAAGGGCGGCAGGGCTGGATTTCCCCGCGTCCATAGCCGCCATCGCATTAGCGGCAGCTTGCCCCGTAGCAGCTTGCGTCTCATCAGTCTTTTCCGCTGCCGGACCAAAGAACTGTCCCGACATAGAACTTAACCAATCAGCTAAACTATCATAAGTTAGTTGAGGTTGCCCATCGACAGGGCTACGACCGTGGGCGGTGAAATCATACCGCCCACGGGCACCGGGGTCTGCTAACTCAGCGAAAGTTTGCCCATAGTTTGACATACCCCCTTTAACGTTAAGATCATCGTAGTCGCGATCACTAAGCAGACCTAATCTGTCCAGTGTTCGGTAATCAGGGTACTCACCGATTTCCGCCATATCCGCTTTTTGTTCGGCTTCCAGCATTGCTCCTATAATGCCTTGATCGAACACCGACCGCTCAAATTGATCCATTACACTTTGGAATGCCCCAGCCGGATCGCCGCGACCCAAACCCGCCGCAGTAAGCCCTTTTGCAGCGAGGGTGCCCAAAGGGGCTGGGATCGCCCTGTTTGCTACAGCAGCAAGGTTAGGGCTGTACGCTAGTTGTTCAAGTAATGCGTTGTACTCGGGAGTATCCGGCATTATACCTTTCGCCAAATCTTGGGCTTGGTCGAACCCGTAGGCTGTACCTGCTTCCCCTAATGCTATTCCCAGACCCGGAATACTACTGAACGCAGAGAGCACAGAGCCAAGAACACCCGCCACTCTCCCGTATTGGTTAAAATCATACTCTTCTGCAACAGTAGGAGCCGCGTACTCAATACCTTCGAACGTATTACTAGATTCTTCGTCACCACTTCCTACATATTTACTCCCTTTCGCTTTAGTTGGGCTGCCCTCCGGGTAATTCTTAAACACAGGATGGTTAGCAGGGACTTCAATACGTTCCCTATCCTCGGTGTATAGATAGCGGTATCCATCTCGGGGTTGAACAGCGGTGTATCCTCCGCTTCCTTCTAGGTATACTTTTTTACCGTTAAAAGTTCCGACACTATCTCCCTTAGTAGGAGCAACTTGGCGCATTTCATTTTCAAATCCCGATACCAAGCCAATAGGAACTTCAACCTGCCCTCCCGTTCCATCATACGCATACCGGTACCCGGTTCTGGGTATAACAGCAGGACGTGGTGCACCGGGGTAGTCTTCACTCCATAATTGTTTGCCCTCGTATTCAAACGGCGCTCCTGCATAACCAAGATTATAAAAATCTGGTATTTGTTCACGGGGTATATCCATAAGGGGCCGGGGCGTGCTGAAATAATTATTCCAAAATTCAGAACCTCCCTCAATGGGGTTAGGTCCACTCCTTTCATCATATGTAGCATCGGTTTTTATAGGCCCTTCCCCTAAGAATTTTCCTGAAGTTGGAAACGTAGCTTCAAACGGGGAGGAAATATTAGCAGCGGCAACAGCAGCAGGAGCCATAGCAGCGGCAATACCAGCAGGAGCGGCGGCCATACCAGCAGCGGGGGCGGCAATACCAGCAGCAGGGGCCATACCAGCAGCAGGGGCCATACCAGCAGCGGCTATTGCTGCATTAGAGGCGTTTAGGGCAGCCAACCCACCAGCAGTAGGGGCAGCGGGTGCGGTTCCTTGTGGGGCATAGCTTCCGTCTGTAAAATATCGTCGCCCGGAACTACCGGGGCGGCGGTTTGGGTCGAATGTGTTAGGCACTTGCTCACGAACAAAATCATATTTCGGTATAGACCCTTGGTAGCCCGCCTTTGGGATAACAGGATCGTCAGCACCAAAATAGTTAATACCTGCGCTAACCCCTAAACCAAGAAGGTTATCCACCCAGTTATTGTTTGTTGCTGTATTTGCCACTGCATCCGGCATTGCAAATTCGTACGACGCTGCTGCTTCGTTTGCTGCTTGAGTATCGGCGGCAGCGGCCTGCACGCTATCTGCCCATGCGATATCATCATAAAAATCTGCCATTACGTGTTCCTAATTCCGCCTAAAGCTGCTAATATTTCGTCTGTCTTATCTTTGTCCTTTTTCTCCCCTGTGGGAAGAAGGTTATCCTCCAGACCAGTGTCATAAGGATTATAGGCGACAATTTCAGCAGTATTATTATCCGCCGGTTGTACTATTGACGGCGGCTTTTGTAATAATTGACTTAAAACTACCGCATCAAGCAAAGGATTACCTCCTGATCCACTACCAGAATTTCCTGATCCCCCTGACCCACTACCAGAACCGCCTAATATACTAGCTGCTGCGGTTTTTGCAGCGTTTTTTGCAACGGTGGTCGCTACGTTTTTAGCAGCATCCGGTATATTAAAACCGCCGGAACCGGTAGAGGTGGGAATCTCCGTCTCATCGGCAGGCGAATTAACCAAATCAGGATTTTCTGCTTCGAAGGTTTTCCAATACTTATCAAACTCCCCCTGCGTCATTTGATCTGGAATCCCCGTCTCATCGGCAAGTGAATTAACTAAATCGGGATTTTCTGCTTCAAAGGTTTTCCAATACTTATCAAACTCCCCCTGCGTCATTTGACCGGCTTCGCCCCAACTGCCGTCTTCTAAGTTAAAGTCTGACCAATCTGCCTCATTGAACCAATCGACGTTACCAGCCTCATCGACAACACCTGATCCAAGTAAATCAAGACCTAAATCAGCGTCATCTGCGTCTAAATAGTCATAGGCACTGTCAAAATTATACCCGCTGTCCTCGCTCCAATCGCCCCAATCGAATAGATCTGTGCCCGCTTCTGTAACCCAGTCTACAACTCCACCTACAGCTTCAGCGATAAAAGACATCTACAAGCCTCGTTTAAAAGCTGCTGGTATAGGATCACTACCAAGTTTTATGTATGCTGTGTAGCTTCCTGCTTCATTTTTTCCTATGTACAGCTCAGAGTCTATATCACGAAAAGTTTTTTTGATAAGTTGCAAAACTTTCAATACTTCGGAACCTTCAAACATAGTAGTATAATGGGTTATACCTTTATTTCGGAGGTATTCTAAGTATTTTAAGCAATTATCGACGTAGTTTCTACCAGTATCTACGTTAAAAGCCCTACCAAGCATTTTGGTTGCCTCAGCATCCCTACCTCGGGTGCCTAAAAACACTGTATTTCCAAATTGTGCCGTGTCCGATTTTTCAGAAGCGGCTTCTCTGACGACCATTGCTAGTGCTTTTTTAGGGGATACGTCTTTACTGCCAATCTGCTGTAGCACCATAACTATAATTTCAGCAGGGGGTAGTTTTGTATCCTTACTATTTACTGTTCGCATACCGGCCATAACAGTCTACCCAATCTCTAGAAAACTAGCGACTACATGTAGTCGATTAGCTGTAGCAGCGGTTACTTTTACTACCTCGGACTCTTCGATTACTAGAGGGGCGGTTAGTAACTCTACGGTGGTGTTTGCAGCAACGGCTTTAACTTTAAAAAGACTGAACACTGAAGACCCATTAGTTACAGTAACTGTTATGGTATCGGCGCTACCAGTATCCTCAGAGACTAGTATAGATTTAAACACAGCCGTTTTAGCAACGGGGCATGTATACAGCGTAGTTACACTAGTAGCGGTAAGGTCTAGTTTTGCATTTTTGTAATTATTAGCCATCAGCCCATAAACCACGCTACAGATTCAGAGTACTCTTGAGAAAGAGCATTACTCAAAGCACCATCAACTTGATTAAAATACAACCGTAATGTCTCATTGTATTGGCTATAATATGCTTGGTCGTATTCATCTAAAGCAAAAGGGAGCGGAGGGGCAATGAAGTTTACGCTCGTGTTAAAAGTTGCTGCCATTATCGCCTCCCATCAGTACGCATATCTATACGAGGAGAGCCTAGTTGCCACTGTACCCCTTCAGCCGTAGATTCAATTTTAATTGCTATCTGTCTGCCGCGTACTCTCATATCTACCTGATTAGTATATTCCTCTACAGGGGAAGTAGCTGATCTTGTGATTGTAGCGGTGCTATTACCCCCTTCCGACATAGGGCTATTATAGCCAGAACCAGAATTTTGTAGTGGGTACAGGGTTATAGCTGCAGCGGGGGCGTCTGCTGTAGACCCGTCAAACGTAATATCTGGTAATACTCGGGATATAAGCGAGAACTTATGCCCATCATCGGTGTCGAACTCAGCGGAAGTTATAAACGCGTTTATAGCCGTAAGGGTAGTAGTTTCGTTATCGTCCACCCCTTCTTCATGGTTGACAAGATTGTAGGTGTACGTAGCAGCTATTGGGAAATCTCGCATACCCGAGTCCAACCAAGCAGTTCTAGCCATAGTACCATAGTACCATATCTTCTCTTCGTAATTATATATTACGTATTTATCGACGGTAGTGCTGTCTTCGGAACAATAGAACCACCATACTTCGTGGTATTCTTCGTTAGTCCCCCCAAAAACTTGGTCTATCTGCTGTAAGTTAAAGTCATTGAATACATATCTTAGCAAATCACATTTTAAAGTTGATATTTGGCTACCATTAGAGGAGTAGAACTTACCTTTACCCATCCAATAAGATACGCCGTTAGCGTAAACTACTGAATTAGGAGATGCTATGGACACATTCTCCCCAATAAGCTGTGCGCCCCATACTATCTGACCTCCTACATATTGCAGACTGTACATAGCAGTATCGGTCCATACATGTAATGCTTGCCTAGCTTGATGGGCGGTTATAATTTCTGATCCCGAGGATAACTGCAAATCACCTGCTTGGTTGGTAGCTGAAGGGGTCCAATTAACAGCATTCTCTTGGTCAGACCATCTAATTAACATTGGGTCTTGGACTGTCGTACCCAGAGTGTTGGCCCCGAAACAAAAGACAAACCTACTTACATCAGATACGACAACTACGTTCTGAACTGTTGGCACGTCGGAAGCATCAGTAAGGGAAGAAAGTAAGACTGCTCGATCTACAGAACCAAGAGCTACTACATTATCGGCAGACCAATAGTATACAGGGCCGCCTCTGTACCCAAATATAAGATCTTCGCCAAAATTAGATTGGCTCCACAACCTTAAAGAAATACCCGAAGCGTCACCATTACCGTAAGTACCGCCTCCCCAAGTACCAGCCCCCCAGCCTAATACAGGTAATTCAATATCAGAACCTACATGTATCTGGTAAGCCGCATCGGTAGCCGCCCCACCGTTACCTGAATCCGAAGAATTTGCCGCAACAGAAGAAGTTAGTGTGTATACGTTTGCACTTGTTATAGATACGATCTGGTGCTCTGCGTTAAGGATAGCAGCAGTTATAACCCCACCAAGAGATGCTGCGCTGCTAAAAGTAACAAAATCTCCGACAAGTGCGCCGTGGCTATTGTCTGTAACAGTAAGTGTTGTGGAGCCGTTAGTAGCAGCAAAAGTAGCTGCATTAGTGGTAGTAGCGCGAACAGGAGTTACATCGTAATAATTTCCACCAACTTCCAGATAAAACTTTAGATGCGTTCCGACACCGGTAATCTTCTGGCCTACTAGAGTACGCCAAGCCATAATAGACCTGCATACGCCTTGGAACACATTGTTCGATATACGTTGCCAACCCCCTATTTTTTCAGGGAATGCTTGACGAAAACGTATCTTATCACAGTCATACCACCCTTTTTCAGCGGAATAACTTGTTTTTTCTCTGTTAACGCCCGGTGTTAAACTTAGTTTTTTTAAAGGCATTATAGGTTGCTCCTAAGCCTCTCCGTACGCAGGGACAGAAGTTGCCTGCACAGACACACTACGTTTTAACCCAAGATCTTGTCCACAATCCGAGCATTTATCTGCGTCTAATTCTGTTTCATCAAGATCATACCCACAAGCAGCGCACACTATTTCTATGCTGTGGGATGATACTATAGTACCATCCGCTAATTGTTTTGCAGCAATATTCTTATTCATACTAATGCCCTCATCCTAACGATTAAGCGATTTGCACGGGCGGTTACTTGCTTATGCCACCGCGAATCCTCCATCTCGATTGCGGCTTTTTCCCAGTCCCTATCCTCAACAGCGGCCAAGAAATTCTTGAACATCCCCATCCGATTGACTCCCATATTGAACATCATGTTGCATACGATGAGTCTGGTAGGCTCGGGCAGCATATCGAAATCAGGTAGTATCTTATAGCAGTCCTTTACCGTCCAAGCTATGTCCTTGTCGAACAGCTCATTAACACGTTCCTCGCTGACAGGCGTATCGACTTCCATGTCATATTCAGGCTCGCCCTCACGGCAAAGATGTCCGATTCCTAGCGTCTTTAAACCAAGATGATCTAAGTAAATTTTATGTACGCAACCCTCATCAACAGCAAGCTCTTCGCGCAATTGGTCAATCATTTTTTCTTCTCCACTGGTTTTACAGCTTTCTCGTAATACAGAATAATATGCTTCTGCTGTGCAAGAAACCGCTTTATCTCAGCCATGTTTAAGGCCAACGTCTCATAATCCCGCACGCTTAGAGCATAGAACAAAAGGTCTCCGTTTTCCTTAACAAAACGCTTCTTAAACGCGGGAAACGTGTCCTGAGTCACCACATAGAAATGAATGTCGTTGAGAGACACCGCACGCGGCTGCTTTTGGACAGGTATTTGCCGCTCCACCTCGATTGTCTTGATCTCAACCGGCAGTATCTTCTTGAATCCGGCGCAGCTACTTAACAACGACAGGAGCAGGAGCGCCGCTGATAATTTCCAGACTACGGAATAACTTCTTTGTTCCAGCATTGATCTTCTTTTCTACCAAACGGGGTTTTTTTAGACTGAGCTTTGCGAGGTTGTGCTTTCGCAACTTACTTATTAGGACATTTTTGTAAGAATTAGCCCGGTCGAGTTTGATCTGGAGTTTATTTGTTAATGCAGAGAACCGCTCCCGATCCTCGATCATGGTGTTGATTGTGGCATCCTGCAGCTTCTTGGCCGTCTCTAGCTTCGCGCTATTTTCAGTCAAAATCTGAATACGTTCTTGGCTATCTTTATAGTAAAAATAAGCCCCGTAAACTGAGCCACCTACTAACCCAAGGACGATAATCAAAAAATATATCTTGAGCATCATTTACCTTTAGCCATGTAGGCAGTCATGCCCATATAAGAGCCTATCACTCCCGCTTGCCCGATGTAAAACAGTCCAAACAAGTCACTTAACGCCTTAATTCGAGCATCTGGAAACATAGGTAAAAATACGGCGAAAGTAAAAACAATCATAGACCCCATCGCGACCCAAGCCATACGTCTCTGCGCGTCAGCCTTCTCGTGTTGGGTAAGAACTACGCTCGCCGCAAGTTCTGCGTCACTGACGATGCCGTCGCCATCGAGGTCAAGCTCACTATGCTTGCTGTTTTTTTGTAACTTCTTTTGTTTTGCCATAACCTAACTCTCCAGAAATCCTTAAAATACTCGTATCCAGTTCCCCTATGCGGTGCTCTAAAACATTCATCGCGTAATGCAGCGTCGGGGTGTTGGTAGACTTATAGCGATCTTTTAATATGCCAACTTCCAGCTTGAGTGCCTTTTTGTGCATGTGTATCTCGTCAAAAGTCATCAATCACCTTTTGAGCAATGGATTATTAAGGGCGTCTCTCAGATTTTTGTCCAGACGCTTTTCGAATACGTTTAACTTGGCGTCGATACCGTTGATCTTTCCGTCGAAGCGGCTCGATGCCGACTCCGTAATGTCTCGGATGTTCTTCTCGGACTGCCGCGCAGTCGTAGTGACCCTGTTAATCTTTGAGTCAAAGCGCTCGTTTGCGCTCGCTGCAATGCCGCGCATGGTCTTTTCGGCCTGTCTCATGGCCGCACGGGTCTCTGCATCAAGGGCGCGGGAACGCTTATCGACAGCAGATATGGAGTTTTCAAGGGAGGCCGCATCGGCCCTAGTATCCTGCCGCGTGTCGCGTACAATTCCCTGCACCTCAAGCACTCTGTTGCGGACTGACGCCATCTCCTTGGTCACAGTGCCCATTGTCTTGTTCATAACGGCCAGCTTTTTGTCAAAGCCTGATAAGTCAGGGGCAGAATAGGACGATATCTTTTCTTTCATATCCATGTAGTCTTTGTAGACCTCAAAGCCGCCCCAGAGACCGCCACCCAAAGTGCCTAGCAATGGCAAGATTATCAGGAGTTTAGACCCTCCTACCTTTATGCCCTTGTATTCAACTTCCGCCATCTACTTGCTCCACTGCGATTCTACAAGCGCATTATGTAGGCCATTACTAGTACCGAACACGAGATAATTCTGCATACGGTCCACCATCGAGGGGCCGTCTGGAACACCCCTTGTGCTAAAAAACTTTGGTGAATCTGGAATCCCTGCTCCTCTAAGCAGCCCTTTGTTTTGCCCTATAATCCCCATCGCAACTAAGGTC
>Ga0302121_10000888_pt1 | contig 15287 bp, 11 predicted proteins | sample CB21_surface_MG_FD_203120 | JGI IMG/M metagenome (GOLD analysis project Ga0302121, IMG submission 203120) | Marine microbial communities from Western Arctic Ocean, Canada - CB21_surface | ecosystem: Environmental > Aquatic > Marine > Oceanic | place: Canada: Western Arctic Ocean | collected... | reverse complement strand
CCAATGGTGCCCATCGCCCCTGTATTGTACAACAAGTATCCCCCGCCACCATCACCCCCACCGCCACTACCTCCACCCCTCCCACCGAGAGCGAAACCTTCACCACCACCGCCGCTACTCCCACTTCCTTCACCACCACCACCATCACCACCCTATCCACCGTCACCCCCTTCGCTGCCTCCACCGCCACCTCCACCGTTGCCACCCCCCGTTTTACCACCTAACCAACCTATCGGAGATCTTCCTACGCCGTTGTATGACCCGCACATACGATACGTACGTCAACTGCATCTACACGTTGATCAACCGGATGAAATCTTTTCGTCGACAACATCTCGACGACCAAATGGTCGTACGAGCCCCACCTTTGATACGATCGGCTCGTGTGATGCAACGTATACGACCGTCAAATCGAATCCTAACAGCGCAGATGGCATTGCGTACATGCCGCTCGCTCCGGTCATACCATCGACCATGAGCGTCGAAGAATATGTGGTAGACCTCGTGCAACGAACACAAATCGACTTTACTGGAATACAAACGCTGCTGAACAGCAGCGTCAACACGCAATGCCATTGCTTAAGTTACTGTCACAACCGTATCAAAATGTGTGATGGGAGCAACGCGTCCTACCCTTGGTCGGGTGGGTTTGCGCTCGCCTCGCCAAATTACGACACGGACGTTAATCCAATCGATCGATGCGGCTGTGGCAACCTGTGCATTCCAAGCTCAATGGCTGAAACGTCGAATGCTCGAACATACAATGGACGAGTCCATGCGCTCACCGGAGTACGTATCCACCAGAATGGCGCGACGCTCAATCAATATTTGCACACGACTGGCGCTCTACTTCAAACCGATTCAATCTTTGACTTGCATGTTTACGTCATTGAGAATGGATTATTCATATCGCCTAAAAACACAACGCGGATTGCATCGATTCGTGCACTCGCCATGGGTGGCAAGCGTCAATCGCACGAGGAGGATTATGCACCCCCGTCATCACCCCTACCACCGCCCCCTGACCCTCGGCCCCACCTCCCCCCTCAACCCCCTCATCCACCTCTCTTACCACCTTTGCCGACACCCATTGCGTCGCCACCAACTCCTCGACCAAGTCCACCACCACCAAACCCACCGTTTGCCGAGGCTTTACGAACAAAGGTTTACGCAACAGCGTTTGAACAGTCGCAACAACCCACGGCTTTCTTACAGATGCCTTCTCCGAAGCCCCCGCCCCCACCCACCATCGAACAATTCGTCATTCGGACCAAGCCAGATGGCGGATTCTTGTACCCGATGGCTTGCAATACGTCGGATTCTTACGATGCCCTATATCGAACAGACACATTCGAAGATGCTAGGCAAATGTGTGCACGCCAGCGAGCCTTTCCGACTCCATGTCGTTTTGTCGTGCTACCCCTTACTTCGAGCGACGCGTACCAGCTGCGATCTACGGCACAATGTACGCTCATTCGCCTCGATGACACGCTTGACAAGTCATATCCGTTTCGAATCGTAGCCATGCACACGCCTACCTCGCCTCCCGAGACGACGCCGGTGCATCCGGCTACGATCATGGCACCCACATGCCGTGACGCCACATTTTGGGAACGTTGTTGGGACCAAGGGGGGTCAAGCGACGCACACGAGTACTCGTGTGCAACCGCATGTGCAAAGGAAATCAACGCCTTTTACCAATGGACACGTGATGGTGCAAACTACTTCCGAACCATCAATGGCCAGGCACAGTGCCTCTGTGATGCCATTCAACACGTTGACATGAATGGCATGCGTGACCTCGAGGCTGACACCACCTCTAACCAACGAGAGTGGTTCTCCGTTTCCGAATTTGCGCGCCTTTTCAATCACCAACGGCGACTGGACGAACAAAAACCGACCCACGAACCTCCCCTCACTCCCTCGCATACCACTCGATTGGATCATCTTACCGTCGAGCTTCGAAAACGCAGCAAAGAATTGTGCATGGCCCTCAGTGAAGACGTGCGTAGGCGCGAGACCGATGAGGCATTTGATATTGGATTTCATATGCATACGCTCTTGCCACCCGTTATGGTACTCTACGCGCATATCCCAAATGCACACGCAGGCTGCACCCCATGCCCGATGACCGGATACGACGGCCCCGATTGCGACCGTTTCTTCGAAGCAATCGCGCAAACCATGCGGCGACACCGGATCGTCACGACACCACTCCGACGTCCACCAACGTACCCCTCGTTTGAGTACAAGCGCGATGACGACACGTGGAGCGCAGATCCTCCCTCACAAGAGGAACTCACACGCCGCATCGGCGATCATCTTGATACCGTATGCTGCGTAGTTGCACGAACTGAGCAGGGACGACGTGTGCTAGGAAACGCGACAAAAGACTGTCACCGTCGGCATTGCTTCGATGATATGCAACGAACTGGTCTCGCGGCAGCAGGGCGTCGGCTACGCTACGACCTAGAAAATGCGCCCAAAACGATCAAGCAACCACCGCGATCATCCAGGCGATTGGACGACAAAGGGCGTGCATTGGCGCTTCGACCACATGAACATGTCGCCATCGACCTCCTCAATGACCACAGTCACCCAATCGAGGGATGCACGCACGTCCTTACACATCGAGTGCGATCGGGTGTACCCCACGATGCAACACACTTCAATGAGGCCGAGTGTGCTCTTCGCCACGTGGCGCATCGCGTCGCCGAATATCACGAAGTCGATGTGACCAAGGTCCAATCGGTATTCGACACCATGGGCAAGACCTCGATCGAGGTCTTTGCCAGATTTGCATCGATGGGTGTCGCGTCTTCACCACATGCACGCGAGACCACCGCCCGAGAAGCGGCCCAACACGCACGTGAACAAGAACTGCGTGAAGAGTTGCAACGCGGAGCAGAACGTGCCTTCGGACGACGGATGGACGAAGAGGAGGAACCCGTCGAGGAAGCGCATGATCCGTTACCATTGTTCACAACAGACGAGGGGATTGATGTGTCGTACGTGGCACGCGACTCGCGTGATATGCACGAATTTGCCGAAGAATCGCGCCTCTTTCAACGTGAGATGCACGATCGCTCACGCGCACACACGCGCGAGACTAGCAATGCGTTGCGACGACGAAACGCGACGGCGTTCGAATATGGTGCGAGGGAGCACGCCTCGTCGAGCATCACAAGCACCATCACACGCGAAATCGAGCAGACCACCACCTTGGCGTCGTTTGTCATCGGCAGCGACGGCTCCATTACGCGTCGTGCACGCACGATCACCGAACGCGCAAAACACAGCGTAAAACACGTCCGAGAGGTGCGTCGCCTCGTGCAACAGTCGGCAGACAAGGAGCATGGACGACTCTTCGAACGCCATGCACCGCACGCCTCGTCCGACATTCCACACGTTGCGACCATCGAGGAGTTCGAAATTGCCCGCACACACCACCGCCGACTCGCCGAATTGCGCAACCATAGCACACGTCGCGTGCTCAGCCGCTTCCTCGAGGACAACTTGTTTGTCGACCGTTTGCGAGTGCAAGATATTCCACGTTCGTCAATGCACAGACGTATTGTTGATGACGTCGATTGGCTCGCCATCGCCGACACGGTGCGATCTGCAGCGCACAGCGAACGTAACCGGATGCGCTGGTGGAGCCGTGGACGTGTCGACGAAGAGGCACCTCCGAACGAGGGCGTCGCAGCCGCGCTGGGCCTAGAATACCTCGCCCCCACGGCCATGGGCCGGGCGTTGCGCACCCTCGGTTACGTCATGCGTCACGGACACCCTCCCGATTGGGAAGAACCTCTGCACGAGGTCGTGTCCCAACATCGTCGACGGCGGCTCGAAGAAGAACCATTCGCCACCCGCTCCGTTATGGACGGACGCTGGCGATCTGGACCGATCAGACGGCTCACCGAAGACTTTGGCACCGGCCTCTTCGATGGAACCCTCCTTGTGCCACACTCACAGACGTCAGAGCGCATTCAAAACACGACGGCCGGGTTCATCGAAGAGATCGGCTCCTACATGATCTACAATGTATTCCTGGTAAGCCGACCGACTTTCCCGCCTTGCTCCCACCCTCATACTTGACATACCAAAAGTGCCCTGTTGGTATGCCAAGTACCTCCCCACCTTGCTCCTTACCCTCCCCACCTTGCTCCCTACCCTCCGCAGTGTTACTTGTACGGCCCAGATCCCGAGATCGCCACACAATCGGCTCCCATTGGTGGTGGAATCGAGGTGGAGACGCACCGCTCGCACCACATGTGCTTTCCTGCGCTCCCAATCTCCCTCCCACAAGTTCCAAATTTTACGGAACTCACCGGTATCGACGCCGATCTCATCGAGAACACCGAGATCAAGGACTATTGTGGTACAATGACCGTGGATCGCGCGTTCAACAGCACGCTCGACTACACGTCGGCGATGGTCGGTCTCGGTCCGGTCGGACAGACGGCCTTCCGCCGCCTCTTCCAAAATCCCATCGGCGCGACCGCGGCCGTGACCAATCTCGGGCGGGCCTTTGGAGCGACGAACATGACGGCGCGCACGATCCACACCGCCTGCGCCCTCTCGAGGTTGAACGCCCTCCTCTGGACCTTTGCCTTCTTCATCGTGCTGATCGGCCTCTACCTCACGTGCTACTGGCCCTGCCTCAACCTCTTCTCGCTCTGGATGCGCTTCTTCTGCTGCTGCTTTTGCTGTCCCGGAATACGCATGCGCCGCCGTCGACGTAGGGTAATGTACAAGTAAATGGGGTATGTGTGGTGAGGTAGCAGGGTGTGTGTTTGGACGGTTGTTGTACTAAGCTCACGCCAGTCTTGGGAAAAATACAACTATCGTCCATCCGCTGTTTGAACATGCTTCCAGCTCTCACCGCGTTGCCCATCGGAGCGCGCCCTTCCGATCCAGATGACGTGTTGGCGGTCGTCCTGATGCAATTAGCTTTACAATTCGACATCTCATCAGTGCGTTATTGGGTGAGCACGAATCGAGAGTTTGCACGGGTCGCACGCGATTCGAGTATCTGGCGCGAGGTGTTGAAACAGCAGACTCTGTTGCTAGGTGTCACCGTACGGTGTCACCGTTGTCACCGTACAGTGTCACCGTTGTCACCCGAGGTATAAGAAGGGCATAAGAAGTGTTCTGAGAAGTCTTCTGATCAGAACTCTGTCATAACTCTAACTCTGATCAGCTATGTCACGACCTTCAAAGTATGATGCTTTTGAGGTTTCTTCTCCATATGCACTACCCATTAAGAATTCAGGTGGCGTTTCACTGACGCGCCAATATGTTAACATCAAATGTCCTCACTGCAATGTTGCGTTTGGGGAAACGACAGCAGAAACAATATCAAAAATGAAGTCGACTCAATGTCTCAAGCATCTTCAAATTTGCCCGAAATCTGGCACCTCCGATAAAAATAATACTCCACCAGTCTTTAAGAAACGCAAGCAAGACCAACGTAATGAATACACCGAGCGTACTGACCATACCAATCTCATTACCATTTACAAGCTCATATACAAGCCCGAGAACCGCGCCGTCTACACCGGGCGCACCAAGAACCTCCTCGAAGATCGATTCAAGCAACACGCCTCTCGCACGTCCGGTTGCCGCCTCGTTCGCAATGCCATCCGTCGTTATGGGATGAGCAAATTCGCCATCGAACCCATCGTGCGTTGCCATCCGGACGACGCCGACACCAACGAATCCTACTATATCATGGCCAATAAAACCCTTCATCCTGATGGATACAACCTGCGCCACGGCTCCAAGGCCGGTGACGACTCGGCGGGAAAGACCCCGATAGTCCCTTTGACTCCCAAGAACGACTCCTGTGAGGATGTGCACGACGATCTGAGAGCCCACTCTGATGCCATGTCGGACTTAGCTCTCTTGTGCGACATAGTTGAGGGAAACTTGGATGAAGACGCCGAATCGATGAGCCTTGCGTTGCTATGTGAAGTGCACTCGAAAAGGAATAGCGACTTGACGGCCTTGTGCGAGTAAGCAGCACGCTCCCTAAGACCGACGAGGCCTTGAAACAGTACCGCGTGTTTCTACATTCCGACACGGACTACAAATTCTCTCCCGTGGTGAACGAGCTGCGTGCGGCCATGATGGAGCAGTTGCTCGAGGCCGACAAGCGATCGTAGAGCTTGTTAGATTACACGGTAATAAAAAGATGTCTCAAGGTTAGGCTGTCGAATGGTAAGACCTGGTGGTGATCATGACGGCAGATCTGCAAGACCCGCGTAAAACCGCGCAATGGCACAACATCTGGTTGGGGTGCACCTTTTTTTTCCTCGCCACGAGCACTCTGTTTGCCGGGCTCTTTGGCGGCTACTACTCCGCGTGGAGCAGTCGCTCGCCCTGTGACAATGACGAATACTGGATCCATGGCACAGGGCCTGACTTTGAAGATGCGTGTCACACAGTGGGGGTTGATGGCTTGTACGCAATTCCCGGAAAACCATGTCCCTCTGAGTGCGACTCGTGGTGGCACTCGAAACACCCCGACTCACCATCGACCTCATCAAATGAAGAACGGCGACTGTCTGCATCAGAATTACCACCACCACCACCACCACCATCACCACCACCACCACCACCACCATCATCACCACCAGCACCACCACCACCACCATCAACACAAAAAGCAAAGATGACGCCCGGGAGTCGTCGCCGCCGTTAGAAAAGCAAAGATGAAGTCCGGCCTGTGGGACCCGGTCGACGCGCGTGACTTGCGTGGCGCGCTGGGGCGACTTCGTGAAAAGATTAACGATGCGACAAAACGTACGTAGAATGATCGATGGAATAAATCCTTCTTTAAAAACTAATTAAACACTAGTGCTTTCACGTCTAGAGCGACAAGGCCGTTGATGATGCTGTAAAATGGTAGCTCCTGGTACCAGGCCCTTGGTGGTGGGGGTGGAGGGTCCAACCATCGCATCACAATCCGCCAAAAGTGGCACACTTCCATCACGATTGCTACGATTGCTGCAAGCGTGACAACGATCAGAAGCCCAGTCCACATCTGGTTCACCTTTCGTACATCGGCGTCGGGGTTTACGAGTGTTGTCACGGGTATCGTTTGGATTTCTTCGGCGGTTTCAGGGATCTTGGCCATTCGTTTCACCTGCCTGCTACTACGTCGACGAGTTTGGACCGACATAAGACTAGGTGCTTTTTGGGGCATCATCACGCAATTACCCAAACGCTAGCGTTACGCGCTTTGTCGAAAACCCCAAACGAACACGTGTTCGATGCCGGTGTCCATTGGCTCCGACCACCCTGACCACGCCGACCGTTCATGCGCCTCACCAGATGGACCACCCGCAAAGCGGCTGCGTACTGTGCACACAAACGAGTTCAAGGAAGTCGTTGTGAAAGTAGCGTTGCAACGCCCTGAAAACGCACGGATCAAACCGACATGCCGTGAATTTCCGAGTGTGACACCCGTGCAGTTACGAAATTGGATTCGAAAATCGCCGTCGACGCCGCTCGACGCTGACGACGATTTGCAGTGGAATTTATACATAAGTGCTATTCATGGACTATTATCGTTGCACTACATTAGCAACTCTCCTACACGTGGACGATATTTTAGTGAAGCGATTTAGTTCGCTTTAGAGGCCGTGTACGGTCTCACTCATGGTGATGATCCCCGGTCCGGTGATAGGTCGTATGTTGTTGGCCGTACACATGACGTTTTTCGAGAGTACGTTGTGTGTGCTTCGCTTACCGCAACGAATGACCTCGTGTTGGTTTTTTGTCTGAATGTGGATGACGAGCGCTTTGTAGCATGTAAGTTTGAGATACGTATCAGCGTCTTGCGGGTTTTTGTTACAATTGTCGACGACCAACGGCGCATCTGTGTTTGACAACACGTTGGAAGCTCGTGTTTGGCAATCGATGTGTGCAAGGTGAAGGCGGTTCTCGTCAAAGTTGTATGTGCCGTCGACGACAAAAAACTCGTCGACGCTCACGATTGACATACCCGCTTGTTTCTCGAGCCGCTTGGCAATCGTAGTTTTACCTGTCCCGACACCCCCCTGCATCAGAACCAACCGTATGTGGTTTTGTTCTATCAGATGCACCACATTGTTCACTACATCCTCGATAGATCGTGATGGTTTAGGAGACGTGTTGTCGACTGGTGCGGACACCAACGGGTCCCGCCTCGTTGGCATCGTTGGCTCTTATAAGAGAAGGCGGCTCGTTTAGCATCAATCATGTCTGTGCCAAATCTTAGCGGCTGTTCGTGGAACAGCGTCGAATGTCGAAATCGGTGGTGGCGCGCATGTACAGGTGAAACAAGGTTGGATACGCCTCGATCTGGCTTGGCACCGGTGTTGGAGCCACCTAACTATCGATCGTGGGAAGATCTTGATGGTGCGACAAAATGGGCCGAATTTCATAATGTGGCCATTCAGGCCGATGAGCACCCACGTTCGCTTGCACCTTCGGAGCACCACCGAGACGCGTATTTGACACCATACAAACAGTGGGACATTGTCTTTGTCACCGATCAAAGGTTACAGAGCATCGAGCACGTCGTCCCAAAATCCTATTACCCTCAGGGACACGTGGCACCCAACGATCCCAATGGGTGGATTGATGCATATGCAATCTCCAACCGGGCCCGCGGAAATAAGCCACTCGTCCTTTGGGATGCGCCTAATATCTCACCTAACTTGGAGTACAATGTAGGCATTGACGGTGTAACACACTTTTGCCCCCCGCTGGTACAACGACCCAGATTAGCACGCAAATGGCTCTACATGCGGGCGACATACGCAGATGCACTGCAACCGTCACTAGCACAATTGGAGCATAAACAAAACATCATCGATCTCGTCGTACAAAACCCCCCTTCTGTAATTGAAATGAGAATGGACTCTTTGATGAATGGGCTCGCTCGATGGTCCAACCCGCTCATATCTAACCACGAGTATGCTAAGAAACACTTTCTTAACAACGTGTATTGGGGCGTCATGACGTTTGACAAGAATTATGCCACTAAGGGATCTTGAGGTGGGGGGTGGCGACCATAACAAAACGTATACAGTTAATAGGTCTTGAAAAATGTGACCAGGTATACCATCATCCCACTCGGGGTAGTTCAATGTGGTCTGCCATTCTTCTTCCAGCTACTGGACGCTCAGTGCCTAAGCGTCCAAGTTCACTCAAATACCAAAAGTGATTTTTGGTATGTCAGTGAACTTGCCCGGCCTTGCCCGCTCCTGCCCGCTCTTGCCCGCTCTTGCCCGCCCTTGCGCGCTCCTGCCCGCTCTTGCCCGAGGTGAAGGCGCACGCTCCGGCTGTCGATTCTGTCGATGGCGTCTGTAATGGAGTCAAAGGGATGTGAGAGTAAGCGATTTTATCGAGCACCGCGCATTCTTTCCTGGGTAGTCGTGTTACAGTCGGTGAGTCATCGCCACGTTTTACTAAAGTAAAAATGATTACATCTAAGTCGCGTATGCTTCCACCAGTCACGGTTCATATTACAGTTTGTGATAGGACCCGCGTGGGCCGTCGCATGCTTGCTTCGGTCTGTGCGGTCGAGGTGCTGCGACTGACGTCAAGATAGTCCGCGGTGTGCCGATTGCACACATAATGTGAGTGCAACTGACTGCAAGCGACCGCATCGACAAAGTTCCAAAATGGGATTAGGAGTTTTCAAAACGTAGATTATAACCATTCCAACCAAATCTGCAGCTTTGTTCACAAACGGCATTCCATCCGTCGACAAAACGCATCCACATTGGATGAACCATATAGCCTCCTCCCTTTCCATCGAGTGTATCCGGCTCTTCGGAAATGATCTCGCTCCACAATGTCATCATAAATTCGTCCGAGACTGCCGAAATTCCCACTGCAGTGATAAATGGTGGGGGCGGTACGTCTTTCACAATCTCTTCTAACGTGGTGCAGGTGATGTCATCGTCTAGTCCGGCGCGTTGTACAGTCTGCCCAAGTAGTTGGGTGTCTTTGATGTCTTTGACCCTTGATCAATGTGCTGCTTCTTTCTCGCGGCTGCTTCCATATGGTTACACTCCCTTTTGTGTGTGAACGGTGCCCCACAGGGCGACGCATATTCGCTGCGCTCATCACCCAAATCACACGTTAGGTCAATCGTTTCTACTTTGTTCATCGATGGCGTTGATGGTGTTGTAATCGTTGGCTCTATCACACGAGTTTGAACAGGAACAATGGGTTCGACCGGCTCGACTGCCGGCTCGACTGCCGGCTCGACTGCCGGCTCGACTGCCGGCTCGACTGCCGGCTCGACTAATTCATTTACTTCGTTGGTATCATCGAGTGTTGGTGCGTTCAGTGCAAGCAACGGTTCCTCGTTTGATTCAAGAATCAGTTCGTCACCTTCTTCCAACTTTTCATATGTACAATATGCCGTGCAAAATGTGTTCATATCGGCGATCAGAGCGTCAACATTGGCGACATTTTCGCGCCCTGCATCTTCAATGATGTTGCGCATTTTTACCAGCATATCTCCCACTCCATCGAAAAGATATGCGTGCATACGATGTGCATAATCAATAGCGAGCTTTACAAAACCGATTGCGTCTGTCGGCAGGTCGACACGGGTTTTAATGCCGTGGCTTCGTAGGAACGGTATAATGGCCGTTTTATGTGATGCCCCCGGGCCGCCTTTTTCCCAAATGGCCTGCGCCGCGATATCAAGGACGACATCGATCACCCGTTGCAAACAGTGGCGCGTGTACGGCTCGGATTCGTCGTACTTATCACCGAGAATCGCTCGGACTCGATCACTCCCCTTTATGATCATCGTTGCAAATGTGATCAACTGATTTCCCTTTCTATCCGAGAGTTGCTCGCCGCCTTTCTTGTGATCTAACTTTATCGTCTGCATCATGGTGTTTTCTAGATGACGTGCCATTTTAAGGACTTCTGGAGAATGCGTATAGCGACGCCGCAACTGACTTACGAGTATCGTCACACGTTCTTCGCGCTGCTTCCTGTCCTTGGAAATGAGACCGACCGTCTCGTGGCGGATATCTTCTAGCATTTTGCACAACCGTTCTTCCGTTTCACCCATTTCCTCATCGGAATCATCTTCGACCACCGTGGTTGCCGCCTGCGATCTGGGCGACCCTGGTGCTTCCTCAAGTTCAATGTCCCCGCTGACTAGGAGTGGTGTAACTACCGTCGTATCGTGCTCGTCTTCATCTTCATCTTCGGTGTCCAATGATTTCCGGTATGAGATGGACATGGGCTTCTCACGGACAGTTGCAAGCATCCGTGAGATGTAGTCTCAAAAGAAACCGTCTTTAGCGTACAAAATTATCAATGCTGCAGCGTTACCCTCTCTGGTGTTTTGGGGATGGATTTGTATGCAATAAGGGCGCTAAAGAACGATTCTACCATTGTCCATGTTCGAATAATTTCACTTTTGTGGGACACTATGACCCTCAAGCGCACTCGATCTTACGAAGAAACCACATCTAACAAGAAGATAACAACACATCCTCAACAGTGTCTCCTTGATGAGAACGCATCTTTGCGATCTCGCATCAAAGAACTGGAGACTGAGGTACGATTGTGATGTGTAGCTAACATCGGTCGACAAAAAACACTACTTTTTATGTTTTTGCACCTCCAACAACTGCGCCATCAACTCCGCACACACCGCATTCACCGCCGGCTTGCGCTTGGCGTCCTTGTCGGAATGTAACAACGTCCTGAAAAACTTGATCCCATCATCGTCATTTGCAATCGATTTGAAGGCATTGACCGTCGTGGTCTCCTCCTCGCGCTTGCGCTTGTTCCGCTCGATGATCTCACCCTGCGTCGTCGCATCCGGATCGCCCAATCCCAATGCACGAGACATTTGCGACATAATTCGAGATTCCATACCTTTTTCTCGCGCCTCCGCACGAGCCTCCATCTCCGCCATTTGCTTGGACAGAGCGCTCTCGCGTGTCGGCGCTGGTGCCACTTCGCCCCCCTTGGCTTTGAACTTGGCACATACCTCAAGATGTGCCTTGCATTTCGTTGCTTTTTGTTTTTCTATAGATTCAATTGGTACATCGGCAAATGTTTTCTGGCAATGAGGGCATGTTATAGAAACGTAATAGCGTGTTGTTTTCTCACCCTTACTGTGTTTTGCAATAGTCTCAAATGACGCGGACACCTCAAAATCAACGTACTTAACGGCAGGCATATCACTCACTCTAAAACAAGAACATCGGTTTATATTACACGCGGTAGTTTCGTGTCACAGAAGTGTGTCACAGAAGTGTGTCACAGAAGTGTGTCACAGAAGTGTGTCGCATCGCGATCCAATACATTCCACGTCTTTGTACAGTGCGCAGCGTTAATAAACACGTGTACGAAAGTGATGTCTATCAAAAAAACCCTTCATCGCTAGATTTGTACGCTAAGATGGATGCAAACCCCTGTTTCCTCTCACAAGAGCCGCTGTCGACATCCTACGATGCCACGCTCCACGAACACGTGTACCACTCTCATTGCACATGAGGAGGATCTACCAACGGCGTTCAAGCCGGTGATTGATGCGACAAAGGAGGTGCTCGGTCAGAAATGTGGCCGATGTGGAAGTGGCGACGCCACCGAATTCTACATCACGTGCATGGCTGGTTGTGCGTCATGTAACAAGTGCCCAGAAGTCTACGGTACCGAAGACTTTTTCTACAAGCAACGGGAGGGAGTCAACATCTGCACGTGTCGCACGTGTTCGGAGATGACGCTGCCAATGCCCGTGCCAAATCTCTCGTACAAGAACGCAAAGACGGCGCTCGAGAATGTGCAAACTGAAGTGATGCATGGTGTCTCCTTGATGAAGGAGCATGGCTACGTCACCAAAGGGATGGAAAATGGCGAAGCTCCTCCCGATTGGGTACCGATTCCTCCGAAACAAGCCTTTTCAAAGGCCAAGGCGTCGATTGCTTCGAAGGTAAGGAAAATGAAGCGTAAGGGGCGATCGGCCGAAGAGATCGAAGCGTACATTTGTGGAGATGCACCACGTCGCGAAGATTCGGAGGCAGAGACCGAAGAGCCCGAGGAGACACCTACCAAAAAAATGCGTAAGGAGCCGACCGCCGATCAGCTCGCACGTCGCGAAGAGAAGAAGGAGGAGAGACGGCTTAAGAAGGAGGAAGACAAGAAGCGCCTTGTGGAATATCCACATCTCAAGGAGGAGAACCAAAAGTTCAAGAATATGATCAAGGAAGCACGCGTTGCGCTCCTCGCTCATTTACCGAATGATGACATTGAAGGTCTTTTCGGCGAGGACAGCGATTCGGAGGACGAATCAGAAGCCGGTGGGACCGGTGGTATTGACAGCGATGATGATTGATAATGCAGTCTAACAGCCGATTAATCGATGTCACATCTAACACATGTCTCAATACAATCTAATTGTGATATATGTAACTTTAATACCGTTTAAAAATACAAAAGTGTGCTTACACCCATTTTACGACGTTACACCCATTTTACGACGTTACACCCATTTTACGCACACTTGTCACTCTCCATCAAAAAAGCCACAGTTCTCATTTTTGTACGCTAGCTTTGTTTTTCATCTATCGTGAAGCTAGCGTGGAAAGCTTGGATAGATTTGTACGCCAGTTCGAGGCGGTGAGCTAAGAGAAGGGTCGACAGATTCTACGCCTGTGGTGCGATTGATTCAGGTTATCATGGCAGACTCTGAGGACGATGAACCATACGAGACGATGGAGGTCGAGGACACGCCTTACACGCCTTGTGCTAGTCAGCTGGTCACCGATCATCTGATCGATAGACGCAAGGCGACTGTTGAGCAGTTAAAGGAGGTGTTGGGGGTTGCTGCACCGATTCCCATACTCGATGTGGTGATGCACAAGCCCAAAGAGCGTAAACTACCGGAGGGTGGGGATGGCGGTGAGCGAAAGGGTAAAATGGCTGCTGATATCGAGTATTCGACAAAGTTGGTCGATCGCGACAACCAGATTCTCGACGAACGGATGTTCGAAGCATTTCGTTTAGGTGCACAATTTGGTCCTGAAGACAAGCGTGTGCGGCGTGGATCCCACCATGCAAAGACGAACAATTCGAAACAATCTCGTGCCAAAAAAGAGGAGATGATGACCGAGTCGGGTGTGAAGGAGTTGGAGGACGCGCAACAGCGTGAGGTGGAACGTACGCTGGCGTTGAAGCGGAAGGACCGCACGTTTGGAACGCACGTCATTTCGGACGCAGGTCCTTTTCCAATCAGTGGTTTGGGATGGACGAAAAAGGCGTTGCAGCGCACTGCGGTGAGCGCCACGCGAAAGAAGAAGAAGATGTGCGACGATTGCAAATTGAATGGAGTGAAGAAGCCTTCCGAATGTCCACACGATGCGGACGAAGAGTTTGCGTATGGCTACCAGACCGACCGGTTGCCTCACATGCGATTGGCTCGTGCGGAGAGCATGTCGTGGCTGAATATGAAGATTCTTGCGGACTGTCGCCACGAATTGCGTCAGCAGAACACCTTTGTGGCAGGCGATCCGTTTGGCGTCTACTACCAACCGTCGCATCTGCTACACGTATCCAAGGACGCGCAAGGTGCTGATCCCATCGCGATTGTCGGATCTTTGAGAGACGGGTATGCATTGTTTCCGCGTCGCATTTTCAACGGCTCGTTCATGTCGGCGATGTTCGCCCTTGCCGAGGGGCACCTTGACGGAACATTGTCGATTGACGATGCTGTCGGAGGGCATCAGTTTTTGAGCGGTCAGATCGAACGCGTTTGTTCGTGGATCGCACGCCCCGACGATGACGTTTACTGTGCTCAGACGGCCGTTTGGTGGGCCATTGGTCTGTGTGACCTCGTATCGTCGACAACCGCGGGACGTGAGCTAATGAAGTGTTGCGGTCTCACGGTATTTGACCGCGACATGGCGAACATGCTCTTCGACTATGCACGGAGCGAGATCAACCGACGTGAAAAGGACAAGAAGCACAAGGCGAAGAAGAAGCCCAAAACGGCCGCTGCGGTCATGTGTGACGGTGCATCGATGCTTTCGGAATCGACGCACGCCGACGATATGCACGATTCTGGCAATGGATATGACGACTTTTCAGCCGACAACGACGGCGATAATAATCATCATCGTGGAGGAAACCTGACGGACGCGTATCGTCAATTCCTCTGGTGGATTCGTGCTAACCGCGATCTCGAGCACTACACGGTTCTCAACACCCTCGTAAGCCTTACGCACGCACATCAAGCGGCGGCACTCGCCGAA
>Ga0302121_10000887_pt1 | contig 15295 bp, 17 predicted proteins | sample CB21_surface_MG_FD_203120 | JGI IMG/M metagenome (GOLD analysis project Ga0302121, IMG submission 203120) | Marine microbial communities from Western Arctic Ocean, Canada - CB21_surface | ecosystem: Environmental > Aquatic > Marine > Oceanic | place: Canada: Western Arctic Ocean | collected... | reverse complement strand
AAGTCACGCCATGCATCGACCCTAACATCTATAATAGAATAACTATCTTCACCCTGTGAAACCCATGGGTTTTTCGTTCTTCTTAATACATGACAATTAGTAATAACTTCACCTTTTCCAACTATAACCCCTGAGCCGTAAGCAAGACTCCCACTTTCTGTGTATCCTCTTACCATGACTATCGAACCAAAAGCCTTTAATAATGCCGCTTTATCTATCGCAAAGACAGGGATAGTTTGTAATAATAATAAAGATAATATAAAGAATTTTTTCATAATGAAAAGCCTTTTGTAATAATTAGGTTTAATTTAATTGACTAATTGTATCTATTAAAGTTCTCAAACTGTTAAAGTAAGACTTTTTTCTAAAGCATACATTTTGAATCAAAAGTTTCCTAATAGCCCCTTTGAATTGCACCAACCTTTTATGCCGGCCGGTGACCAACCTCAAGCAATAAAAAAACTAACTCATGGCATTGATTCAGGAGAAAAATTTCAAACACTTCTTGGTGTTACCGGATCTGGTAAAACTTACACTATTGCCAATGTTATAGCTAAAACAGGAAGACCTGCGATTGTGATGGCTCCAAATAAAACACTTGCAGCCCAACTTTATTCAGAATTTAAAGAGTTTTTTCCAAATAACTCTGTGGAGTATTTTGTATCTTATTATGATTATTATCAGCCAGAAGCTTATGTTCCTGGACGGGATGTTTTCATTGAAAAAGATTCAAGTATTAATGATCATATTGAGCAGATGAGACTTTCAGCAACCAAGGCACTATTAGAAAGAGACGATTCAGTTATTGTTGCAACAGTTTCAGCCATCTATGGAATCGGTGACCCAGTAGATTATCAAGGAATGGTTTTGTATCTTCAAGTCGGAGAAAAGTTACTTCAAAGAAATATAATTTTGCGTTTGTTGTCTATGCAATACACAAGGAATGATTTTGATTTTTCACGAGGATGTTTTAGAGTTCGTGGTGATGTTATAGACATTTTTCCTGCTGAGAACTCAGAAACTGCTATTCGTATAAGCTTATTTGATGACCTTATTGAATCAATAACTGCATTTGACCCGTTGACCGGCCAGTTATTTGAAAAAGTTAAGCGGTTCACTATTTACCCATCTAGTCATTACGTTACTCCTAGAGATAATATAGTAAGAGCAATTGAAAGAATAAAAAGTGAGTTAGCGGAAAGAGTCAAAGAATTTGTAAGCGAAGGTAAGTTAGTTGAGGCGCAACGTATCGAACAAAGAACAAAGTTTGATATTGAAATGCTTAATGAAATAGGGTTTTGTAAGGGTATAGAGAATTATTCTCGACATTTATCAGGCAGAAAGGCAGGCGATCCAGCTCCAACCTTGCTAGACTACCTCCCTAAAAATTCGATAATGGTTATTGATGAAAGTCATGTAACAATTCCTCAAATAGGGGGAATGTCAAAGGGTGATAGAGCGAGAAAAGAAAATTTAGTTAATTATGGTTTTCGCCTACCTTCGGCTCATGACAACAGGCCATTAAGATTCGAAGAATTTGAAGCAGTAATGCGACAATCTATTTTTGTCAGCGCAACACCAGCAGATTATGAAGCTACGCATTCAAAAATAATTGTTGAACAAGTTGCTCGCCCAACCGGTTTAATTGACCCTAAAATTATTGTTAAGCCAGCTGATAGTCAAGTTGATGACTTGTTGGGAGAGATAAAAAAAAGAGTTAACTTGAAAGAAAGAGTGTTAGTAACTACCCTGACTAAACGTATGTCTGAAGACTTAACTGATTATCTTACAGAGCATTCAATAAAGGTAAGGTACCTTCATTCAGAAATTGATACGGTTGAAAGGGTAGAGATTATTCGTGATTTAAGGCTGGGTAAATTTGATGTTGTAGTAGGCATTAATTTACTTAGAGAGGGTTTGGATATCCCAGAGGTTTCATTAGTTGCTATTTTAGATGCAGATAAAGAAGGTTTTTTAAGGTCTGAACGCTCTTTAATACAAACAGCTGGAAGGGCAGCAAGAAACCTTAATGGTCAAGTAATTTTTTATGGTAATAAAATAACAAGAAGCATGAAGGCTGCAATTGACGAAACAGAGAGGCGACGAATAAAACAAATAAAATTTAATTTAGATAATAATATTACCCCTGTTGGAATTGTAAAAAAAGTTAAAGATATTATTGAAACTCTTGAGGATGTTGAAGAGCATAAAAAAGAACGGGCATTAAAGAAAGAGAATAGAAAATATGAAGACTTAACAGAGCCTGAGGTAATTAAAGAAATAAGAAAATTAGAAAAATCTATGCAGATCTCTGCTAGAAATTTGGAATTTGAGAAGGCAGCAAGTATTAGAGATCAGGTTAAGTATTTAAAAGAGAAAATATACGGTGCTAATATTAAAGACAGAATTTAATTTATAAATGCCATTGATTTTATTATAAAAAACAATATACTGACTATTCTTAAATCCTTGCTTCACAACAATAATGTTGGAAGCTACAACCATAGGGAGTTTTATGCGCCATTACGAATTAGTATTTATTGTCCATCCTGATCAAAGCGAACAAGTTCCAGCTATGATTGAAAAATATCAAGCAGTAATAAAATCAAGTAAGGGTGCAGTCCATCGACTAGAAGACTGGGGAAGGCTTCAGCTTGCATACCCAATACAAAAAATTCACAAAGCTCATTATGTGCTAATGAATATTGAATGTAATTTGGTAACATTGGCTGAGCTTGAGCACACTTTTAAATTTAACGATGCAATTATTCGCCATTTAGTTTTTGCTACAAAAACTGCAGTAACTTCTCAATCACCAATGATGAGAGAGGAAAAGTCTAAGTCTCTAGTTGGTGATAGAAAAATTGAAGATAAGCCAGCTAAAGAGCCAGCTAAAGAGCCAGCTAAAGAGCCAGCTAAAGAGCCAGCTAAAGAGCCAGCTAAAGAGCCAGCTAAAGAGCCAGCTAAAGAGCCAGCTAAAGAGCCAGCTAAAGAGCCAGCTAAAGAAGCTGTTAAAGAAAATTCAAAAGAAAAAGAAGGAGAATAGAGAATGGCAAGAGATATGTATAAAAGAAGGCGTTATTGTAGATTTTCTGCAGAAGGTATTAAACAGGTTGATTATAAAGACGTTAGCCTCTTAAAAGATTTTATTACCGAAAACGGTAAAATAATACCGGCTAGAATAACTGGTACTAAATCTAGATATCAAAGACAATTAACTACGGCCGTAAAGCGTGCAAGATTTTTAGCACTTTTACCGTTTACCGACAAACACTAAGGAGTTTTTTATGGAAATAATTTTATTAGAGAAAATCATAAACCTTGGTAATTTAGGCGATATAGTTAAAGTTAAAGATGGCTACGGTAGAAATTTTTTAATTCCTCAAGGAAAAGCTAAAAGAGCGACTGACTCGAACAAGGCTGAATTTGAGATTAAACGTTCAGAGATAGAGAAGCAACAAGCTGCATTATTAAAAGTTGCACAGAAAAGATCTAAAGCTCTAGAGGGTTTTGTTCTTGAAATTAATCAAAAAGCAGGTATCGATGGAAAACTTTTTGGATCTGTTAGTAATATCGACATTGCCGAGGCCCTAAATGAAGCTAAACATGAAATTGTTAAGTCAGAAATCAGAATGCCTGATGGGCCAATTAAGAATGCTGGGGAGCATATAATCACTTTAAATCTCCATCAAGAGATTAATGTCGAGATAAAACTAGTTGTCAAAGGCGAGGAATAAAATAATTATTTTCAATTTTTTAAGCTGCCAATAGGGCAGCTTTTTTTTTATTGGTTATAATCATATAATGGCCGACGATCAAATTAAAAATTTAAAACTACCTCCTCATTCTGTTGAAGCTGAGCAATCGTTATTGGGTGGCTTATTAATTGATAACTCGGCATTAGATCAAGTGGCCGACACCATCTCTTCAAAAGATTTTTACAGGCAAGATCATCGCCAAATTTTTATTCATATAATAAACCTTATTAATTCAAGCAACCCAGCAGATGTAATTACTGTTGCTGAGTCTTTGGAAAAAAATTCTGAACTAACATCAACTGGTGGCATCGCTTACCTTGGAAGTCTTGCAGAGAATATGCCTTCCGTTGCCAATATTCGAGGTTACGCTAAAATTATTCGTGATAATTCGATTTTACGTAATTTAATTACAGTAGGCTCAGACATTGTTGAAGGCGCTTTTTTGCCAAAAGGAAAAGATGCACAGCAATTATTAGATGAAATGGAGGCTAAGTTATTTGCTATCGCTGAATCTGAGAGTAATAGATTGGGGTATAAAGACTTTCAAGCTGTTATAGCTCAGGTTGTAAGAGATCTAGAAGAAAGAGGACAAAATCCTGGAACTGTAACTGGCCTCTCTACTGGATTTACTGATTTAGATAACTTAACTACTGGACTTCATGGTGGTGAGTTGATAATCATTGCTGGGAGACCTTCTATGGGAAAAACTGCATTAGCAATGAACATTGCAGAAGCCTGTGGAGTTGACCAAAATAAGGCAGTAGCTATATTTTCAATGGAGATGGGCTCAGAGCAGATAGTGACAAGGCTTCTTGGAGCAGTATCTAAAGTTAATCAGCAAAAAATGCGAACTGGAAAAATGGATGAGGATGATTGGGCAAAAATCGCTGATGGTTTAGGCCGGCTTAATGAGGCCCCACTTTTCATCGATGAAGGCTCAGCTCTTAACTCTTATGAGCTTAGAGCTCGTGCAAGAAGGTTGCATCGATCTACTGAAGGTGGTTTGGGACTAATAGTTGTTGATTATATTCAACTTATGTCAGCCTTGGGCGGTCAGCAGGGTGAAAACCGAGCCACAGAAATATCTGAAATTTCTCGTTCCTTAAAGTCACTAGCTAAAGAGTTAAATATTCCAGTGGTTGCCTTATCTCAACTCAACAGGAATGTAGATAGCCGACCAGATAAAAGGCCTCAAATGTCAGATTTAAGGGAGTCTGGGGCTATTGAGCAAGATGCAGACGTGATTATGTTTATATATCGAGATGAAGTTTATAATCCAGAGTCGGCTGACAAAGGAATTGCTGAAATAATCTTAGCCAAACAAAGAAGTGGCCCAATTGGTACTGTGAAGCTAACTTTTGTTGGTGAATTTACGCGGTTTGAAAATTATGCGAATCCCGGATATGAGTCTGGTTATTAAAATCAATGCGACCACTTAAAGCAACTATTAATCATCAAGCGCTATTAAGCAATCTTAATCATATAAAAAAAATAGCAAATAAAAGTAAAATAATGGCTGTTTTAAAAGCAAATGCATATGGCCATAGCTTATTAGATGTAGCCAAAACATTAAAGTCTTCTGATGGTTTTGCAGTTCTTTCAATTAATGAAGCAATGCAACTTAGAGAAAACAACCTCAAGCAAACCATACTATTGTTAGAAGGTTTTTTCGATAAAGATGAAGTTAATATTGCTTCAAAATTAAGAATTAATGTAACTATTCATAATCAAAGACAAATTGAGTTAATTAATCAAGTAAAACCAATATTTCCAATTAATATTCACTTAAAAATCAATACAGGAATGAACCGATTAGGTTTTATGCCAGATGAAATAGACTATTTGCTTAAGTCTTTAAGTAGTAATCCATATATTGAAGATATTGTTTTAATGACGCACTTTTCGACTGCAGACGAAGAAGAGGGGATAGAAAAGCAGCTTAGCATCTTTAATTTAATTTATGATAACTATACTTACCCTGCTTCGGTTGCAAATTCGGCCGCTATTATAAGGTACCCTGAGTCAAGGCTAGACTGGGTAAGGCCAGGAATTATGCTCTATGGTCTTTCCCCATTTGAAAATAAAACTGCTAAAGATTTAGAGTTAATGCCAGTAATGTCATTAATGTCAGAAATAATTGCTGTTCAAAATATTAAAGCTGGAAACTCGGTTGGGTATGGATTAGGTTTTAAAGCGAATAAGGATATGAGGATTGGAATTGTGGCATGCGGCTATGCAGATGGTTATCCGAGACATGCCAAAAATGGAACGCCTATTGCAATTGATGGACATCTTTCATCTTTAGTGGGCCGTGTATCAATGGATATGTTGTATGTTGATTTATCACAGATCCCAAGTGCAAATATTGGCTCAAAAGTAGAGCTATGGGGGGAGCAAGTTTTTGTAGATTCTGTTGCACAATTCTCAGGTACAGTTGGTTACGAGTTAATTTGTGCTATTTCAGCTTCTCAAAGAGTCCCTTTAAGGAATATCAATGCCCAAAAGTAAAATTGTTTATCAATGCACTGAGTGTGGTGGCCAATCGACTAAGTGGCAAGGGCAATGTCTTCATTGTTTTGGGTGGAATACATTAGTTGAGAGCCTTGTAGAAGGTAAAGGTGTAAAAAGATACGCTTCTTTAACAAAATCTAATGAATTAACAAAATTAAATGAAGTTGAAACAGTAAATATTTTAAAAAGACAAACAAAGATTTCAGAGTTTGACCGAGTTCTTGGTGGTGGCTTTGTTCCTGGCGGAGTTATTTTATTAGGAGGTGATCCTGGAATTGGTAAGTCAACAATACTAATTCAGGCTTTATCAAAAATAACACAAGACCCAAGCGACCCTTGTAACGTTATTTACATTAGTGGCGAAGAGTCCTCGCAACAAATTGCGATGCGAGCAAGGAGGTTAGAGCTTGAGGTTTCAGATATTTCAATTTTATCTGAGATTAATCTAGAAAAAATTGTTCAAACTATTGAAAAGAATAAGCCTAATGTAGTTGTGATTGATTCAATTCAAACAATTTACTCCGAAGAGATAACTTCAGCACCTGGCTCGGTAACCCAAGTTAGAGAATGCTCAGCTCAACTCACAAGAATTGCTAAACAATTAGATATCACAATGATTCTTGTTGGGCATGTTACAAAAGAAGGAACTTTAGCTGGACCAAGGGTTTTGGAGCATATTGTTGATACCGTCCTTTATTTCGAGGGTGACCCAAGCTCAAGTTTTAGAATGATTCGTGCATTTAAAAATAGATATGGTGCAGTAAATGAACTAGGTGTATTTGCAATGACAGAGAAAGGCCTTAAAGAAGTTACTAATCCATCAGCTTTATTTCTATCCCATCATCATGAGCAAGTTAATGGTTCATGTATAACTTGCATTCAAGAAGGATCAAGACCTATGTTAATAGAGATTCAAGCGTTAGTTGATGACTCTCATGGACAATCCCCTAAAAGACTTTCGGTTGGGTTAGATCACAATCGATTAGCAATGCTATTAGCCTCATTAAACAGGCATGCTGGGGTTGCTTGTTATGATCAAGATGTTTTTGTGAATGCTGTTGGTGGTGTAAAAATAACAGAGCCAGGAGTTGACTTAGCAATTTTATGTGCAATCGTATCCTCATTTAAAGACCAGCCATTAGATCAAAAAACAGTTATATTCGGAGAGATTGGTTTAGCTGGTGAAGTCCGTCCGGTTCAAAGAGGGCAGGAAAGACTTAAGGAAGCAGCTAAACTAGGATTTACGCGTGCAATAATTCCAAAAGCAAATCAAGCTAAACAAAAAATCAAAGACATTGAAATATTACCAGTCGAGACTCTTTCTCAGGCTCTAGATTTAATTAAAAGATAACTATTTAATCCATCGGTAATTAAAAGAAGTAAGCACGACAATTAAGAATTTTCTTAAGTTAGATAATTCTATTTTTTGGTTAAGTATATTTTTAGAACTATTTTTTTTAATTTTAGATAGCAACACATAATAAATATTCCCCATCATTAACCCTGGTTTTTGATTTATTTTATCCTCATCAGGTAAGTTATTAATCGCAAGCTTGTAATAATCATGCGCACGTTTTGTTTGGGTTTGAATTAAGTCTTGAAATTTTTTTTCATTAATATTTTTAAGAATTTCTGATTCAGTGATGTTGAGTTTTTTTAGCTCGTCGATTGGTATATAAATTCTCCCTCTTTTTGCATCTTCCCCAATATCTCTAATAATATTAGTAAGTTGCAATGCAATTCCAAGGTTGTGAGCATATTTTAGAGTCTTACTATCTTTATATCCAAATATTTGGGCGGATAATATACCGACGGTTGATGCTACTCGATAGCAATATAATTGAAGCTCTTTAAAACTCTCATAACGACTAAAATTAAGATCCATCTCCATACCATTAATAATCTCAACAAAGTAAGCTTTATCAAGCTCATAATGTTTTATATAAGGATCTAAAGCTTTAGTAACAGGATGTTGAGGTTCGTTGTTATATAAGCGATCAATTTCAAATCGCCACCAGTCTAATGTGTTTTTACTAATTTCGTATTCTTTACATTCGTCAACTACATCATCAACTTCACGACAAAATGCATAAAGTGCAGTGAGAGCGTTTCTTTTTTTTTGGCTTAGAAATATGAAGGCAAACAAAAAACTAGAATGACTCTCATTAGTTTTTTGTTTGCAATAATCTTGAGGACTCATTTTGTAAGGATACATCGACAGAATAAAACCAACCAATCTATTTTAGATATTTTGGGTGGGTTATTAAATAAATCACATTCTTCATTTTTCATTCTACTAATTAATAAATGCGCTGCACTCACCATAATTTTTATTTGCAATCTAAGCCTTCCTTTTGTATTTAGTATTAAAGGCATACCTTGTATCAAGATTAACTCAATCCGTTGCAACCAAAATCCCTTAAACAATTTCCAATTAGCATTAAATTTTTTATCATGAATATCAGATATCTCAAGGTTAAACCGCTTCATTTCATTCGTTGGTATATATAAACGATTTTTTAATATATCTTCATAAAAGTCTTGGCTAATTCCAATAAGAGCGAAAGCATGACAGATTGAATTTGAATAAATAATATTTTGCTTTGTATTTTCTCTAAACAAGCCTAAGATTATCTGACCTGCTGGGGCAGCTGCATTGTTAGAATAATTAATAAATTCATCGAAATTTTTATAGCGCTTATTAATAATGTCTTGTTTGAATGCGTCGATAAATTTTTGAAGTAAATTTATTGGAATTGAATATTGATTAATTATTTTGTAAATATCAAGAAATAATAAATCAACATTTAAATTATTTTTTTTTATTTTATTTAAATTTATTTGATAAATTTTTAAATTTTCTAACCTTTCTTTCTTGGAAAAACTACCTTCATCTGTAATATCATCAGCCGTTCTTGCAAATTGATAAAGAATTATTACAGCTTCTCGAATCTTCTTTGGGTATAGGAGGGTAGCTACAGGAAAGTTTTCATAATGCTTTTTACTTTCTTTTCCTGCCTCCAAGGTAATATAATGTCTCATAAATAAAGTATGACATAGTTGTTAAATTATTTTATTGCATAGGGAAAAAAATATGTTTGGAATTATCGGTGGGACAGGTTTAGATAAAATTGAGGACTTAATTGTTGAAAAAAATGAAGCAATTAAAACACCTTATGGACTAACTTCTGAACCCTTAACCTTTGGAATGCTTGGGTGCCACAAAGTTATTTTTCTGGCGAGGCACGGAAAAAATCACTCGATACCTCCTCACCTAATTAATTATCAAGCAAATATATGGGCTTTACACTCAGTAGGAGTTAAAAATCTTATTGGCATAAATACTGTTGGCTCGATTCAGACCAAATTTATGCCTGGCGACTTTGTGTTTCCTAACCAAATTATTGATTACTCTTATTGTAGAAATAATACTTTTTTTGATGGAATTAAGAGCCCTGTTAAACATATTGACTTTACCTTTCCTTTTGATAATAATTTGCTCAGTAGTTTTTTAAAGGTATCGAAACTTTTAAAACTAAAACATCATATAAATGGTGTTTACGCATCAGTACAGGGCCCTCGGCTTGAGTCAGCTGCTGAAATTAACCGCTATGAAAATGATGGAGCAAATATTGTTGGAATGACAGGTATGCCAGAGACCGCTCTTGCAAGAGAGATTGGGTTAGGTTATGGATTAATTTGCCCAGTTGCCAATCATGCAGCAGGACGTGGACTTAATAAAGATGGAGTTTCTCATGAAGAAATTAGCATTAACTCTAAAAAAATGGCTTTAAATATAACTAAATTAATTAAAGGAATTATTGAATCATATGGCAATTAAAGAAATAATAAAGATGGGTCATCCATTGTTGCTTGAAAAAGCAACATCTATAACTGAATTCGATACCCCAGAATTACATAAGTTAATTGAAGATATGATTGAGACTATGGATGAGGCTAGCGGCGCAGGTTTGGCAGCACCTCAAGTAGGCGAAGGAATTCAATTAGTTATTTTTGGCCATGATACTGAAAGATACCCAGAAGATGATTCGGTGCCTTTTACCGTTTTAATAAATCCAATTATTACGCCTTCAACCAAAGAAACTGAAGATGGTTGGGAGGGTTGTTTATCTGTACCTGGAATGAGAGGCTTGGTACCAAGATTTAAAAAAATTAATTACAAAGGTTTTGATCAATTTGGTAAATCAATTAACATTGATGCTGAAGGTTTTCATGCCAGGGTAGTGCAGCATGAATGTGATCATTTAATTGGCATGCTTTACCCTCTAAGAATAAAGGACTTAAGATTTTTTGGTTTTGAAGACACATTATTTTCTGAATAAAGTTTTAAGTTAGTTATTTCATATGATAAAATTCGCACTCCGGAAGAGTGGCAGAGCGGTTTAATGCACCGGTCTTGAAAACCGACGTGGGTTCGCGCCCACCGTGAGTTCGAATCTCACCTCTTCCGCCATTTTCTTAATTCCCCTCAACACTTAATTGGCTCACTTAATTGTCTGGTGATGTAAGTGGAAGCAACTATTCTGGCGAATCAATCAGTGGTGATTGTTACTTTTATTAAATATTAACTTTAAAAAAGATATTTATTATAAATAAAGTCTTATTTTTATTTATTCAGATTAAAATTATTAAAAAGAATAGGTTTTATTGGGAGTAACGCAATGTGTCAAAGGTATATCTTGTTCAGTTATATTTTCTATGTCTTTACAAGGCTTAAAAAGGGTGACTCCAACTCTTTTCGCATCCTTGTGTAAAGAAGCAAAAAAACGATCGTAAAATCCTTTTCCATAACCTACTCGATAACCTTTAAGATCAAAAGCCAAAAGAGGAGTGATTACAATATTAATATTATCGTTTTTTTTCCAAATAGGATCAATTGGTTCAGTAATATTATTTTTTGTTTTTTTTGTTTTGGTATGAGGTTTAAATTCTGCATTTTTTAGTGTCCCATCTTCAAAGTTACTAACAGGTATAACAACATTGATGTTATTTTCCCAGCAATACTGAATTATTGGTACAGTGTTTATTTCATCTTTTGAATGGATGGGTAAAAAGCAATGAATACATTCAGGCTTATATTTTTTAATAAGCTCAATAGTGTTTTGAATAAGCCGAGATGATTCTTCTTCAAATTTGGAAGAAGGTAGTTCTTGACGCTTTTTTAAATATATTTTTCTAACTTTATCTTTTTTCAAAATAATGACGTAAGAAGAGGACTACAAATTAAATATAACATTTATTTTCACTCATTATAATCCTCTGTAACAACATATACATAGCCTATTTATTTCTTAAGTAGCTATTTGTTCTTTAGCCGGCGCATAAGTTTCTTTTGCCGATGGGAATGCTTCTGCATGCACATCTGCTGCGAACTGATTTACGGCATCTTTAATAAGATCGGCTCCATTCATGTATGTTCTTACGAATTTAGGCTTGAAGTCTGTAGAAAATCCTAGCATATCTTGAAAAACTAGTGCTTGACCATCTACGTCCAATCCTGCTCCGACACCGACTACTGGGATAGAAACTGCGTCTCTAACCTTGGCACCTACGTGCTGTGGAACAGCTTCTAAAACGATTGCTATACATCCAAGCATCTCGAGCTTTTTGGCTTCTTCAATGAGCCTAAGCTCACTTTCAATGGTTTTGCCTTGAGCTTTAAAACCACCGATTGCATTGTGGTGAGATGGTGTAAGGCCAATGTGTCCGATTGTTGGAATACCTGATTTAGAGAGATGAGCATAGAGCTCTTCGTTTCCATCAACACCTTCTATTTTCAGTGCATTTGCTCCAGCCTTGATTAGGATTTCAACGTTATCCATTGTCTCCTTCATCCCCTTTGAATTACTCATGAAAGGCATAGCAGCAATAAGGAATTTGTCTTTTGCTCCTTTTTTTACCGCTCTGGTGTGCATCGCAATTGTTTCCACATCAGAATTCAATGTGTCTTCATGACCATGCATTACCATAGACGAACAGTCACCAATTAAAATGCCGTTTACGTCTGTTTCGTTAAGAATCTTTGAACTCCAGTAGTCATAAGAAGTAACAACTACAATTTTCTTTCCTTCTGCTTTTAACTGTTTGAAATTTTCTAATACGCTCATATTAACTCCTAAATTAATTTAATAAATTCACTTTATGAGTAATATTGGTTAAGGTAAAGTACATATTGCTTATTGTTATGATAAGATTTTCATAATGTTAAATTGGGCCTTATGAAAAAACTACTCCTACTATTATTAACGATTCCTATGTTAGGTCATAGTAAAGAAATTTCTATTAATGACCAAGGTGTAAGGATAGAATACTCCAAGCCATCCGTTTCATGTTTCTATGATAAAGAAGCTTATGAAGGATATTTAAACACTTGCTTAATCGTGCCTAATTTTGAAACATGCGCACAAGCAAAATATGAAATGTATATTTGTGGTGACAATAATAAGGTCAAGCAATTAGAAGAAAAATCAAAAGTAAAATGACCTTATGAAAAAACTATCCCTCCTTAAAATATGTGTTGTTTTGCTAATAGCAACATTCCCAAGTGCTTATGCTAATGAATTCATGGAAAATTTAGAAGAATTAAGAAAGAAAAAGGATAATGCTACCTTCTCATTACCAGCCACTCTTAATGAATATATATCTCAACATCCGTCATGGGGCTCATCTGATAAGGCATCACTTTCATATATAGCATCTAGGTGTGGAATATTGTTTGAAGTCCTTTCCGAGCGCTATAAGAATATAGTCGGTGCCCAAGAATCTTATAATATGTCATTAATAAATGCTTTAATTTTTTCGAGGGCCTCATCAGATATTTATAAAACAAGATGTGGCAATCTTGCCTGTATTGATGAGGAAAAAATAACCTCTCAAGAAAGAGAAAAAAAATGGGCATCAATATATGAAGAAGAGGCAGAGATCAATATTAATACTTATGGCGATATAATTAATGGCGATATAAGAAGTGATTTCATAACTTGTACGAGTAAAGTAAAGCATATTTTAAAATGAAAAAACTACTCCTACTCTTATCCTTCACATTTTAAATTTGTTGTAAAAAAACTCTTCTTCATAACACTATCTTTATTATTACTACTTAAACCATTAGGTTTGATGATACTTGTTTAGTGCATCTTAAAAATATACAACAATGATTAGAGCAATTAGCTACTAGCAATAAGAAAGAATGCATTCAGGGATAGCTACTTAACTTACCCACTTAATTATTCTGGGAATAAACTATTTACTGTTAGAAAAATATTATATTTGGGAGGTTGAGATAATCACAAACACAAACAACCTAATAAAAACTTACATTAAATAAATATGTATAATACGAAATCTTTATCAATAGTTTGTTGCTGAATAATTTAATAGTTGTTAGAAGTATGTATTAAGCTTAACTTCGAAACCTAGCTATTCGGCTAAAATTTTTTACCTAAGGAAATTTATGAAAAAAACTAAATTATTATTTGTCTTATTTTTAATATCAATATTTGGAAATGCTTATTCCGCTGATCATGTAGTTAAAATGTTAAATAATGGCGATGACGGTATGTTTGTATTTGATCCACCTGCATTAAAAATTAAGGTTGGGGACACAGTGACATGGGATGGTGATCCTTTTCACAACTCAGCATCGATTAAAAGAATGATGCCTGATGGAGCAAAACCATGGAATGGTAAACTTACAAAGAAAAAAGGCGAAAAGTCTATTACTGTTAAATTTGATGTAGAGGGTGTTTATGGCTACAAATGTACCCCGCATGCTATGTTAGGAATGATCGGTTTAATAGCAGTTGGAGATTCTTTAACTAATCTTAAAGCGGCAAAAGAAGCAACACAAACTATTGCTGGCGGTAAGGCTAGATTTAAAAAATACTTTGCAGAAATTGAGTAACCAAATTTTTAAAGCAATTTAATGTTTGAATGAAAATTTTAATACTCTTATTGTTGATTTCTATTCCTTTAAAGGCAGATGAACTTAATTCTGATTTTTATGAGCCAAGTCTTTCAAATGCCTATCAAGGAAGATTATTATATAATCCTGTTAATCAAGATTACCCAATAGATTTGATGAGAAAATTCTGTGAGCCATATACAGGAATAGATACTGCTCAAATAAAATGCGAAAAGTACGACTTGAAAGGCAGTATGGCTTGTATATATAAATGCAGTATGCATTGGTCAATTATTGAATAAGTATTCGTTATAATATGAATAAGTATTCTTTATAATAATTATTATTACTTAGTATTCATTATTATTATTAAATTTACTTTGCATACTTTCATTAACCAATTTAAATGTATACTAATTTTAAAGATTATTTAATTTTTTTAAAGTAAAAGTGCAAGCTATTCCAAGCGCTTATTCAAAATAGTTTTTTCAATTGCAAATTAATATTTAATGTAATTGGTAGAGCTTTTGATTGATGAAAATTCTATTCATTAATTATTTAAAATATCAAACGATAATTTTTTTATTTCAATAATTAGGAGAAGTTGTTATGAAGTTATTAAGTAGATTTAACTTGTCTTTCGTTGCTATAGTTTCTGCTATGTCAATGATTGCTACTTCAAGCTTTGCAGAACATCATGGGTCAAAAGGAATGAAAGTTCCTAAAATTGGTTCAATGGTTGTTATGTCTGGTTTGGAAAATCCGTGGGACATGGCATTTACTGCTGATGGCTCTATGTTTTACACTGAAAAATGTAAAGGTCTTTCAGTAAAAACAGCATCTGGATCAACAAATGCTTTATACGGCATGAAGGGTTCCAAAGGCTATAAAAATGCTGGTAATGATCTATTTTGTGAAGGTCAAGCTGGAATGTTGGGTGTAACATTAGATCCTAACTTCAAGAAGAATCGAGTACTTTATCTCTATTCTACTTCAACAAAATATCATGGCGATGGTTGTAAAACTAACTTTGAAAGATGTGACGGTAATATTGTTATGAAATTCAAAGTAGCTAAGGATATGAAAAGTATTACTGGCCGTA
>Ga0302121_10000865_pt1 | contig 15504 bp, 28 predicted proteins | sample CB21_surface_MG_FD_203120 | JGI IMG/M metagenome (GOLD analysis project Ga0302121, IMG submission 203120) | Marine microbial communities from Western Arctic Ocean, Canada - CB21_surface | ecosystem: Environmental > Aquatic > Marine > Oceanic | place: Canada: Western Arctic Ocean | collected... | reverse complement strand
TTTCAATACCGTCTTTGTATTGTGAATTAGGGTCTGCCGCTAATTGAATCTCTGGGTGTTCCGAATGTTTTACCGGTTCCCAGCCTTCACGCATTTTTGCAGAAACGTTCATGTTATCAGGCTCATTAAGTAAAGAACTTCTAACCCATCTATAGGACCATCCAGCTTTCTGATTAAATTCTGGTAGCGAACTTGCTGGCTTCCATTCTTTAACCTTACTTTCTCTATTTTCCATTTCTCGGTCAGTTCTTTTTATTGTATTGCTTTCTGTTGCCTTATCCATTTGCGTTCTCCAATTTAAAAATCTCTCTAGCATATTGCTCCGGGGTTAACTTAAGCTTTTTAGCAAAAGCAACCTGTGTTTTTGATAAGCGTACTTTTTTAGGCGCGGTACTACGCGTTGCCGGGGCTACTACATTAGATGGTTTGCGTTGGGCGGGTTTCTCCGGTTCCAACGAGTTTCCCTCAAAGTTCTCAGGGAATCGTTTTTGCATCGTCTCATCAATACGAAGGTAATAATCTGTAGAAGTAGGGTTTATTCCACTTCTAACTAATCTTTCATGTACTCCTAAAGCTAAAGATGTCATTTCTTCGTCTTTACCAAACCACTGATTTTTTTCCTGCCATTCTGTGGCACGAGAATCAGGTGCTGGAGCTTTTGGTTGTAAACTTTCTAAGTTCCTTTTTACACTATTTTCATCCTGTTGTCTATCATATTTATATTGAGGTTTAATATTTTGTGCAGAAGAAACTTTATATTGAGCTTCATTCATTGCTGCTTGAGACTCAATAATTCTTTCCGTATCTCCAGAATCGTAAGCTTCACGATAGTCTCGTTTAGCTACGGCTAAATCTGAAGTATACTTTTCTTGTAATGTCTTTAAATAATCTTCTTCCCCAGAACTTAATGTAGTTCTAAGTTGTTGATTTTCTCCTAATACTTTTTGTGCGTAAGTAACAGCTTCTTCTCTTTCACGGCTAGCTTCTTCTTTCGCCCGCCTTTCATCATGCCATACTTTTTTAAGTTGGGCCATTCTTTGTTTAACGCGTTCAGAGTAATCTTCTAAAGTATCATTTTCTAAAGTTTCCACCATGTCTTCAGGTAAAGGGTCTTTGCCTCTATCTGCAGCCGGGGTGTCATCCTCTTCCACAACTTCAAATAGTTCCTCCTGTTTTGTTTTTTGGGGAACAACACGTTCAACATCAGCTGTAGATTTTCCTACTTTTTCTTTAACCTCTAAATCTACCTCTAATTCTTCACCCTCCATTGGTTGTATTTCTTCGTCGGGTAATTCATTTATTATCTCTGCCATGCTATTCTCCTATGCGCGTTCGTAGCCACGGGGGTCATCGACCACTGCTTCTACGGTATCGTCGTTTATTATGCGGAATTCTTTTCCGTGAATTCTAATTCTAGTACCTGCGTAAGCACGGGTAATAACAAAGTCTCCTTCTTTACACCACGGGCCTTCTGGAAATCTGTCTTTATCTTTGTAAGCTAAATCACCTAGCTGCATTACAAATAAACATACAGTTGCTCCTTCTTCAATCTTCTTAACGTCAGCAGATTTTACAATGCCCCCTTCATACGTTTCCTCTGCTTCAGGAACAATACATAAAAGTCGATAGCCTTTAACATCAGGTAGTTGAGTCGCTAGTTTTGCAATAGCTTCATCACCCGATACTTTCTTGCCATCTTTGGTTGTTGTAATTTGTGATTTAATAGGTGCTCCAGATATAGAGACTATTTTTTTGTCTGAGGTAGCAATAGTGGTACTCATTTTTTCACCACACTATCAGTAGGTGTAGAATCGAAATCTTCTTCGCCTTTATTATGAGCTGCCATAGCATCAACAATCATAGTTTGAACAATCATATATCCTCGTATTTCTCCGACTGCTGATAAATAAGCTTCAAATTTATCGGTTCCCCTACCCATACTTTCTAATAATTCTTTGCGTCTTTCCTCTATCTGGGTTGATAGAAGCATTAACGTTTCCTTGACCATTTTTTATTCCTTTATATTTAGTTGAGTTTCATCCTTAAGTTTAGTTTCTTTTACCTTAGTTGCATTACGCAACTGAGATTCTTTTTCCCGAAGTGCCATGTCTTTATTTTTCTGGACTGCTGCTACACCCATCTTAGCCCCTTCAAGTAATTCTTTTGCTTGGATTTGTTTGTCATCAGTAACTGCTTTAGCTCCTAGTTGAGCTCCTGCAATTTGTTCATTAGAGTTAATCCTAGCTTGTTCTAATGTTAAATCTCGTTGAACATTAGTTGATAATTTTTCTCTTTCTAACTCAAGTTTAGCTACATCAAGTTGAGTATCAGCCTGCATTTTTTGTGTCTTAGCTTGAGACTCTTGTTGTTTAATTTGAAGCTCTTGTTGTTGCATTTGAATCAATGGGTCTTGCTGCATTTGTTGAGCTTGCTTTTGAGATGCATCAGCTTGATTCTGTTGTAACAATTTTTGTGCTGCGTCTGCAGAAAGTCTTGCTATTTGATTCTGAATGTTTTCTGGTAAGACTTCGTTTTCCTCTGGAAGTGGAACGCCTAGTTGTACTTCAATCTGTTTTCTATATTCAAAAGCTAAATGCTCGGCTAAATGTGCTTCCATAGCTGCTTGCATTTGTGGGGCTTTTGGATTCTGCCCTAGCATCTCACGAACAAGAGGGTCATCTCTAAATGTGGCGTGTACTGCAATGTGAGCTTTTTGGTCTTGGAATAAAAACGCTTTAACCGGTGTGCCATTAACCATATTCATATTTTCAGATACAGGGTCTAAAGGTTTAGCGTCATCATCTGTAGGAATAAGTTTGCCAATATTTTTTACACCTAACACTTCAAGCATTTGTTTGTTAAGTTCTTTTAAGTCATAGATATCAGGATTCTGTTGAGCCATTTGCATAACTGCTTGGTACTGCACAACTTTCTGTGCCATCGTTGCAGCATTTGGGTCGGCTACAGGAATAAGTTGTACCTTAGCATAGTCTTCTTGTTTAGCTCCTGGAGTTCCTGTTGAAGGGTCATACTGATAATCAGGGTCGGTGTAGTCTGCAATGATATTTTTAAGTAATAAGAACTCTTTTTTCATTGAGTAATAGATACGCGCATTTACTGCGGACATTACTTTGAGTGTTCTTTCTAATATTGCAAGAGTAGAACCTACTGGAGAATTAGCTGACATATCAGATACTTTCATATCTGCAGCAGAAGCAAAGCGTCTACCTTCGTCAATAATTTTGTCCATTAACTGAGCTAACACTTGGCTTGGTTCTTTATAAGGAAGAGGCATTAAGTTGTCGCGTATGTTACCCGCTGGAGCATCTACATCTCTCCATTCACCTGGACCAATTGGTGTATCATCACCTTTAATTCGTAAACCTCTAGCTTTAAATCCGCCGGGTAAGTTTGATAATGTACCCGCATCAACTAATTGACGAAGTAACATTGTTCCTGATTTAGAGAACCCACCAATAAGGTGAATTAGTCCAAAGCAATAGAAACCAAATCCTGGAATGTATCCATAATGAACAAAGTGTTCACGGCGTTTTTGTTGGCTGTCTTCTTGTTTCCAATTACGACGAACCGATAGTATCTCTTGTGTGCCTTTATCAATTGTAACTATATAAGGTAATGCTATTCCTGTTTTACCATCTTTATCTTCATCTTCATAACCTTCTAAATCAAGGTTAACATTCATTTCTAATATTTTATAACGGTCATCATTAGTAGCATCGAATCCCATTTGTTCTGCAATCTTTTTCTCTACTTCGTCTAAGTCATATGATGGCTCACCAAGTTCTATATCTCGGTAGAATCCCATATGTTGTAGTGTGTGAATTTCTTGTTCTGTCTTACGCATAACATGAGTTACACGCTCTGCTGTTTCTAGATTAGATGCGCCGTAAGGTACAACCATATCTTCAGCTGGAACAAAAACAGATACTTGGCGTTCGAGAGCTGGGTCATAATAAACTTTTTTAAATGCATTACCTGCTAATCCTAAACCCCATAACATTCTTTCATGCTCAGGTCTATACTCTGGCATTTTGTCCATAAGTTGGTAATTCATATTTTCTTGAACTCGCTGAGCAGCTTCAATACATTCCTCAGTTTCTTTGCCAATAATAGAAGTCTTCACTGGGCCTGCAGCCGGGAAAGTTTCCATCATTGTTTCAGCTTGGAATTTGACAAGTGCTTCGGAGAGTAGTGGGTGATAGACAGCACATGCACCTTCCCACGGTTCGGACCTTTGTTCTATTTTAAGTCCTAATAATTCTAAGCCATCAACATAAGTTTCTAGCCAGTCTTTTCTTGAGTTAACATCATTAGTAAAATCTTCTAGTAAGTCAGAAGATAATTCAGTCATATATTTTTCTGATAATTCTTCAGCTAAGTTAGCATTAAACTCATCTTCGGCCATCGCATCGGGGTCAATAACTATTTCAGTATCCCCAATTCCTATAGTTACACTCTCCGGGTCTTCTATTTCAATCTCAATAGCTTGTTCTTCTTCCGCTAATTCTTCTATTCCTAACGGCGCTGCATATAACCCTTTATCTACGTCTGCCATAATTTTATCCCTTAGCTCTTTTTTGTGCTGCTTGTGATAATTCTTTAAAATGTATTAATTTTTTTGATGTTTTAGTGTGTGCTTTATTTGTGTGTAATGTACCATCTGACATCTTATGAGTTGAACCCTTATGCTCTTTTCCGTCTTTTGTATAATGTTTAACACCCTTCATTATTTACTCCTAATTTTATTTAGTGCCCAGTTATAAATTAGTTTAATCCTGAACCATACCATACTGAGAATATTTTTAATAGTTTTTAATATTTGTTTAATTATTTTCATAGCGCATATAACCTCTTATTTTTATGTCCTTTAAACAACTGGACGTCATCTTCTTCGTCTAAAGGTAGTCTTATAAATCCACCTTGTCTAAATCTAGCTAATGCTAAAGTTGTAGCATCCACCAAGTCATCATTTGCTCCGGCGGGGAAATCATTACATTCTTCTATTAGTTCGTGTGCCCATCGTCTATCGGGAGCCCATACTACACCCCCGCTAAACAAATCAGATACTGCATTTACCCGACTTATTTTGTCTTGGCCTTTCCCTGGAGTGAACTCACCCACTGGAATACCCATTCTTCTAAATTCTTGGTAAAGCGCTGCACCATTCGATTTTTTTTCTACGATAAAAGCATCCGGCTCCCAGTCTTGGTATTCTTCAATACATAACTGTTTGAGTTCCGGAAACTCTAGTCTTTTCTTTATGGCGTTTAATAGTATTATAGCGTAGTTATTTGTATCTTCGTTAAAAAATACGCCCCATGTTGTTAATGCGTTATAATCAGCTCTAGTATGTGCTTCTTGTGCAGCATCAAGTGTCATTATTGTAAACTCGCAGTCAGGTGGGTCTTCTTCTTCCCATATATTCCACCATTCTCGCTTAATAAGTGCCCCTTCTTCTGAAGTCGGGTTCTGTAGGTACTGTGCATTCCAATATCTTACGTCTAATACACTACGTTTCTGCTGTAATTCCTTCAATTCCCAGAATTCCGGCCATAATGCGCGCTCTACGCCCTTATTGTCTGTTAGTATTGCAGGGAATTCTACTATTTCCCAGGGGTCCGCCTCGTCATTCTTAGTCATTTGGTTCATTATCTGGCCAGTTAGGTCTAATTTAGACCATCTTGTCATGACAACAATAATAGCACCACCAGGCATAAGCCGCTGAATAGGACCAGATTGAAACCATTCCCACGCCGGTAAGAAAACATCCGACCTATTTTGTTTAGCATCCTGCTCTGAATGAGGGTCGTCAATAATAAATAAATCAGCGCCCCGGCCTGCAAGAGCACCACCCACGCCAATAGCAAAATATTCCCCATTATAATTAGTACCCCAGCGAGAAGCTGATTTACTATCCGCTTGTAATTCGACATTTGGAAATATCTCCTTATAAGAATCTGAGCCTACGAGATTCCGGACCCTACGCCCAAAGTTAACTGCTAAGTCTGCAGTGTGAGAAGCCATGATTACTTTTTTACCTGGATACTTCCCTAAAAACCAAGCAGGCGCAAGATAGCTTATCATCTCACTTTTACCGTGTCTCGGTGCAATGTTTACTACAACTCTTTTTTTAATCCCATTAGCAATGTCTTGAAAGATTTCTGCTAAGTGTCTGTGATGTGCTCCAATAATATACCCAGGATAAACGTGCTTAATGAAATCTAAGAACGATTCTACCCCTATCTCTTTCTTCATCTCTTTCTGGTATTGCTGAAGTAAAGCTAAATTCTTGCGTTTCTCTTTATCCGGCATCTGCGGCAAAGCTCTTTCTAGTAAACTTAAATCTTGTTTACTTATCATCTTCGTACTCGATAACTTCGCCTTCAACAATCGTCCCCTTAAGCTGTTCTATCGTTTCTCGAAGTTCTTTCTCCAGCTCATCGCCAGACTTGGTAATGTGGGTAATCTCAGTTTTCTTTTTAAATGCATCAACGCCATCAATCTCGCCTATGGCGCGTAAGGCAGATATCTTATCTCTATCGTTTTGAGCCTGAGCTACTAGCTGTACAAAATTGTTAACTACAAAAAGTTTAAGGTCTGCAAGTTCTTCTACTATCATACAGTTAGTTTGTCCTACTAGTCCCGCAAGGAATGCCATCGTTTCATTGGGGTAATCTGCAAACTCTGGTTTAAGTTTCTTGTTAGTCATCATTTCTCGTGCTAAGTCTTGGGCTTGTTCTTGGTGTTCTTTTGATGGCGTGATGTCTTCACCTTTAATATCAGAAAGTTCTTTGATTGTAGTAGTTCGTACTTTAAGTTCTTGCTCAGTAGTCATTTCTGGTATGGCTTCTTTCTTACTCTTAGGTATGCGAATGTTAGGTTCTACTTGCGGCATAACGCTCGCAGGCTCGTCTATAAGGTCGGATTCTTCCGCCGGGGATAATTGGGGTATTTTTAGTTTGCTCACGTGTTCGCTGTTACACCTTATATTAATTGCAGCTATAAGTTGCTGAGTATAACTAACTAATTAGAGAAAGGCAATGACCGAACAGTAATAAGAATCCCACTATGTATATGTGTATATTTTCCATAGCCGTAGTATACGTCCTTTAGCTAGTTAATGTGGTAGTGAGAACCATTCGCATTTTTGAGATTTTTTTGCGAAATATTTTTTTGATTGGCTAAATGTAAAGTAAGGGGGTACCTTCCCAGATATCAGGAAAATATTGGATTATTTGAGCATATTAGAATGTATAGGGTAAATTTTTTTGCTAGCTGAGAAGTGGTGCATAGGGGGGGTGTGGGGTTTGCTTGGACATGTAAAGTAATGTTATACTACATGCATGGCAGTATCTTCTGCCTACATGGGAGTTACAAGAATGGCTGATACAAAAAAAGTAATAGATGTTTATTTTTATGGCATTAATGGTTTCACTTATTCATACACATATCCTAATATGGTTTCGGCTACAGGTGTTGAAGATGTCAAAGATATTATTGATATGGACGATGAAGGAACACATGAAATATATGTGACGCGTGACATGGATATAAGTGAAGAAGCTTTTCCCCCTGCAAAGGGAATGTATTCTGAAAAAGCCGAACAGTCTTTAAATAACGCTAACTTAACTTTCTAAGGGTTGGGCCCGAAAGGGCCCTCCAATTATTATGGATAAAAAGTATTTCAGCAAAAAAGAATTATGGTTGAATCAAGCTCCATCATTTAATTTTGAATTAAACAAAGACCAATTATTGGAAAAAGCTTTAGGGGTTGGTTTTGTTTCCAAAGTAGGTGATGACAAATATTTACTTAATGATTCATATGAAGGGGAAAAATAATGAGTACATTTAGTTTTATCATAGCAATCTTAATGGCAATCATGAGCTTAGCCTTTACGCTCTTAGGTATAAGTACAAGCGACCCAGTAGCAGAGGGAGTTGGCCTTATATTATTAATGGCAGTTGGCCTGTTTACTTTTGCGGGTTTCATAATGTTATGGAGGGGAGAGTAATGAATTTTGATTCAATGAGTGCAATTAAACCAACTAAATTAATTCTTATGAATTTAAATGAGGGTTGTTATGAATTAAGGATTAAAGATTTTAATGTAACTGACAAAGTTTTATTTGAGATGCAAGATATTTTAGATGGTTGTAACGATACAAAAGAATTTTATAACAGAACAGTAACTTACTTAAGGGAGGGGGGAATATCCCCCGATTGCAACAAGTCTTCAACAATCATGGCACGAGATGGAGAATAGGTTTACCCTGTGGGAGATTGGAGGGGCTTCGGCCTCTCCTTTCTTTTTTTTTAAAAAGGGAAAGTGTGACTGGTATCAAAGGACACTGCCTTTGAGATTCTAGTCTAATATGTAAACTAATGTTATAATTAAGATTCACAACTAGAGGGGTACAAAATGAAAAAACAATCAAAGTTATTAAGTATCGGAGCGGATGCAAAAACAATCAAGGGCGGGAAGATTGGCTATATTACGGCTATTCAATACCTAAGCCCGTACATGGATAGCGGGGTTAATCTATGCCCTATGGCGAAAGCGGCAAAATGTCATATACCCTGTTTAAAATCCGCGGGGCGAATGGGTATGGCATACGATGCAAGATTAAACCGTACTAAGTTATATTTAAATAACCCGGCGGAATACTTTAATATGTTAGTAACTGAGATTAACGCTTTTATAAAAAAGGCGGAGCGTAAAGGGTTAATGCCATTAGTAAGATTAAACGGAACGAGTGATATTCGTTATGAAAATATTGGGTTCGTATTCGAGGGCGTTTATTTTCGTAATATCTTTGAATATTTTCCAGACTTACAATTTTATGATTATACGAAAATCCCGAACCGCTTCAACTCAATGAATGGATTGAGTGATTTTCCAAAAAATTATGATTTAACTTTCTCATATTCGGGGGCGGACGGTTTCCAAAAATACAACGATAGAGCATTAAAAGCGGGCGTTCGAATTGCTGCTGTATTTGATAGGGTTGAGAATATACCCGTAACTTTTCATAAACGGAAAGTAGTAAGCGGTGATGAAACGGACGTAAGACACTTAGATGCACAAAATGTAATTGTTGCATTGTATGCTAAAGGTAAAGCCCGAAAAGATACAAGCGGTTTTGTAATTCAAGGGGGGGCGTAATATGTTATCTAAAAAAGAAAAGGATTTTAAAGGGTTAACCGAAGCCCAAAAAATAGACTTAAAAAAAATGTTTAATGAGTACCTAGCGGACTACTCAAAATTAATGGAGCATAAAGAGGCGGTGATATATGCCATGCATAAATGCCGTCAAAACATGAGAATACTTTAAGGGGCTTAGGCCCCTTTTTTAATTATATATTTAGGATAGGCGTGTGACAGGTATCAAAGGACACTGCCTTTGGTTCGAACCGAACCTAAGTCTTTGATTCGAAACGCTTGTTCAACATCTTGTTCAAACTCTAAAATCGTAAGTCCTTGATTCCATTAGCTTGTTCAAATGTTCCACTTAGTTTAGGGTGGGGTGCAGTTTTTGAGATACCAAAAGAGCAAGAGACCTCTTTTTGCGATGTAAATTCATTAGACCTCGGATTAGTAAAGTGCTGAGGGGTTCGGTACTGTAAACAGGGTGGAACATTTGAACTGATTAATATTTAAACAACAAATACACATTAATAATAATATAATATATCTATATAATATAAGGACTTCCGACCCTTACCACCCCCCACTTACCCACAGCCCCTGTGGATAATTCTGTTCCACTCGTCAACTTACACAGACTTTTACCTTGAACAGAATGTTGAACAGCGTAACTCATTGATTCTAAAAGCTTGTTCAAGGTCTTGTTCAACATTTAGCAGTTCAAAGAAATACATGTAAACGCTTAGTAGACCTATTAAAGCCCCTCATAACACTTATTGTAAACCCGTACCTTACCTATTAACCCCTATCCAAAGACCTCACCACGAGCCAATATGTAATCCATTACTTCACATATTAGAATAAAATTTTCAATCCCTCGTCTTTTTGATTAAAACATTGAACAAAATAAATATAGCAATATAGCAACTTTAAGTTGACAAGTAGATACATAATGATATAGGATGGTAGGGTAAATATAAGTAAATTAACCACAAAGAGAGGTAACAAAATGAAAATACCACAAGTAACACCAGACTGGGAAACAGGAATTTTTATTGGTAACGGTACTATAGCTACAAAGAGAGGTAACAAAATGGAAGATAAATATGTTAACAAAATGTTACACAATCAACATGTAATAGATAGTTTAAATGTAATGTGTGATGAGCGAATAAAAGAATTAGATTCAGATAGCCCTCATGGAGATTATATTTATTATAGTTTCCAAGATTTAATTAATGAAGAAAAATGGGAGGTAACATCATGAGCCACCACGCACACGAAGAATCAATGGAAAGACGAGAGGAAGACCGACTGGAAGAAATCTATCTACAACAGTTACACCAAGACCATGAGTTTATGGAGGGGGTATATGCCTCGATAGATGACGATAGGGTAAGGCAAGACTTGATTAACAAACATTATTTTGGAGAGTAGGTATGGATACATGGGACGATACGGGATATGACGAGGACGACAATGATATTAATGTCGTGGTCGAGTATGACGCAGAGTATCAACCTGCTGAAAGAGATGTGGGCATTATGAGTGGGGGCTATGCAGTAGGTATTTGTGGGGCAACCATTGAAGAAACAGGAAAGCCTTATGACTATAGCAAACGTGAGGCAGAGAGGTGGTGCGAGGGTATATCTGAAAACTTAGGAGGGTATCGAGATGAGTAAAAGTAATAGTGCAACATGGTTAGCAACAGGATTATTTATAGGCAGTCTTGTGGGTATGGGGTTATTACATATCTTCGAGACATATCAATCGAACACCACACCTACAGAGGTGGTGTGTCAAAAAGGTATGGCATACGAGCAGACAGGCTATGGCTCAGGTGTATACCTAAAAACTGAAACCGAATGTATTGACACCACATTCATAATGGGAGAGGAATAATGGTTACAACAGGACAGACTTTACTAGAGCAACGCAAGGCTAGAAACAACAGATTACTAGGATTTATGGTGGGGGTAATCCTCACATCAATAGTCTTTTATTTTATAGGGGGGTAGAGAGATGAGTAAGATGATGTTTTTAGTAGTAGTGGAAGAGTGTGACGACGACCTCGAAGCTCTATTAATCGAAAATGGAGACGGGGCTGAGTTTATAAATGATGTTTTGTATGGGGCAGGGATTAATCCAACAGTTTATAACATAACAAAGGAGAACGGCTATGAGTAAAGAAAAGATAGATTATGTAGAGCAAGACATTTACGATTACTTTGGGGCTGACCAAGAGATACACAAGGCCTCCCGTCATGACTTACTCGGAGTCATCGGAGGTATGAGTGGGATACTAGAACTCTTATGGCACAAGCAAGTTACCCCTGAGATAGCATTCAAAGACTTTAAGTCTTGGCTCAAGGAAAGACAAGAGCATGATGACTTACTTGACATGACTGAGGAAATCCCTGATACTAATATTCCAATTAAAAAAGAGGAGGTGGCACATGCCTAAGATAAAAGCAGAAGACATAGATTATATTCATGTTGAAGAAGTAGTTTTTAGTGTAGTCATGCAAGACGGAAGTGATGTGTTAGTGAGTGAGAAAGGTATTGAGTTAGATACTTTTTCAAAAGAACAGATTGCCGACAATGTTATGTATCACATAGAGAAAGGGAAACCCGTTGAGATACTGGACGATGATGATGACATGATTACCTTTGAGCCTGACATCGACTTAACGGAGACACACTAATGGAACACCATTTACTTACAGACACACGTAGATTACTCATGGATTTTGTGGTCTTGTTAAATAAACACAGTATAGGTAATGAAGAAACTGTTGAGGCCAATCGTATCATTGAGGAACTTACCTATGTATTAAAGAACCCCGAATTAGTAGATACAATTGAAACGCAGATTGAGGAAGAGGAACATAAACAAATGTCTCAGGATATTGCCGACGAGATTTTATCTCATGGCTGTCCGAATGGCAATTGTGATGTGTAAAAGGAGAGTCACATGGCAACACCCGAAAAGAAAGTAAAGCTTAAAGTCTGTGAGATATTAAAGGCTCATGACTGTTATTACTTCTACGCCTCAACTGGAGGATATGGGGCAAGTGGTATCCCTGATATCGTAGCGTGTTACAAAGGAAACTTTATTGGGATTGAGTGTAAAGCCAATGGCAATAAGCCTACGGCCTTACAAAACAAACACCTAAACAATATTAAAAAGGCACAAGGATATTCAATGGTCATTGATGAGACAGACATAGACGCATTAGAACTATTCTTAAAAACATTATGAACGACAACGTAAATAAACCCTTACACTATACCAAACATAAATGGGAGGTCATTGACATACTACAAGAGTTTTTTCATAGCGAACCGTTACTGTGGCAATGTGGGAAATATCTTTTGAGATGCTTGTACAAAAATAACCTAACAGAAGATTTACAAAAGATGATATGGTATGCAAACAAACGAATAGAAAAGGAAAACAATGAAAGAAGAAGAAAAAGTAGAGGCAATAAAACTAATTAAAGAATGGCAAAAGAAACGCCCTAACTTTAGTCGAACCAAATTAGCCGAGGCAACAGGGGTATCTTACCCTACCTTATTAGAGTTTGGTAAACAAGGACTGATAGAGTTACCTGAGAAAAGACACACTACTAGAAAAAACACTTCATGGGGTAGATTAGGAATACCAAAAGAATGGCCGACGAAATAGATGTAGCTAATGCTGAAGTGGAGGCTCGACTTAAGTTTACCCTTAAGACAGTCAACACTTCGATTGAAGAGAACGATACTGGCAAATGTATATGGTGTGGCACTCCCGTTATAGATAGAAGACGATGGTGCAATTCACAATGTCGAGATGAACACACGAATACTTACAAACTATAAGGAGAGCGTCATGCAAGTATGGGAACCAGACGACGATGAGATAATAGCAGTAGAAAACAAAGCGGTAAAAAAGGGTACACGAGGGTGGGTATATGTAGGACAAATAATAGCCTTTGTCATAGCTTTATTTCTTATGCTAGAATTGTTTGCTTGAAACCAATTAGTACAGTAAAGAGGAAGTGCCATGTGTGTGGCAATTTAGACGCTAAGTTTTTTTTTAAAAAGTGGTATTGCTCACACGACATACACCTACAAGGGGTATGCAAAAATAATAAAACGAAAGGAACAAAGTGCAAATAGTAACGCTTGACTTTGAAACATTTTATGCAAAGGCCTACGGCCTACGCAAGTACACAACAGAAGAATACATACTGAACCCCCAGTTCCAAGTGATTGGGGTAGCGATTCAGATAGACGACCGTAAGCCCGTTTGGTACGAAGGGGAACAGGCATCAAAGGCTATCGCCTTAGTTGACTGGAGGAACTCAATGCTCATCTGTCATAACACGCAGTTTGACGGAGCGATACTCAAATGGGTTTATGGCCACGAGCCAGTAGCCTACCTAGATACACTTTGCATGGCAAGAGCCAAGCATGGAGTTGAGGCCGGAGGTTCACTTAAAGCATTAGCTGAACGCTATCAGATAGGCGAGAAAGGAACGGAAGTCCTACAAGCATTAGGTATGCGACTCGAAGACTTTCCGGAACATCAACTGCGACAGTATGGTGAGTATTGTAAGAACGATGTAAGACTAACCTACGACCTATTCAAAATCCTATCTAAAGGATTCCCCTTATCCGAATTGAAGCTCATTGATATTACACTTAGGATGTTCATACTACCTATATTACGCGTCAATGATAAATTACTAGAAGAAAGACTTAAGGAACTAAAAGAAGAAAAGGCCCTAATGTTAAAAGGGTTAATGGAAACCTTAAACTGTGATACCAAAGAGGCAGTCAGGAAGAAGTTAGCAAGTAATGTACAGTTCGCTAAGATATTAGAAGACATGCACATCCCTGTGCCAATGAAGGTATCCCCTACTACCGAGAAAGAAACCTACGCGTTAGCTAAGACTGACGCGGGGTTCATTGAGCTACAAGAAAGTGACAACCCTGTTTTGCAAGAGTTATGTGCAGTCAGACTAGGCACGAAGTCTACGATAGAAGAGTCACGCATACAAAGATTCATAGACATGGGAGAACGCCATCAAGGACTCTTACCTATCCCACTTAAATACTATGGCGCTCATACAGGCCGGTGGAGTGGTATGGACAAAGTAAACTTCCAGAACTTACCAAGTCGTGATGTCAAGAAGAAAGCATTAAAGAATGCAATCCTACCTCCTGTTGACCATGTGATACTTAATGTTGACTCCTCACAAATCGAAGCTCGTATATTAGTCTGGCTTGCCGGACAACATGACCAAGTAGAACTGTATCGACAAGGCAAAGATGTGTACTGTGACTTCGCCTCCCGTGTGTATAAGAAAACAATTAATAAAAGAAATAAGAAAGAGCGAGCAGTGGGTAAGACTTGCATACTTGGGTTAGGGTATGGCACAGGCCATGTCAAGCTTAAGGGTGTACTAAAACTTAATGCCGGCATTGAAGTTAATGAGATAGAAAGTAAAAGATTAGTCAAACTATATCGAGAAGTTAATCATGAGGTAGTTAAGCTATGGGAAGAATGTGACAGAGCCTTACGAGACATAGCATCATGGCCGGCTGACCGGCTCCCGTATTACTTAGGCTCAGGCAAATGTCTGTTAGTAGAACCTAAAGGGATTAAGTTACCTAATGGTCTATACATTACCTACCCTGACTTACAGTTAGGTTCGGACGGCTACGAGTATAAATCTAGACGAGGCACTATCAGTATATGGGGCGGGGCAGTTGTTGAGAATGTTGTACAAGCGTTAGCTAGGATAGTGATAGGTGAACAGATGATAGAGATTAATGAGAAGCATAGGCCTGTACTTACAGTACATGATGCCGTAGTGTGTGTATCGACAAAAGCTACCGCCCAAGATACTTTGGACTATGTGATGGGCATTATGAATACAGCACCTACTTGGGCAAAGGACTTACCGATTGCATGCGAGGGCGCATTTGGGGATACTTATGGAGACTGTTAATTACTATAAGCTCCCTCATACATCTAGGGTATCTACTACCCTTACTATTTTAGCCTACAGCACTAGAGATTGGATAGACTACTATAACTTTAAGGCTATCCGGCTACCGAATGATTTGTTATTTAGTCTTGACCCATTTTTAAAGAAACTATATGAGAAACATAAGTTTCATGCGGGTATACTAAAATTAGAACCTAATACTTATTATGATTGGCACAAAGATACCAACAGAGGTGTGAGTATTAATATGGTATTGAACTTTGATGGCCACCATCATTGTCTTTTTACTCAAGACCATGGTAAGGTAACAGGGAAGTTTAAAGAATTAGTTTATGA
>Ga0302121_10000833_pt1 | contig 15854 bp, 13 predicted proteins | sample CB21_surface_MG_FD_203120 | JGI IMG/M metagenome (GOLD analysis project Ga0302121, IMG submission 203120) | Marine microbial communities from Western Arctic Ocean, Canada - CB21_surface | ecosystem: Environmental > Aquatic > Marine > Oceanic | place: Canada: Western Arctic Ocean | collected... | reverse complement strand
TACAGCATCAACAATCAATGTCCAATAACTCGTATTAGTTAAAGCTGTTCCAGATGGACTAGCCTGGATGCAAATATAAATATTATTAAGTTGAGCAGTTGTTGTGCCTTTGACTATATCTCTTAGAATATAAGCTGCATTAGTTGTCGTTGCGCTATTGCCTTTGAAAGTTCCTAGCTCTTGAGTAACAGCCAATTCACCAGATGGATTAAATGATAAAATTTTACTAGCACGATCAGCCGCAGAAGTCGTGAACTCTGTTGAAGTAATCGTATTTGTCTTGGATAGTTTGATAGACCTATCTAATTCTTCTTGAATCTCCTGGGTAATAAAAGTTAATCTGTCTAAAGCTTTTTCATGGCTATCAGCAGGAAAAGGATCGTTTTCAACGTAATCAGTACCTTGCGATTTTGTTAGTTCTCTTAGGATAACAACAGTTGAATTGTTTGCAGGCCTAAAATCTGTAGCGCTAAAATGTGCATCAGAAGAAGTTCCAGTATTAAATTTAAATAAAACATTACCTCCGGAAGCAGTCCCTGCATTAGTTACGACATAATGTGTGTTAAGCGTTTGGGTTACTTCTACTCCAGCAGCCGATCTTACAATAACCGCTAAATCTGCATCTGCAAAAATCTTAAATCCATAAGCAAAGCTATGAAGTGTGCCATTTGCTGAATAACTGTTTTTATTTGACGTGGTTGAAACTGTCATAACTACCTCATTATATTTTGTATATTTTGCAATTTATTCTTTTGTCTATCGCCAAACTTTTCTATTCTAGTTTTTATAGCTTGCCCAAATTCTTTGCTTTCATAAAGATCACCTTTAGCTAAAGCCCTTGCTGCAACCACAGCCGAATTAAGCATTGTCTCAGCAGTTTCCCTGGCTAACTTGTCTCCATTTTTTAACCAAGCTGTTTTAAGATTTTGATATTCTGGCATTGCAACAACTTTTTCTAATTGCTCAACAGATCTTTTCCCAGAATATTGATGAAGCAAATCAATCTCTTTTGCAGTAAGGCCTATATTAGCATCCCAAGTTTCATGATGCTTTGAAGGACCAAACTTTAAATCTATAAACTCCTGGTCTAATTTGTAGGCTCTTTCGGGATAAGCCGCTTTAGGATCATCCACTAATTCGTTGCTTTCTTCAGCCGCCCTATTAGGACCTAAAGTTGAGCTGTAAATAGGGCTAAGAACATCCGGCCCAAAAGCTCCACTAAGCATTACTTTTTGACCCCAGAAATTTCTTCTAGGTTGTAGATCTGAAGATAGATAAGGTATCTGCGCCTTTAATTTATCTAGCATTGTGTATGCAGCTCTTTGCATTGGATCTACATTTTTTTCAGTTTGCGCCACAATTCTAGGAACAATCGAACTCCAAAAATTATCTACTGTTCTGCCACCATATCTTCCAGGATCACTCATAGCTTTCATTAGTGAGCTAAATCCTTGCATAAAGGTTTTATTTGTTACCTGGTTTGCAAGAGCTGCAGTTAAAGCTGCCATCATTGCGTTACCTGGTTCTTCAGCTACGTCACCACTCATCATAGCTTCAGCAGCGTCTGCGGCTATTCCTAAGATAGATGAAAAAGGTTCTGCCGCTTGATAAGAATAGTAAGTGTCTCCCACTTTAATTGAATATGGTTGCCATCCAGTTCTTCGTAAAGAATTTCTTAAATCTGGATCAGTTGGCCCACCACCAGTAATCTCACCATTTTGAGCCATCATAAACACAGAAGCTCCAGTAGCGTTCCCCATATGTAACTTTGCTCTAGCCAAGTCCGCACCAGCTTTATCTGCAGCGGAAGCTCCAGGCTTTTTACCAGCGTCTATCGCAGCTTTAGTTTCTCCATAGAAATAACCTAAAGGTCCACGATCAAGAGCTGCATATTTAAAAGCGTTATATGGCGTTTTAAAGAATGGAAGAAAATACCTCATACCTGGAAGGCTACGCAATCCATTAATATGTTTACCATATTTATCTAAATCAGTCTGTAACGTTACCATTTTCGCATGGTCATCAGACGCTTTGACCGCTACATCTGGAGGGTTATAAACATACTCTCCTATATGATTTGAAAGCGCTTCTCCTTCTAATCCTTTTTGTTTACCAGATCTATAAGCGCTCTGATACAAGCTCATTCGCCTTGCCATTGTTTTAAAAAAAGCATCTTCAAATTCAAGCAATTTTGTAGGAACTCTCCCAAGAGTTAAAAAGTTCCCAACAATATCAATTATATTACCAGTCATTCCAGTTGCTTCAAAACCTTCAGCAGAAAAATCATTTCCGAATCTTTTGCCTTGCGTTCCCTGGAGCTTTGACCCTTCAAAAGCAGCACCACCTTTTGAAAAACTACTTCCTGCAGCGGCCATAGATTCTCGCAAAGTCATAAGAGCTGCGAATAGTTGTGCGTTTCCTTCTCCTATATAAGCGCCACCATCTCCGCCCATAGCCCTTCTTGCAGTTCCAATACCACCAGCCACATAACTTTCACCAACATGAGCTAAAGTGGTAAGAACATTACCAGTCATATTTTTTATATGAGTTATACCAGAACTTAATAATATATTAATCCAGGCTTCATACATTGCGTTCCCGAATTTTTTAAATTTAGATCCTTTATTAGCGTATTGTAATTTTGAAGATTGGCTATCACCAACTAAATTATAAGCTCTAGCCATATCTCTAGTGTCATCAGCTCCGCCAAATGAATCTAATATTGTATTTATATTTGCAGTTTTAGTTTTGTCAAAGTCTCCCCCACGCAGAGGAATTTTAAATTGACCTAAAGCCCTAGCTATCTCAGTTTGTGATCCCTTGATTTGCGATTGAAGTTGTCCAACAAGCTCAAGCTGCACTCTAAAATCTAAAACATTTTGACTTGTTCCATTCTCAGCGTTTTTCGCAAGCAAATCTAATTTCTTAACTTCTGCAAGTAATAATTCCCTAGAAGCTAACATGGTTTCTGCCAGGCCACCTCCATCAGCCGATATAATTACAGATCCTTTTTTTCTTCCTAAGATGTTAGCCGCTAAAGTTTTCGGGTTAACACCAAGATCTTCAGCTAAAGCTCTTGTTGCTTCTTGGGTTATTACCCCTCGTTTGCTTTCATCAATCTTATCTTTAAAAGTAAGACTTACGCTTTCAATCGTTTGTAAAACATTACCTTCGTCTGGAATCTTAGCATCACCAGAAGCGCCAACAGCTCTAAAGTCTGAAAGCATACCATCTTCTAGCTTGATAGGTTTGTTTACATTCTTTTTAAAATTTGCAGCGTTTACCTTTTCCTGGGCTTTTCTTATTTTTAAATCACTAGCTTCTTTTAAATATTGTTCTTCGGTCAAAACCCTAACTGGTAATGATTCTAATTCCATATCCTTAGCTGCAAAATAAGTTGCGTTGCCATCCATTAACTTATATGTGCCATCACCATTATCTATTACGCTTAATGGTCCTCGCTTTCCCCTTTGACCTATAGCGGCTTCCGCCATTAGGTTCTTTGCTATTGGTATGCCTTTGTTATCAGATCCTTTTATTGGAATAATCTGCGACAAATTAAGATCTATTGTGTCATTGGTTCTGTTAAAATAGTTTTGTGAACTCTTTAAATTAACAGAACTAGAGATAGTTGGTCCATTGCCAGCTTTTTGAGGACCTATAAAGGTTTCATTATTTCTTAATTCTGTCTCTCTTTTTGAAGCCCTACCTAAAACAGTCGGTGATGCTTTAAGTATATCCTCTAGTTTTTTTAATGGGTACGTTACAGCAGGGAAAATAATATCTGAAACAACGCTGGATAACCCAGAATATTTAGCAACCTGGACATACGCCTGGTCTGGTTTATTGTTTTCTAAAAAACTATTAATTGAAGAAACATTATTAGTTTCAACTACAACTTCGTTTTCTACAACGTTACTTTCCACTTTAGGCAAGTTTTCGCCTGGCAAATTGTTCTTCTCGTTGAACTCAGAGCCATCTAAAACCTTTGCTGTATTACCAGTAAGTATAGTTTGTTCATTTGGGATTGTGTCTGGAATAGCCAATTTTAATTCTTTCTAACATATTTTAGAGACATTGGAAACATTATAAACCTGGAACAGTTAAATTTATTTGATCGTATATAGGCCGCCATATATCAGCTCCAGCTACAAGCGCTGCAGTTGCTATAGTTTCGCTTTCTTTAAGCATATTTGTATAGTCATCTTTTTTAGAACCATCTTTTTCTATAACTCTGGCTTTATCGTAAATACTCCAGAGTTGCTCTTTGACAGCGCCTATTTCTTGTGACCATATTTGAACTTCAGCACTTTTGCCTTCTGGAGTTGTTACAATAACTTTTCTATCAAAGTAACCACCAGGATAAGCTTTCCAGCCTTCATCAACTATCTCATAGGATTCACTTAGCATTTTTACGATTGCATCTGCATCTTCTGGTCTGTCGGTGTTAACACCAGTCCGCACAATATCAGTCACTTGGTCTGCATCTGTGTAACCTTTAGCGCTTATTTTTCTTCTGGAGCTTTCTCTTGTTTTTATTCCTGGGTCAACTGTGGTTGCTCCAGTTATAACAGATTTGTCATTAACATTTAATGGGCCTTCAGTAGCTTCTTTTAGAAAGCTAACCAATCCAACTTGAGCTTCTTCAGCGTTATTATAAACTTTATTTAAAAATCTTTCAGTTGGGCTAACCATGTCAGCAAGATAGTTTGCACCTTTGGCTAAAGCTCCGCCAAAAAGCGCTCCAGTTCCAAAAGATACTGCAGATTCACCAAAGTTAAACCCAGTTTGCTCATCACCCTGGATCTTAACCGACTGCCTTAACGCATTATCAGCAGCAAAATAAGTACCACCTTCAAAAGCGGCTAAAGCTGTAGTGTTTTTAACAGAGCCTTTAAAAGCTTCTATAAGTCCTTTTTTAGTTATTTCTTTAACACCATGTCTGCCAATAACACCAACGCCTAATGTGCTAAGCCCTATATAAGTGGTAGGATCAGTAAGCATGTTTTTAAAAAAGCGACCAGTTCCGGACCAGGTAATTTCTTTTTCATCATAAGTTTTCATCATCTGTAGAAAACGAAACTTAGTGTCATCCTCCATATCTGATAGTTGAGCTGTTCTTATACCCATCATTGGGAGATTGTAATTAAAAGCGCCCATAAACTCTAAGCCAAATTCAGCATACTTCTTTCGTTGCTCATCATTCATTTGCTCAAATGGAACATCATCTAAAAATGAATTAGCAGCGTCATTGCTAGTCATCATCTTGTTTGCCATCTTCTTATATGAATCTGGGCCTACAGTTCCAACTGGGCTTTGTGTACCTTTAGTGGCTTTGTTTCTTATAAACTTATCATAAATTAGCTTACTGCTAACAATCCAATTTGTATCGCTATATAGATCTTCTTCTTTTACATCTATTTCAACTTCAGCTCTGTCCTGGTCAAACAAATAATCAGAGTCAGTTTCTGGGGGTGCGTTCTCTGCCCAGGACTTTTTATGTATAATATCTTGCTTGCCTAAAGTGTAACCCTCAAGCCATTTATCTTCTAAATAACTCATTGTGGATTCCTTATATCGTCATTCTTAAATAAACTCTTAGCCCAGTCACCCCAACCAACACCGCCATTTTGTTGTTCATTGTCATTGTTTGTAATAGAAAGAGCTGCGGCTGCGGCTAGTTTTTCCTTAACCATGCCTTCTATAAAGCTAAGTGTTTCTTTTTCTAGGACCACCTCAAGCGGAGTGAACGTTGGTTTATTGTCTCTTGTTGATCTTGGGTTAGCTTTAAGAAACGCTTTAGCATTATCAATGTCATCCATAGTCCAATTTTTAATGTTTTCTTTTCCGACTTCTTTTAAAAGCCTAGATGTCGGAGCAATAAACCCAAATTCTTTATCAAGGTTTGATGCGTACATTCCAGCAATCTCTTTATAAACTTCTTTTGGATCACCTCCTTCACCAACTAGGGCGTAATAAGTTGCCATAGCGTCTGCTTTTCTCATGCCAGAAGTGGTTTGCGCCTTTATCCCAGAGACAGTAAAACCACCAGGCGTATCACCTATGGCTGTTTTTAAAATAGTTGCGTATCTTGCAAGACCTTTTGTTTCAGCGCTGCCACTTGTGTAACCCTTAGCGGTTTTAATAATACCAATAGCATCTGTTAAAACGACTGAACCACTTGGCCCAATAACTTTCATAACATCACCTATCACCTCTTGGATTTCATCATTGTTCTGAGCTAACGCTAATCTCTCATAAAACCCTGCAACTACACTAGCGTCAGAAATAGGCGCATCCTGGCCACGTATAGCTTCATCTAAAATTTTAAATTGCTTGTCATCTATATCTAAATCTGAAAATAAGGTTAACACTTCCTTTGCTGTTGGCGTAGGTACAGTAGATCCTGGCTCACTTGACTTTAAAAATCTTGTTAAAACATCCACAAAGTTTGCATCTTGCTTAGCGGTCTGTATCTTTTTTGCTTTTTTTGCATTTCTTGTGTCTAAAGATATTGCCCTTCGTTCTAACGTTCCCACCAGAGAATTTGTTTCTCTTATTAAATTAGTTCGATCTTCGGGCCTTAGATTAGGAAATTCTTTTGGATTCAATAATTTATTTAAAACCATTAGTGCATCATTAGATTTCCCAGAAATAGCCGCAACATTTACTTCTGATCTTACTTTAATTCTTGCAACGTTGCCTTTTGAAGTAAGGGATCTATTTGTAGCGTCAACGTTTGTGAAAAATCCACTACTAGCCGCTTCACTATATAGACCTCCAGCAAACTTCCCAGGAAGTACCTCAATCCCAAATAATTCATTTTTAGCTTTTATCTGTTCAGAAGGAGTACCAGTTGCAATAATATTTTCTAGCTGTGAAGCTCGTGTGATTATATTAGCTTTACCAATGTCTATTTGTGCGTTTCTAGCGGTTTGTAAAATGGCACTTCGCTTATTTGAAATGTCAGTTGTCGAGGATGATAAAAACCTTTTCTTAACAATCGGGTCTTTAATATCCTTTGATAAAAGAAATGCCTTCTCTTTTGTCTTAGCAGTATAATCTTTTAGAGCTTGTACTGGATCATTAGCTGCAGTTGTTTTTGCTATAACTTGTTGGTTTTGTAAAAACGTTGTTAGCTCATTTGTTTTGCTGGCAAGCTCTGAAGCCCTCTGTGACTTTAATTCTTGTTGATACCAGGTGAATCCTTCTTTAGCGACTTGCCCGCCAAGATCTCCAAAAGCTGAAATGCCCTGGCTTAAAGCACCAGCGTTAGCCTGGACACTCATTTGAATAGCGCCAACCTCTTTGGTAATAGCGCCTTTTGCTTGATAAGTAGGTACTTTCATTTAAGCGGTCGCATATATTTGTGAGCCAGTAGATATCCCACTTAGCAACGATTGTGCGGCTTTATAGTTCCCGGCTTGTCTAGCCGCTCTCCCATACATTCTATTTAAATTACCCTGCATTGTCTGCTGCAAACCTTGTTCTTCAAGCTGCTGCTTTCCAACCTGGGCGTTATATCGTTTAATGTTTATTTCTTCATCAGCTTCCTGGGCATTTGCCAGGGCAATCTTTAGTGGTGTTCCAGAGTCAGCAAGCCATCCATTATAGCTATTGGCCATATTAGTCTGCTGAGACAACTCCTCATATTGATTTTGAAACTTAATGATCTGCAGTTCTTCAGCTTGGATAAGTTGCCTTGCTCCAATATCCGCAGCGTCTGCATTTCTATCGTTTATATCAGCGTTGTAATTAGCGGCTAATTGATCGCTTTTACCTTTTGCTTTAGCTGCTGAGGCTTGCATCACAGTTCCTACGACTGCGCTTGCTATCGCTACTTCTATACCCATTATGTTATCCTTGCTACTCTATAATAGTCAGATCCATCTGGACCAAACTTTTCCATTAAACCTTCGTCTTTAAAACCGAGAAACTTTGCAAATCGTTGCGCTTCTTCCCAATCCTTGCGGACAGCGGCTTGCACTCTAATAAGGTTGTGTTCCTCAATCATTCTTTTAAAATCTTTTTTAACAGCTCTAATAATAGGCTTTGTGTATTCGTGTAATCTTTCAGAACCTAAGAACCAGGCTTCTCCAACCCCACTCCATAAAGGTATTATCCCAGCGCAAGCTATAAGATAGCCATTATCGATTGCTGTAAAACTTGTTCCTGGTCTATTGATGCTCTCAGCAAAATCTCGAAACTGTCCGATATGCTTTGGCGCACCTTTATTCATATCACCGGCTAAGATATCCCTAGCGTGTTCCGGCTTATATTCTACTATTATCATTGATCGAACGTTATTAACCTTGGGTAAATAGCCAAGATAGTAAGAGGTAATGGCTGATCTTGTTTCACCACAACAAATCCATCTGTATCGTAACCACCCTTAAATTCGACTTCCTTATCTCCACTAAATAAAGCCAGGGCTGTGTCCATTTTATCAGCAGAACTTCTAAAATGCACTAGGTCTAACTCAGATTCCAAGCTTCCAACTTTAGCACCAACCGATCTATATAGACGTAACGTTACATCATGTATTCTTTTTGTTTTTGCCTGGGAAGTTCCTTCTGTTCCTCCAGCTTCTATCCTCATTGTTTTTAAAAGGGATGAATATTTTAATCCTATATGAACTTTTACAGACGCTCTGCCTAAAGCTAAAGCTCCACTAGCCACAGATTTATCTGGGTGAGTAGATCCATCAGCTAATATCCCTACTGTTTCACCTTCCAAATGGCCTAACCCACTCATAGCGGTTGCCGCAGCTCCGCTATAACTTAAAGCGCTATCAAGAAAGAAAGCATCAGTTACGTCATCACCGAAATCAAACGTTGAAAAATATTCCACAAACCTAGTGGTAGCTCCATTAATTGTTCTTTTAACAATCATATAAACTGTATCTTCATCAAGATCACCAGGAACGATTGCTAAACTTTCAACCTCAGCTATTCCTTCGTTTGTTGTTGTTAACCTGGTTGTGTCTGTCGATACACACTTTAAAAACCCAGTTCCATTATGATTAGTTTCATTAATCGTTACAATCGCAGCGGCTGGATTGGCCACAGTAAAATCTGAGTGAGCATTAATCCTAGTAAAAATATTGTCAGCAGTAGTGTTATTAGATTCATTAGGTCTGAACCCAAGTGTCGTATCTGCAGGAGCAGATCCGCCTGCGGCTTCTGAAGTAAAGGTAACAGTCGTTCCATCAGATTTAGTAAAAATTAAAGTAGTGCCTATTGCTATATTAGCGTAATCGCTAACTGTAACTGTGCATTGCCCAAATCGGCCAGCGAGCGTGTGCAAGTGCCAGGCAACAACTTGTTCTTCTCGTCTATACGTCATCCCGGCAAGCTTGCCATTATTTAATACGCACCACACCACATTGTCTGGTTCTTGCTGCAAAGCAAATTCTTTTATTCCGCTTTCCGTTATATCCTCTGCAAGCACAGTCATATCTGGTGCTGTGTAACTATCAGCATCATAATTATAACTCAGCTCTCTAATTTTTCTTAAAGCCCTTTGAACAAATAACGTTACGTTCCCGCTTTGAACTGGCTGAATATCAGCCGATCCATAGGTTGTTTGTCTTTTAATAGCGGTGTTTGTTGGGCTAAGTGGCTCTGGAGATCCAGAAGCGCTAACCACATATTCACCGCCAGACGTTCCAACAACTAAACTTCTAGCCGCAACCAGGTATCGAATAACATTAACTTGGTTAGATCCAATCGTATACGTTAAAGAGTCACCACTATTAACCCCATCAGCAAAGTCTGTAAAATCTCCACTTACTGAAAAGAATATAGTCTGTGGTTGAGCTGCTGTATTTGCAAAAACTAACCTTTCTTCAAAAAAAGTAACGCAGGCTGGATAGCCGGTGGTTGTTGAAAAAGCTCCAAATGACCACTTTGTTGACGCAGCTAGGACCGCAACTATAGTTACATCTTCACCAGCCGCTTCATTTACAAGGTCAACGCTTGGAGCGAATAAGATTGTATCGGCTGTCACCTGGACAATTAATTTATTTGTTACATTATTACCGGATGTGCCTGCTCCAGTTATTGTTAAATTTTGACCGACCTTAAAACCCTGGACAACAAATTGACCAGCGCTATCTGTAATTCTATCGTTATGTTCAAGAGCAGTATCACCTGGATCACCTTCGGCAAATGCGATTGTATCAACTGCGTAACTTGGCAACAGCTCAACTCGGCCATCCTGGTTTTCTTTTACAGCCGCAACAACGACTGTTGCACTTGTGATAGAAGATATCTTAGCATAGCCTTCGTGAAGCTTTAATAGTCTCCCAACATCACCAGCAACAAATAAACTGGCTGAAGCTGTAATTGTCGCATTACCACTTCTTGCATTACTTACTAAAGTTATGGCAGTCGTGTTCTCATCCTGCATAGGACCACGCCTAAAATCGACTTCACCAATAGTCCAGGCTGTGTGACTAGTTCTATTAATAACCCTAGGAGCATAATCTGGATGAACCAGGTACATAACATCTGCACTTTGTGTAAACTTGATAGCTGCTAAATCAGCAGTACCATAAGGGGTTGTTACTTCTACTGCAGATCCGCCAGATGTAACCTGGCCACCATCTTTATATATTCTAAAATAAGTGTTTCCAAATTCTAAAACATAAGTTTGTGTGACTGAAAATTCAAAGGGTATTAGTCTTGTTGCGTTAGCCGCTGTCTTAACAGCCGCTATAAATTTAGTACCAGGCCTTCTTGATGCACCCCCATGAGGATGAATAACAAAGTTCTCTAACCTTGAGCAGCCATTAAAATATTTTGTTACATCAGTTCTTCCATCCAGCCTAGGGGATAACTGCCCTGCTGTGAAGTTGGTAAAAGCATAACTAGCCTTAGCCATCTTAGAACCTCGAATTAATAAAAGTTGCTGTTGCTACACCAGCGTTTTGAGTATCAGTAATAATATTACCAGGGCTTCCTTCTGTCGCATCAACAAACCTAGATTCAATTAGCTTTTTCTCGTAACTAGCTTTCATCTGCGTTGCCAGGGTAATTGATCCAATTAAAGGATAGGCTAAAGAAGCAGCTAAAGCCGCTGATATAGTTTCCGTTAAACCAAAATCATATTGGTTTGCATCTAATATTCGAGCCACATAGATTAAATTGACTGTGGATTCATTTGTTAATATCTTCCGCCCTTCAACTTTAAAAAGAAAGTCAGCGGTTTCTAAGGTTAAAACCCTTAAACAATAGGGATCGGTGGGCAATGTGTATTGGTAAGTGTATTCAAAAGCTGGTGCTACTGTATCAGCGGCTAAAGATGCTCTGTTAATAAGACAGTTCCAAGGATGGAATCTAAAAACAGTATCTCTAATAGAGTCATACCTTTGATTGCATAACCTGGCTGCTTTACTATCTTCTGTTAAAGAAACGATAGAACTAGCGCCTAGATCAACTAAAGCGTTATTACATATATCCACAACTGATGGCATTTTAAATTCCTAATAAAAAAGGCAGCATAATTTTTATGCTGCCTTATATTTAGTTTTTTAGTTTACGACATACTCTATGATAAACGACATAGTTCCAGCAGTACCACCAGTTGCAGCAAACGTTGCTGAAACGTAATAAAGACCGCCTGGGTCATCCACACCAGCCATCTCAAAGACTTTTAAACCAGTCGTTTCGATAGCAGCCGCTTCATAACGCAACTCTGTCATTGCGCCCGCATCAGCAACAAGAGATGCAAAGTAATCTTCATCCACGACAACACCAGCTTCTGTATGCAATCCAACGTTGAACGTGCATGATCCGCCAAGGGTGTCCGACCCTATTATGATTGAAGTGATTGTTGCTTGAGATGGGACAGCCGCAAAAAAGATTACATCATTGTCGGTGCTATCACCGGCCAATAATTCCATTGTTCCTTGCGCCACTCTTTTAACACCGCCAAGTAAAGCCGCATCATTCATCACTATTGGACTAGCTGCGGTATTCGTAACTAGAGGTGAGTTTCTTGTAGTCATATCTTAGCCCTCCTAAGCTGATTCATCACAAAGGACAGAAACCACTTTAGCTTCTTCCATTCGTGTTGCACCAAATGTTGAACAATAAAAGACTTGAGTTGAATAGCTTTTGTCAGCTCTTTCATCAATCTTCGCCATAACGTCTTTACCTACGCCAAGTTTAATTCCATCTTCTGCCCAGGCAAAACAAGTTCTGATGTTTGAAGCAACAGCTAGTCTTGTGGACATGATGAATTTAAATCCTAGGAAAGTATCAACTTCACCTTGAACAAGCGCTTTTATATTAGAGAAATCAGAGCTTGTTACTGAAGTCACTCCTAATAAAGCTTCAACTTGAGCTGGCGCAACTGCAATATACCTTTGAATAGATGGGTCAACAGAACCATTATCTAAGATTTTCTTTGCCTGGATTAACTTAGCTACTGATAAATCAGCAGATCCATGAGCAATGATATTGCCAGAAACCATATCAGTTGATGTTCCACCACTAGAACCAGTCAAAGACGTTCCAGTAGCCGCTGAGATAATTGCGTCATCCATAGATCTTCCCATTGCAGCAGCCGCTGCTTGAGCGTAAACACTAGTTGGATCAGCTAACATTCTTACTTTATCAGCGTCATCAATAAGATCTGCCCATTCATATGTATCTAAAGAAACCATACGTCTGCTATGGGGTGTATCTTGGATTAACGTGTCTTGGTGTCGGCTTGCTCTTTTTACAGCAGCTAAACTTCCGACTTGATCGAAAAATGCTTTCTCACCAGTTACTGATTCTTCTGAAACAGCGCCACGCAGCAAACTTGTTTTTTGCTGAGATAGTAGCTGTACGTTAGAACTAAACTGATTTACGAAAGCGGTTGTTATTTGTGAACTCATATCACTTCTCCGTTTTGTAAAATTAAGGTTTAAATTTAAAAGGCTACCTACAAGACTGCAGACCTGGATATATATTATGCGAGGGCGTTAGCTTATCCCGACTTAGGTTTTGTTACAGTTTTCAATGGAAGGACCTTCCCAGGCTTATCTTCATTTGAACACCACTTCAAATACGTTTCAGCTCTTTCCAAAGGATTATCAATTATCCTTCCAGATCCAGTTTCAAGCACTAATCTTAAAACCTCTAGCCTAAATTCTTTATCTTCATTGCTAATCATTGGTTAATTGCTCCGCTATTCTAAGAGATTCTTGAACATACCAGTCGTGTTCTGGGTGTTTTCTGTCCCAAAAAGGTCCTTCTGGTCTGCGAACATCTCTAAGTTTTGCGTTTAATTCTTCATTTGTTGGCGCACCGCTCATCTTTGTGCCAGCAAGTGTGTCCTCGCCAACCTTTTCTTTTAGGAATCTTCCTAACTTAGACATCATTCTTATAACATCTGGGTTATCTCCGAATAAAGAACCATCTTCCATCTTTAAACTTACAATATCATCTGTTCCAAACTCTGATAAAACTCCATTACCCAGGGCAATGTTGTCATCAAATGCAGCTCCCATTTCTTTTTTAAGGTTATCAACTGTCTGTTGTTGCTTTATTACCATAGCGTTTGGATCTGGAGCTTCTTGAGCTGTGGTATCATTAAACCAATTCAATAGACCTTGCGCCTGCTTTGGCTGCAGCCCAAGTTTATGAGCGACATCTTTAAAGCCAGTCATCATTTCTACATTTTCAGCCTGGCCTTCTGCTATTTTATTTTCTAGCACATAACCAGAACTTTCAGCAGGCCTTCCCATTTTATCATAAACTGCGCTCCAATCATCATCAGTCGCATATTTACCAGGGATCGCTACCTTGTCAGCTCCAATCATAGATTGTGCATTGACAAAGGATTTTGCTAATGATCCTACATCAGTAATTGTTTCTAGGCTTTTATGCCCTCTAATTTCTTCTGGAATTGCTGTGCGCCAATCATTTGTTGGCTCGACAGACGTTGCTTGTCCGGCATCAACCGGAGCATCCGCTACCTGTTCTTCACTCATATTTCCGCCACTTCCTCTCTTTTGATTTCATCCTGCAGCATGGATTGTAAAAATAAAATTACTGTGCGCTGCCCTTCACAATATGCCATTTCATTTGACTCATTTGAAAACGTAGTACCTTTAATAAAATACCTTCGTTCCAGATCCGCCATAACCTTCACGCCATCATTTGACTTTAAGATAGTCTTATAGGATTGCCTTAAATCAACCTGGTCCATTATTCGATAGCTTTCAACATAGGAGCTGCATTGCCGGCCGCTTCTGCGGTTTGCATCATCTGCTGCTGCTCTGCTTGTTGCTGTTGTTGTTGTTGTCTCTGTTCTCTTACCTGGGCAACTTCTTCATCACCTTTAATCACAGAAGCTGGGATAGAAAGAACTTTAATCATTTCTTTAGCCATGCCATCCGTATCTAAGTGATCTAATATAGAAGGATCAATCTGAGCAAATGGAGATAACATTTCTAAAAATCTCATCATAGATTGGACATCACCCTGGCGCTGGGCTTTTGCTAATGGTGAAACGTATTCAATCTCAATATCACTACTCCTCATAAACTCTGGAGCGGCATCAAATGCTTTTTGTCTTGAAAGTAAATTATAGGTTCTGGTTATAAGTGGTTGTAATAACTCGAATTGTAGCCTTCCTAAAACTGGGCCAAGCATCCTCATCTTTTCTTCAGACCTTTGAACAACCTCAGTTGCTGTCATTTGTGGCCCTTGTCCAAGAAGTAATTGGTCAACATAGAAAGCCGCTTGGATAGCTTTTCTACGCTGTTCCTCCATGTTAAGGCCAAGAACATTATTAGCGCCAATATTTAATGGCTCAATTCTATCCCTTGTTCCCGATCTATAAAAGTTTAGACCGCCTGGAACTGTACGAACCGGCAGCACAAATCCATCATCCGGAACAAGTAGGGGAGGATCAACTTGCTTTTGCGCTGCTCGGATCGTAGTTTGACTCATAACGTTAATCATTTTTATATCTGGTAAAGCCACCATTGAAGGCGATCTTCCATAACCAACTTCATAAGAACTCTTTAAAAACCTGGGTACGCAGTAAGGAAATTCATCAAATCCACTTTCTGATAAGACAGTTTTCCCTTCTGGATCTAAATAAACAGAAGCTACTGGCTTATTACCAGCGTCTATTTTTGTTATATCTCGTTCATCCCTCTTAAAAACAGCGTGAATTAACGTAATCATTTCGTAAGGGTTCTCAGATTCCCTCTTTAAAATCTTCTGTGACATGTTTTCCACGCCAAATTTATTGACAACTGCCCTAGCTGGCATCTTAAATTTTCTAAAAACTGTATCAACTCGGCCATTATCATCTTCTGAAACGTAACATTCCGATATATGCCTGGCTGAAAACCTAATCTGGAAGTCATCATCACGCTCTATAAACAGAACACCAGTACCAAAAGTGATTAAATCGTGGTATAATTCATGGATCTGCTCAGCAAAGTTAGACCTGGCGAACGCCTGGTACATAACATCTTCAACAGTTCCTAACCATTCCTTAGCTTCATCACTAGATTCCAGCTCTCGATCTCTAAACCTAAGAGAAAACCATTTAGTTGACATATTTGTAAGCATCCCATGAAGGGAAGCGCTTAAAAGTTCAGCCGCTAATGGAGCTGTTGTGTCAAACATAAGCTCGGTGTTCTTATCACCAGGGGATCTTTTCTTAGTTATATCGGCTTTCCTGGTAACAACGTAGTCACCTATTTCTTGCCAATGACTTTCCCAGGTAGCTCTTTGGGTTTCCAGACTACCTAACCTTTTTAAAAGGAGGTGAGCTGTTGAATCAATCTCTGCCATTTATCCTAAAGTTCCTTTAAGTCCTGGTTTTAAAATCGTTGTTAATTG
>Ga0302121_10000832_pt1 | contig 15855 bp, 10 predicted proteins | sample CB21_surface_MG_FD_203120 | JGI IMG/M metagenome (GOLD analysis project Ga0302121, IMG submission 203120) | Marine microbial communities from Western Arctic Ocean, Canada - CB21_surface | ecosystem: Environmental > Aquatic > Marine > Oceanic | place: Canada: Western Arctic Ocean | collected... | reverse complement strand
TTTCCAATTAACTGTACTTTGTTTCTCAGTGTGTTCATCTTTATTAATTTTAAGGTTGTTACGGTTTATTATCGAATTTTTCGACACTGCAAATATGCGAGCTACTCAAAGTATTAGTCGGTTAGTATCTATTTGATTTCGTTTGTAAACACTTGTAGTCGTTTGTAATTGAATAATTTACATTACCTTTAGCCCTTAGAATTAATTTTTTTTTAATGAAAAAACAATGCCCAGAGTGTTCGGACCTTATAATTGGACGTACCGACAAGAAGTTTTGCAGTGATGGTTGCCGGAACAGTTATAACAACCGCGTTAATAAAGATCAAAAAAATTTGATTCGCAACATTAATAACCGTTTGCGAAAAAACTGGCGTATTTTAGAATCCTTAAATCCCAATCAAAAAACCAAGACTACTAGGGATAAGCTTATTTCTAAAGGATTTGATTTTAATTATTTTACAAGTATCTACACTACTAAATCTGGAACTATATATTATTTTATATATGATCAGGGATATTTGCCTTTAGAAAACCAATATTATGCATTGGTAAAACGAGAATAACATTCTTTGTGGTTTAAGCATGTCCTTTTTTATCTAAAAATTATCTTGGGTGATATTAGAAAAATCTATTACTTTTGAACAAAATCATATAAAATGAATAAAATTAATTACACTATTATCCTCGCATTTGTCTTTGTTATGCAATTACAGTCACAAAACAAATCTGAACTATTAACACATTACAAAGCTTATTATGCTCAAATGCAGCAACTGGGAGATACTCAAGGGATTATTAATGCCATGAATCACTTGATTATTCTTGAGCCAAATATAAAACGTCAAGATACCCTAGCTTATATGTATGTCAGTGAAGGTAAACACCGACAGGCACTTTCTCTTTTAGGCGTAGATGTTAATGAGTCTGATACAGATCTTGAATCAGAAATAAAAGCTATAAGTTTAAAAACATTAAACGAATCCTCTCTCGCTATTGAGCATTATGAAGTGTTATACAAACGCAATCCATCGGTTTTGCTTGCTTATGAGCTAGCAGATCTTAAGATTAAAACAGACGATCTTACTGGGGCAATGTTGAACATCTCTTATGGAATGGCCAATACAACGACTGATATGATGAAAGCTTACTATGAGTCGCAATCTCCTTACCAGGTTTCATTGATGGCAGGTTTTATATATCTAAAAGCTATTTCTAAATTCAGAGAAAATCCAAAAACGAATCATGACCCTTCTATTGTTTTACTACAGGAAGCATTATTATTAGCACCAAACTTTAATTTAGCTGGGATTGCGATAGATGCAATTCGTGCTCAAAAAGAAGTTTTAGAGGCTAAATAAATCGATTTTCACAAAAAAAAGCAGCGCATAGGCGCTGCTTTTTTAATTATATTATAATTGGTATTACCATATTCGAACGCGTTGTTCTTCAGGTAAGTACATTTTATCGCCCTCTTTTATGTCAAAAGCTTTATAAAAAGCATCAACATTTTTCAAAGGTTGAGTTGCTCTTTGAATACCAGGAGAATGAGGATCTGTTTTAATTTGTGTTCTCAGTGCATCTTCCCGTGTGAGTGTTCTCCAAACTGTGGCCCATGACATAAAAAATCGTTGTTCAGCTGTAAACCCATCGATATCTTCGGGTCTTCCATTGGTTTCCATAAATAATTGTAATCCGTCATATGATCCCAAGACCCCCCCAAGGTCACCAATATTTTCTCCTAAGGTGAATTTTCCATTGATATATACGCTATCCAAAACTTCTATTGCGCTGTACTGTTCTGCCAATGCATTTCCGCGTTTTTCAAATTCAATTAAATCCGCATCTGTCCACCAATTATTAACATTTCCGTCACCATCAAATCGAGCTCCAGAATCGTCAAAGGCATGTGATATTTCATGACCTATAACCGCACCAATTCCTCCATAATTAACAGCTTCGTCTGCTGTAAAATTATAGAAAGGGGGTTGTAAAATAGCTGCTGGAAAAACAATCTCATTATTTAAAGGATTGAAATAGGCATTTACTGTTTGCGGAGGCATACCCCATTTGGCTTTGTCTACAGGTTGCCCAATTCTAGACATATTCTCTTTTTTACTCCAGTTGGCAACGGCCATCATGTTTTCAGCATAACTATTCCCATCTAAAACTTGTAATTCAGAATAGTCTTCCCATTCGTCGGGATAGGCAATTTTTACTGTAAATTTATTTAGCTTTTCTATTGCTTTTTCTTTGGTTTCATCACTCATCCAATCCAATACCTGTATTCTATTTTGAAAGGCTTTGATCACATTTGCTATCATTTTTTCTGCTTTTTCTTTGGCTTCCGGTGGAAACTTAGCTTCTACATATAGCTTACCAATAGCTTCTCCTACAGAGCCATTAACCGTCCCTAAGGCGCGCTCTTCTGCGGCACGTTGTGCTTTAGATCCATTAAGTGTTTGGCTGTAAAATTCCCAATTTGCAGTTTCAATCTCTGTAGTTAAATACCCTGCGGCACTATCAATAGTGCTCCAAGTCATTAGGGTTTTAATATCTTCAATTGATGTCGTACTAAGGAATGTGTTTAAAGCAGCCATGTAAGCTGGTTGCATTACTAGTAGAGACTCTAAGGGGGCTGTAATACCTAAGTCAACAGTAAATTTATCCCAATTAATTAGTGGGGTCATTGCATTTAATTCTTCTAATGATCGTGGGTTGTTAAAGTTACGAATGTCACGACTTTGAACTTTGTCCAGTCTTGGCTCTGCTAGCTTAGTTTCTAGTTCAAGTATACGTTTTGCGGCGATCACAGCACTTTTTTCATCATAATTAACGAATTGTAGCATTCGCGCCACGTGGCTAGTGTATTGAACTCTAATTTCTTTAGACTTTGAATCTTGATCCAAATAGTAGTCACGTTGAAGACCTAAACCTCCAGGGTATACCCAAGCGGTATTTATGTTGCTATCATTTAGGTCTGCATTAGCTCCTATCCCTACAAAGGGAGCTGAAACGCCCATCGTTGTTGCATACACAGTTTGCATGTCTTCAATTGTTTGTATGCCATTAATAGCCTCTAAAAGAGGTTTAATAGGGGAGATTCCTGCCTCATTTCGTGATACAGAGTCTAATTCGGACTCAAAAACTAATAGGGCTTTTTTCTGATCGGTTCCTTCTGCGTAGGTTCCAAATTCTTTAGATGTTTTTATAATGTCAAGTACATCTTTTCGTGTCGACTTTCTAAGGACTCCAAACCCTCCCCAGCGAGTTTCATCATCAGGAATGGTGTTAGTCCTCATCCAATTTCCATTAACATAGTCGTAGAAATTATCTTTTGGACTGACTGTAGTGTCCATGTTTTCGAGTACGATTCCAGGGATTTTTTCGATTCCGGTTAATGATTCTTTTTTACCATTTTTACAAGCATTAATGCTTAAAATGCTAAGTGCACTTAATAGAGTTAGTTGTCTAATATTCATTGGTTTATGTTTTAAATAATAGTCGTTAATATATACAAAACCTAGTAAATTTTGTAATTTTTAATGTGAAAAGATCAAATACTTTTTACGTTTTTATCTCAAAAAATTAATTTAAAATTAATTTACGAGTTGTTTGCTGATTGTCAATTCTTATCTGTAAAAAATAAACTCCACTAGAATAGCCTTCCATTTGTAACGGGAATGGTGTCGAAGGATTTATTTTTTTCTTTGTAAACAATCGTTTTCCAGTTATATCTGTTACTTGGAGGTCATAAGGTTTGTTGTTTCGTAACTGAACGTAAAAAATATCTTTTGAGGGGTTTGGATAAACCGCAATTTGGTTTAATTCAAATCCATCGGTACTTAATGAAGTTCCATCTACATAAAAGTCATCGATAACAACGCCTTCTTCATTGACAGCTTGATCTGAATGAAAGACAATTCGGAAAATAATACTAGATTCAGAGTTAAGTGAGTCTAGTGAATAACTGTATTGGTTTAGTGTAATTTCTGTTCCAGTCCATTGCCCGCCTACGCAGTTATAACAATTATCACCATACCCATCCCCGGCGATTCGACTGCTGTTATACCAGTTAGGATCTTCTGAGGAGCCAAGGAGTCCCCATGATATTCCTTGATTAGTTGAATATTCAACATATACTAAATCCCAGTCAAATTCTAGGACAAACGCCATGTCAAATTTTAATACAGGATTTGCGATATTTGTTAAATCATAACATTGTGATACAAGATACCCTTTTACATCGTCTCTATGATTTCCATCAAGATTAGTTGCATATACGTTGTCTGGAGATGATGCGCTATTGAGTAGTGTCCCACTAGGCACCCCAAGCTCCCATGTACTTCTGCCTTCGTTAATGACTATAAGTTCATCTTCTGGGTTTTCAAAAGTATTTATGTCTTGAGCGGCTCCTTCGTTATTGGTGTAAAAGGTTATTTCAGCACTATTATTTGAGCTAAAATAGTCATCGGTAATTGTAGCTGTAACAGCTAATTCATGAGCACCGATTTCTACTTGAATTAAATTTAAATCAATAAATGCGAATTGTTCAGATTCGATATTTCCACTCCAAATTATTGAGATTTCTTCTCCTTCGTCTAAGCTGTACACTACGTTAACAGATGTTATATTGTTTTGCCCATTATTCTTCACTTTTAATTGTGGTAAAATAGATCCGCAATTAATTTGTGAATCCACTGGATTTTCTACCCCAACAAGCTGGAGATCATTAGTAGCCAGCTGTGAGCTAGGAAGTTCACTTCTAAAAGCACCTCGCCCATAAGTAGCTGCTGTAATGTTATTGTCAACTGTGTTAATACTCAAGTCTGTGACCGATGAGTTAGGAAGGTTGTTGTCAAAAACTTCCCAATCGCTATTATTATCATTAAACCTGTAAACTCCTAAGCTTGTTCCTAGATAAAGAACATTGTCTATGGTATTAGTTTGATGTTTGATAATGTTTTTAACAACATTAGGTAAAGAGCCTGTAATATCTGTAAAATTGAGTCCTTGATTAACGGATCTCCATACTTTACCACCACCACCACTAGTTGTAACGTAAACAATATTATTATCATTATTATTTACTTCGATTGAAGTAATGTTACTAGCGAAAATATTTACACTTGTGAACGTTATCCCGTGGTCTATGCTTTGTTGAAGGTTTGAATTTACTCCAACATAAATGTTGTCAGAGTTTATGGGATCTAATTCTAAAACATCAATATTAGTTCCGAAACTTGGGGATACTTCTGTCCAGTTACCTGCGTTAAACTGATATAAGCTACTATAGCCTGCAAATACCTCACTATCATTGTTAATAGAAAGTGGTGTAATCCAATTACCACTGGTAGGAGAGGAGTAGCCATTTGTTCCGCCCGGTTGTCCAGAACTGTTATTTACGTAAAGTGTACTACCGTTTTGCATGAAGCCATAATAAAAATTATCATCATTTGGATCAATAACGCCTTCCATACCATCACCACCATGATAACTAGCCCATTGGCTGCTAAATCCAAAGCCGCCATTGTCTTGTGCTCCTCCAGCAATTTTTTCTGAGTCTTGCTTTGAAACTGATATTCTGTAAAACTGAGTTATGGATAGACCAACCGTTAAATCTTCAAATGATGCTCCACTGTCTGTAGACTTAAATACTCCGCCATCAGACCCTACAAATAAGCCATTGTCAAAATCTCTAATAAAATGAATGTCAGCGTGCGTATATGAAGCATTACGTGTGGTCCAACTATTAACTTGAGAAAAAGAATCACCCCCATTACTTGATTTCCAAATGTTTAATACGCCAACATATATTTCATTTTGATTAGTATTTGACGCAGATATAGCTAAATCATACCAAGCTTGAGACACACCATCAAAAATATCTGTCGTGTTAGCCATTTGTGTAAATGATAGCCCGCTGTCGGTAGATCTATAAATGCCTTGGTAACCATAATTGGAAGTTGCAGCGACTAGGTATACATAGTTTGAGTTTGCTTGAGTTACATCCATGAATAAGCGTCCAGAGTCTACAGGAAGTCCAGAAGAAATTTGAGTAAAACTATTTCCACTGTCTGTTGATCTGTAAAATTGTGAACTAGTTGATGCGTAAATAATATTTGGGTTAGTGGGGTTTACTTTGAGATCTCTAAAATTACCTGATTGGGTAAGTGTCCAGTTATTTCCTGCATTTGTAGTCTTATAAACGCCACTACTTGTAGCTACCCAAAGCATACTAGAGTTGTTGGGGTTAATGTAGATTTCTGAGGTTCTGTTGGGTGAATTTGAGGGGTTTATACCTGTCGGAGTCCAGCTAAGACCGCCATTAGTTGATTTCCAAATACCAACGCTGTAGGAATCTCCAGCATCATCATCCCCAGTAGCTATGTAAATGATATTACTGTTGTTTGGATCAATCGCTATGCCTGAAACTCCAATTTGAGGGAGGTCATCAGTAAGAGGGATATAAGTAACTCCAGCATCTGTTGATTTCCAAATACCTCCTGCAGGGGCACCAACATACATAATATCTGAGTTATTAGGATCAATACTAACGCAATTCACCCGACCTAGATTTAAATAGTTTGTCGATCTATTTACAAAGTCTGTTGGCCCTAGAGAATACCAGTTACTTTGATCAGCCATAGAGTTCTGACTCGCTGTTCGATATTGTGTTTGGGATTTTTTTTGTTCCCAAACGTTCCATAAATCCTTGGTAGATGGTAAAAAGCCATTGATATCAACGTAGTTTTCCCATTGCGCTTCCCAACGCTTGAAAGGTTTGTATCCACTTCCCTTGGCATCCTTGTCGTGTGTTTCCCAATAGGCATTTCCTGCAGCTATTATGGCGTCAAAAGTTAGTCGACTACTGTCAGAGCTTTTTAGCTCCTTCATCCAAGGAGTGTCTAATTCCGTTTGTGCATTTGTGATTGCAAAAGATAAAAGGGCAGTAAATAAGAAATATTTTTTCATATTAGAATTGTTGTAATAAGCTTTTCTTTTTATTGTATACTATTAGTTAAATTTACTTTTCTGTCTAATGTCAAGGACTGAATTGTTTGCTCGTTGGGTTTTTTAGGATACTTTAGATATTTACTTTTATTTGGATATAAATTGTGACTTTTTTTCTAGAGTTTTATTTATTTGAAAAATTAAATTTGAGTAAGCTTTCTCTAACGACTTTTTCGTAAGTTCAAACTCAATTGAGTTGTTTTGTTTGCTACCATACTCAACATTCAATTTGTATGCCAAAGTTTCTAAAACTCTAATGCGTGCAATGATACTACTCGAATTTATAGTTTCTGGTATTTTTACAACTAGGGCTGAAAATAAATCTCTTAGTGTTTCTTCAGAATCTATTAGTACTTCGTTTTTTCCGTTAGAGATATTTGTGATTAATACGTTGAGTTCTTTAAATTCGATCCACTGTGAGAGAGACGAATCAATATCTTTTATGACAACAGGGTCAGCGAGCTCAGCAGTCTCTGTATTTGTTATAGATGCTGTTTGCTTGTTTGCGGAGATTGGAGTTTTTTTAATAGCTTCGTTACAGCTTTGCGCCCCTGTTAAGAAGTACAAACAAAAGAAAACTTGTGTAATAAATTTATAATTCATCAGAAACAAATATATTATTTTTTTTCTGGAACTAATTTAAATAATTAAATAGATGAATCTCACAAAAAGATGTTAAATAACCTGATAGATTGCGATTTGCAACTGTAGCTACATTAGTGTTTTTAACGTTTTCGACCCTTACAATTAGGCTTCATTAAAAAGTATTTTGAGCTGTTTTAGCCCAATTAAGTGTTAGCTACTATTGGTTATTTTTGTAAGGACGTAATTGGTAGGTAAGCATCAGTCCACCTCGATACGGAGCAACTTCACCACTACCGTTAAAATCTTTGTAGTTACCTCCATCTAAATCGATGCGCACCGGCCCGTCGTAGCCTTTATACATCGAAATGGAGTAGCCACCCCCTACAAAAGCTTCCAAAGCCCAGCGTTCATTGAAGCGTTTTTTATAACCTATTGTGATGCCATGAAATACAGCACGTCCAGATTTGTGAGTGTAATCATCAAAATCTGGGTTGCTTTCATCGCTGTATTGATCGTAAATAAGAATATCATATGGCTTTTGCATAGTAAACATTCCAAACCCAAGGTGTCCACCAACAAACCAACCACTGGTGTCATCTTTTTGGTAGTATCGAAACTCGACAAAGGTTTGTGTTATCTGCAGAGGTTCCCCGTCGATAGAGTCCCAAAAAGAACCTAAGACATCCAACTGAATACTTGTTTTTTTACCTACTTGAAATTCGACGCCTATATTTGGTACAAGAACCGCTGCTAATGGTAAGTTGGCTTTGATTTCCACTTGAGCTGAGGATGTGTTTAGACCTCCAAAAAAAGCACTAAATAACAAACTCCAAAAACAAAAATTAAGTGTAAGATGGTTGGTAAACTTCATAATATTGAATTGTTTTTATTTTTTTAGTAACCAGCTGCTTGATTGGATCTTATCTCCCAAGCCATCGATCAGGGTAATTCCGAGTTTTTTACATACTTGCGCTTCTGGTATTGATTGGTTATCTTGATCACCACCATTAGCAAATGCTAGTTCATGAGTTTCCCCGTATGATTCTGCAATCTTAGCAATTGTAGCGCAGACCGTGCGATCAGAATCAATTGAAAGTAGGGCGTGGTCAACAGCTTTCAAATTTCGGACAATAAAAAGACGTTCCGTTTCTTTTTGAAATTCTTTAGAACCCTTCAGTGCTCGTTGGTGGTCGTTATTCACAATAACAAACAAGACTTCTGCCAAGTTTTTGGCGGTATTTATATACTCTATATGGCCTTTGTGTAACGGGTTAAAATAGCCACTAACCATAATCGCTTTTTTTTTGGGCATTTTTTTGCTTTTTACATCTCAAAAATAGTAAATTTATTTTGGAATAATGCTTTCTGTTAAATCCTTTTGAACAAATATGACCTGTTTTTTTTGAGGGATTAAATTAAGAAATTATGTAAATAATTATGGATAAATAATTATGGACAAAAAATTACACATAATTTTATTAATTTAAGGTTACATTAATTAACCACTTTTTCGCAGTCCTCCTCGTGTAAATATTTTCATTTAATAGTTATTAAATTGGTGGTTTTTAAATAAGGTTGTAATTTTGTGTAAATTGTAGTGCAAAATAATCATGTTTTTTAAACGTTATAATTTTCATATAAAATTAAATCTATGAGACTATTTATTCTATTTTTCTTCTTTTGTTTTTTCGGCTATTCACAGTCAAATAATGCAGAGGTTAATCAAGCGCTTAATACTGCCAAAGCTCAAAATATAAAAACCAAATCTCAAGTGCAAAATGCCCTACAGCAAAACGGAATTAGCGAAAGCCAAGCCCGCGCACTAGCCCGTCAAAAAGGGGTCAGCTACGATGAGATTTTAAATTCAAATTTTACAGATGGTGTTGCAACTTTAAGTGATAGTATTAATAAAGATCCGAATGTATCGGATTTAAAAATTAGCGCTGATTCATTGGTGTATGACATGTCAGTTAAAAATGAAGTTCCAAAGCCTGTGTCTGATACAGCTGAAGCTCCAAGTACTTACTTTGGTTATAATATTTTTAGAAATAACCCTTACTTAAACAAGGAGTATTTATTAGGTAATATAGACGAAGGTTACTTAATAAGTCCTGGAGATGAAATGAGAATTATTACCTATGGTGATAACTCTCTTGAACAAAATGTGACAGTTGATAGAAATGGAAATATAAACATTACTGGATATGGTTTGTTTTTCGCTTCTGGAATGACCTTTAAAACATTAAAATCACGATTAAAACTATTTTTAGGAAAATACCTTTCTGGATTAATGAGTTCAACACCACGCACCTTTTTGGATGTGTCTCTAACACAGCTAAGACCTGTAAAAGTTGTTGTTCTTGGTCAAGTTCAATCTCCTGGCCCTCACATTTTGAATACATCTGGATCTGCCTTATCTGCTTTATATGCTGCTGGAGGTGTTAAGTACAGCGGGTCACTTAGAGAGATTAAAATTTACAGAAATAACAAGCTCTACAAAACGATAGATTTATACGACTACATAACCAAAGGAGAGCTTAGAAAAGATATTAGGCTTACTAACAATGATATCGTATTTGTTGGGGCTCGAAAAAATAGCATCCAGCTAAGTGGAGAGTTGTACAATCCAGCCATTTATGAAACTCTGCCTGGAGAAGACTTAAATAGCTTGATTAAAATTGCAGGAGGCTTGCCGCCAACTACCCAAACAAATAAAATCAATATTAGCCGTATTACTCCTAGTGAAGACCGAATATCTGAAGTTGTTTTTGATAGAACCTTGCTAACAGTTGCTCTTGATAATACTAAAATCAATCTTGTAGATGGCGATACAATTACTTTTTTCCAAATTCTTGATAATGAATCAAATTTGGTTTCAATCTCTGGTCATGTGTTTGATCCGGGCATTTATTCATTACAGGGTTATTCAGACTTGAAATCCTTAATTTTTGATGCCGCTAAAGGCATCAAGCCTGATGTATACCTTGAGCGTGTAGATGTAGTAAGTGTTCTAGATGGGGTCGAAATTTATAATAGTTATGTTTTATCTGATGTAATTTCTGGAGATGTTACGATTCAACTAGCAGATAAGGATCGTGCGATAATATATAGTAACGCTTCAGTTGAAGGTAGTAAGTCTGTTTCTATCGGGGGTTATGGCGTAACGGCTCAAACCATACCATGGAAAGAAAACTTTAGTTTATATGACTTTATATTTTCTGCTAGTGCGGTGGCCAGTCCTGAATTTTTAACTAATTTGTTACGCTCACGAATTGATTTGAAGCGATATAATCTTGATACTGGAGACTACTCGTCATTGAAGTATGATTATAACGATATTGAGGCTATAAAAGCAGTTTTTCTAGTTCCTAAAGATCAAGTGGTGATTTACGGAAAATCGTTAACGGAACCAACCAATAAAAAAGTATCTATTTTTGGATATGTAAATGGATCAGGCACTTTCCCACTTCAGAAAAACATGTTTGTTGAAGATGTGATTTTATTAGCAGGTGGTTTTACATTCTCTGCAGACCAAACAGTAGCTATTGTCAATAGACAAGAAATTGACCCGGTTAATGAACGGCTCATAGAAAAGTTTGAAGTATCTCTAGATAAAGACTATTTACTGGGTCTTAAAGATACTCCAGACAATGGGTTTGTTTTAAGTCATAAGGATATGATCACTATAAAAAAACAAGAAGGATATTTAGAGGCGGAACGAATTTTGGTAACTGGAGAAGTAGTCTTTCCACAATCGATAATTTTAGAGTTCAGGAACTCTAGCTTAAAAGATATTTTAGATGCTTGTGATGGGTTAACCAAATATGCCAATCTAGATGCTTCTTATTTAATTAGAAATGGAAAAATTATTATTCTTGATTTATCCAAAGTGAAAAACTCTGATAAAATATTTGAGAACGGAGATGAACTATTTATAGCATCCAATAAAGGGGAAGTTAGCGTAGATGGGGCTGTTCAAAATCCATCTGTTTTTATTTGGGATAAGAATCTTAGAGCCAAAAATTATATAAGAAAATCTGGTGGAAAGACAAAGAAGGCTTCAAAAGCTTATATAGTATTTCCTAATGGAAAAACGACTAAAATTAGTTTTTTCAGTAATCCAAAAGTATTTGCAAATTCAAGGATTGTAGTGAACTCAAAAGAAGAAAAAGATAAAAGTGATCTTGGGGATTCTTTAGAAAAGTTTGCCTCGGTATTTACAATAATAGCATCGACACTTACAACTGTATTATTAGTAACTAGACTATAAAGCTATGATAGATAACAATCCTACAGGCATCACTCATGAAGAAGATTCAATTGATATCATCGCTCTTTTAAAGACCGTCTGGAGCGGAAGAAAGTTAGTGGTAAAGAGTGTCGCCGTATTTTTTATAATTGGCTGTATTGTAGCGCTCTCCAGCCCTGTTATTTATACTTCCCAGACTACATTTGTGCCACAAACCTCTGATGACCAAATGTCTGCACCTAAAGGTTTGGGGTCTTTGGCCGGCTTAGTTGGAATTGACCTGAATTCAGTGGGTTCTTCCAGCGACTCCTATCTTTCTCCGCTATTGTATTCTAAAATTGCAGACTCCGAAGAATTTTCCATTCTTTTGCTTAGTGAACAACTAATCAGCTTAGAAGGAGAGACCTTAACAATCAAAGACTACCTTACCAAGGATGCAGGTGGTTTTAACTTAATCGGATTCATTAAAAAATATACAATAGGGTTATTTTCTAGTGACAGTCCAGAAGCGGATTTGTCAAATCCGACTTTGGATACTTATAATTTTATAAGCGTAGAAGATTTTGAACTGATCACAGGTCTACGAGAAAAATTCTCAATAGAACTGAATGAAAAAGAAGGATACATCAAAGTCATTGTTACTGATGAAGATGCATTTATGAGCTCGCAACTGGTTAGCTTAGTTACTAAGAACTTACAATCAAGAATCATCGCTCTTAGAACCAACAAAATAAAAGAGCGTTTAGAGTACTCCAAAGAGCAGTATGATATCAAACGCCGTGAGTTTGAGATCTTACAAAATAGAGTTGCTCAATTTAAAGATTCTAACAAAAATATTTCAACGGCTATGTTTTTATCCCAGCTCGAAAAACTACAATCTGAGTATTCCTTACAGCAGAATATTCTAATGACTCTAGCCAGTGAATACAACAACAACAAAATAAAACTTAACAAAGACACGCCGATTTTTTCAGTCATTGATGAGGTTTATGTGCCTAACAGGCGTTCAGCGCCTAAACGTAGTATGATTGTGATAATTTGGGTGTTTCTTGGGATTGTGTTGGCAGTTGGTTACATATTGGCTAAGACGCCTGTAATGAACATACTAAGCGAACTTAAAGGCGACGCTTAATTCTTAGTTTAATGTTATATCTGCGTAAGAGATAAGTATATAATTAATTATCTATTTAGTTTTAAAATTAGCTTCGAATCTTCTTTTCCCATTCCCAAGCTGAAAGCAAAGCATCTTCCAAGGTTAATTCTGATTTCCAACCAAGAACTGTATTTGCTTTAGTTGTATCTGAATATGCTGATATGATATCCCCAGCCCGTCTTTCACTAAATGTGAAGTTTAACTTAACTCCAGTTACTTCTTTAAAAGTATTTATAACCTCTAATACAGAAGAACCTTTTCCTGTCCCAATATTATAAACTTCATAGTTTTCCGTATTTTTCTCTTCAAGTAATCGTTCCATTGCAATAATATGTGCTTTTGCTAGATCTACCACATGAATATAATCTCTAATACAGGTGCCGTCTGGAGTTGGATAATCATTTCCAAAAATAGAAAGTTTTTCTCGAAGCCCAATTCCTGTTTGTGTTACAAAGGGTACTAAATTCTGTGGAGTTCCAATTGGTAATTCTCCAATAGTTGCAGATTCATGTGCACCAATAGGATTAAAATATCTCAACGCAATGGTATTTAACAATGTATTTGCAGAGCAGGTATCCTTAATAATTTGTTCACCAATTTTTTTTGTATTTCCATAAGGGGATTCAGGTTCTTTAATTTGTGCTTGTTCTGAGATTGGTAGTTTATCTGCTTGACCATAAACAGTACACGAGGAACTAAAAATTAGTTTCTGAGACGCTAACTTATTTATTTCTTGTAATAAATACACTAAAGAATGTATATTGTTTTCATAATATTTTAAAGGATTATCAACACTCTCTCCAACCGCTTTCGAGGCCGCGAAATGTATTATACCATCAATATCATCATGTTTCTTAAAAAAATCAACAACAGACTTTTTTTCTTTTAAGTCAATTTTCTCAAACACCGGTTTAATGCCAGTAATTCCAACAATACGATCCAATACATCTAGGGATGAATTTGATAAATCATCTATAATGACTACTTCAAACCCAATGTTTTGCAATTCGACAACTACATGGGAACCAATATAACCCAAGCCTCCCGTTATTAGTATTTTATATGTTGTTTTAGTATCCATACATTTTTTTATGTTATTTTTTGTAGTCTCCAGAAGTTATACTTTCTATCCATTCTTTATTATCTAGATACCAAGAAACTGTTTTTTCTATTCCTTCTTTAAATTGTAAAGAAGGCTCCCAGCCTAATTCATCCTTTAACTTTGTGGAGTCTATTGCGTAACGTAAATCATGTCCTGCTCTATCATCAACATAGGTGATTAATTTTGAGGAAGAACCTTCTTTTCTTCCTAGTAATCGATCTACCGTGCTAATCAACAACTTAATTAAGTCTATGTTTTTCCATTCATTTAATCCGCCTATATTATAGTTGTCCCCTAATTTTCCTTTATGAAAAATGGTATCAATAGCTCTCGCATGATCATTTACAAACAACCAATCTCTAACATTATCTCCTTTCCCGTATACTGGGAGGGGTTTGTTATTTACAATATTATTAATAAACAACGGAATTAGTTTTTCCGGAAATTGATAAGAGCCATAATTGTTAGAGCAATTAGATATCACTATGGGCAATCCATAGGTAACCGAAAAAGCCCTTACAAAGTGATCTGAAGAAGCTTTAGAGGCTGAATAGGGTGAATGAGGGTCATAGGCTGATTCTTCTGTAAAAAAGCCTTCTTCTGCTAATGAACCGTAAACTTCATCAGTAGAGACATGATAAAATAACTTATTTTTAAAGTCCGTATCCCAATACTCTTTTGCAGCTTGCAATAAACTCAGTGTTCCCATGATATTTGTATGTGCAAAAGAGAAAGGATCTATTATAGAACGATCGACATGAGATTCTGCTGCTAAGTGAATTACGCTATCTATTTTGTACTTTTTAAAAATTTGCTTTACTTTTTCAAAATCACAAATATCACACTTCACAAAAGAGTAATTTTTCTTGCTTTCGATGTCTTTTAAATTTTTTAAATTCCCAGCATACGTAAGGACATCCATATTAATAATATGATATTCTGGGTATTTATTCACCATTAATCTTACTAGATGAGAACCAATAAAACCAGCACCACCTGTCACAAGAATGTTTTTCATTGGGCTTTGTTTTTATAGATTTTTAAAATACAGTCTTTTAAACTGTCTCGCCAGTAAGGAATTTCTATATTAAAATCATTTTTAATATTTGTTTTATCCAAAACAGAATAATGAGGTCTTTTCGCCTTTGTAGGAAACTCTTTAGTTAAAACTGGGATTACTTTACAAACGATCGTTCCAAGTTTTATAATTTCAGTAGCAAAGTCAAACCAAGAGGCTATCCCTTCATTTGAATAGTGATAGATTTGTCTCTTTTCACTTATTTTATTTGAATTATTTTCACAAATAATCTTTAAACAGGTTTTCGCTAAGTCTCTAGCATAAGTAGGTGTACCTAGTTGATCAAAAACTACGTTCAATTCCTTTTTTTCTAACCCTAAGTGAAGTATTTTTTTAACGAAATTATTCCCATTTGATGAGTAGAGCCAAGAGGTTCGAATCACAATACCATCGATTCTACTATTTATAACGGCAAGTTCGCCATCTCTTTTACTCTTACCATAAACTCCAATTGGGTTCACAGGGTCCAACTCATTATATGGTTGTGAATTCTTTCCATCAAACACATAATCCGTAGAAATATGGATTAGCTTTCCGTTTACTGCTTTTATAGCATTTACAAGATTTAAAACGCCTTCTGAATTTACTTGTTTTACTATTTCTGCATTTTCTTCAGCTTTGTCTACATCGGTATAGGCTGCACAGTTAATCACCCCAGTTATCTTTTGTTCTGTGAT
>Ga0302121_10000825_pt1 | contig 15922 bp, 22 predicted proteins | sample CB21_surface_MG_FD_203120 | JGI IMG/M metagenome (GOLD analysis project Ga0302121, IMG submission 203120) | Marine microbial communities from Western Arctic Ocean, Canada - CB21_surface | ecosystem: Environmental > Aquatic > Marine > Oceanic | place: Canada: Western Arctic Ocean | collected... | reverse complement strand
TGCAAGACCTGCCTTCATTAGATTTAAAAAGAAAGCAGACTTGGTATCTTTATCAAATTCTTTATCTAATGTTTCTCTATCATACCCAAGAAGAGCAGTTACTTCATCATTTACATCAGCAAGTGTTGGCTCTTTACCTTCTTTATTCATTGTGGTAAATAAATTATCTGTGAGCTGTTGTACAGTTTTACCACCAAACTTCATACTGTCTGCATCTTCCAAGCCTTTAGCTATATTTGTAGCTGCCACAACACCTTCTTCACCATATAATGTTTTTAATTTTTCAAAAGAACTATTTGTAGGAGGAGCTTCTTTTTCTACCGAATCAGACATCTCTGTCTTACCTCTAATACCTAAATTTGCACCCTCTGGAAATTTAAGCTTTGATTTGTCTAAAATATTTCTATTTTGCTCATTAATTGATGGACCAGCAACTACGTTGGGCTCAATATTTTTATTTTGTTCTTCTGCTTCCGCCTTTAAAACTTGCAAAGGAGTTTCGTTTTGAATTTGAACACCAATATTGTCATCAATCTTTGAACCCAAAGTGTTCATTGCAGTAAATGGATCAGCTATTCTGTATCCTGATGATTTTTTTGTACTATCTACACGCTGATTTAAAACAGGTATAGCATTTAATCCACCAAGCTCATACCCTTTAGCTGCATTCATCAACTCTGGAGATGATGCAAGAATACCCATAGGTTGTTTAGACATACCCGCTTCACGAAACATTTTTCTTTTTAATGGATCATTCATACTATTTCCTACTAATTTGTTTTAGCTGTCGGTGTACCGAACATATTTTGAAAACCACCTGCTTGTCCTACAGCACCTAAACCTGCAATACCAAGACCTAACATTTGAGAACCCATACTTGCACCAGGAGCCGAGGTTGATGAATAAGTTTGTTGTAAGGCTGGAACACCTCTGAAAACATCGGACATAAAACCAACTTGTTGATAAGGTAATGCTTGTCTAGCCATATCATTAGCTCTTGAAACATCTAATGCTTTTTGTGCTTGTCCTTGTTGTAAGCTACCAATACCTAATAAACTATTTACATCTTGAACACCCATTTGTTGTCCTAGTTGACCAAGACCCGCTGTTGCTGTTCCAAGTTGTCCTATAGTTTGACCTAAAGCTCCAGTTGTAGAACCAAGTTGCCCTGTCAATTGTGCTTGTTTTAATTGTTGTGCTGCTTGTTGTTGTGCTGCTTGCATCGCAGTAGATTGTGCTTGTTGAAATCCAGCCGATCTTAACTGCGACCCTGTTCTTGCTTGTTGATCCATAACATTTCTATTAAGCTCTTGCTCTGCAACTGCTTGTCTTGATCCACCAAAAGCTCCTTGTGATACTGCATTTGCACCGAGTTGACCTCTTTGCATGTCACCTTGTCGTTGTATATCTTGGTATTGCTGTTGGATAACATCATTCATATATGGATTCATGTATGATTGATATGATGTAGGATCAAAATTAAAATCTGCGTTACCTGTCTGGTTGATAGCCGAACCTATCGTTCCTAAACCTGCCCCGACTGCACCTATACCTGCACCAATAGCGTCAGTACCTGTTTGCAAAAAAGGTTGATAAGCACCTACTCCTTGCATAGTTGCATCAACGGCACCTTGTTGTCCGGCTGATAAACCTGCTATTTGTTGAGCAGAGTAAGGCATTTGAGAATCAGCACCAGTAAGATCTTTAGCTGTCTGAAATATATCTGCTAAATACTCCTCTTGAAAAGGAGCTAACCTCATAATTTGTTCTTGGGTAGTTTTTTCTTTTTCTGCCATTACGCTACTCTTTCTAATTGCGACATCATATCGTACATTCTTGCTGCACCAACGTCTCTGTCTCCACTACCTGCACCACGAACAGCTTTTGCAGTTACTACAAACTCTCCGTCAGATAGTCTAGCAGGAACTGAATCAGAAGTCCCTGTTCCTGGACCGTTTACTTCTCCACCTGCGGCTACTGTGCGTATGCCATATTTGTCATAATCAGTGACTACTTCTCTTTTGCTTTTTTCTTCATTATTCTTTTTTATTTGATTAAGATACTCTTGCCTCTCTTCGGGATCTGCTCCATCAAAATAAACCATTTTACCTTCATCATCCTCAGTCATTAAGGTACCACCTCTATAATTACCTTCGGCAAAATCTCTTAGTTTGGCATCTTCTATTTCTTTTTCCTCTGCACTCATTAAACCTAGAGCACTTCCTGCTAAAGAGGCAGTTAACATTTTGTTGTTTTTCACAAAATCCATAATTCCGTTAGAATCTGAACCAGTACTTATAGCCTTATTAACTACTTTTTGTTCTCCACCACCACCACCGAAAAATCCAGCCACAGGTGATTTACCAAAATCAAAAGTATCTTTGCTAAAATACTCTTGTCCATCTACTTGTTGACCAAAACCAGAACCACCTGCCATGTATGCGGCACCACCTGCAATTGCGGCATTTCTTAAAGCGTCTTCTGTACTTCGTCCGCCTGCTAAAGAACCTATACCAGAACCTATAGCCGCACCACTAGCACCACCATAATACATCCCAATACCCGCACCTATTACTGGTGCAGCTTTCTTTAATGCTTTTGTTAATTTTTTAAAAATACCCATATCTTATAATACCAACTATTTGCTGTTTGTTCAATACTATATCTGCGATAACGTACTGGTAGTACTTCTGTTTTGTGCATATTCTTGTATGCTTGCTACAACATGTAATCTATTACCCGTTGCTGCTTGAACTTTTAATATTTCTCCACCTTGTAAAACAAGACTATGTGTTAATAATTCGACTGTAGCATTAGCACCCACTGCTGCAACTTTAAATAAACTGAAAACAGTACTACCATTTGTAAGTGTTACTGTAAGTGTGTCTGCATTACCAGAATCTTCTGATACTAAAATAGAATTAATAACAGAAGCATTAAACTCAGCTCCACTAGGAGCTGTATATAATGTAACTACGCCAGTTCCTGTTAAATCTGCTTTTGCATTTGTTATGTTTTGTATATACTGAGGTATCGCATTAATTAACATTATCGTCTTCCATCTGGTTTCATATCGATACGAGGAGTTCCAAGTTTCCAAGCTACTCCTTGATCGGTAGATTCTAATTTTAAACTAAATGATCTGCCTCTAAGTCTAACATCAACAATATCTGTAAATTGCTCTACGGGAGTTATAGATGTTCTAGTTGTTTGCCCAGAAGAATTTGTGTCATATGTACTTCCAGGTCCATTTCTTGCTTGCAATGTAAAGGTAGCATTTGGGTTTCCGGTAGTTGATGTAGAACCATTAAAAGTTATATCCGGTATTAATTGCCTAATAAAGCTAAATTGATAACCATCACCTATATCTAATTGACTTGACTCAACTGATGCAGTCATAGGAGAATCGTCATCATCGTTACCATTTTCATGTTCGTATAAATATTGAGAACCCGCTGCAAGAGGATATCGTCTAACTCCGCTGTCATGCCAAGCTGTTCTTGATAATGTTCCATAGTACCATGTTTTATTAGCATAATTAAAAATAACATATTTGTTATTTTCTTCACTATCAGCAGATGGATAAAACCACCAGACCTCACTCCATTGAGAATTTACACCAGAAATAACTTTATCTTTTTGAGTTTCGTTAAAGTCTAAAAACACTTTATCACGAACAGAGCATGGTATTTGTTGAGCCACACCACCTGCATAAGCATAAAAACTATTTTGACCCATCCATAAAACACTTTCGTCAACAGCAACTGCCGCTTTTGGGCTAATTATAGTAATATTCTTTGAAAGTTCTTGCAGACCAAATGTAAAAGGAGGACCTATAAATCTCATAGAAAATAAACTTCTGTCTGTAAATATAAGTATTTGTTGTTTAGTTTCTACTGCTTGTACAAAACTAGAACCACTACTTAATCTTAAATCTCCAGCAGTATTTGTCGCTGTAGGTGTAAAATCAGTTAAAGATTCTTGAGAGCCAAAACGTATTAACAATGGATCTTGGACCGTGGTTCCCAGAGTATTAGCACCAAATGCAATAAAATGCCTGTCAATGTCAGACACCATTACTTGTTTAGCAACCGTTGGAGTATTAGAAGCCCCTGCTAAAGAAGAGAGAGCTACGGCTTTTGTACCAGTACCATTGGTTTTATCCCAATAAAAAATACCACCATCTCTTGGATTAATAAGTAAATCTTCACCAAAATTATCATGCGACCAGGAACGAATAGTTGCTGTCGTTCCAGAATCAGCTGGGTCACCCCAACCAAAAGTTGACAGATCTGCATTGACCCCACTGAAGCCACCCGCTCCCCAACCATTTCCACCTACTGCCGTATCTAAGCCAACATTAACTTGATAAGAAGCATCTCCACCAGACCCACCATTTCCAGTATCAGAACCATTAGCTGCTATAGTGTCACCACTAGTGTCTTTGGCTACTATAACAAAACTATTAGCATTGGTTATTGATACTATTTGATACTCTTGATTTAAGACTTCTGCTGTTATTACACCACCTAGACTGACGGCACCTGCAAAAGTAACAAAATCATTTACCACCGCACCATGAGAACTATCAGTAACAGTTACATTAGAAGATCCATTTGTACCAGAGAAAGTAACAGAGTTTGTAGATGCTTTGCGAATTGGTGTTATATCTGAAAATTGTCCACTTTCTTCTATGTAGTATTTCAACTGTGTTCCAACACCCATATAATTAGAACCATCTATTGCGATCCAATTATGTAAAGCTCTTGCTGTTCCCAAATAAGTATTGTTAGATTGTTTAACCCAACCACCTATTTTTTCTGGGAAAGAACTATAAAATCTTACTTTTTCACAGTCAAAAAAACCACCCTCGTTAGAGTACGAAGTTATCTCTCTATTTATTCCTGGTCTGAATTTTAAAGAAGTAATTGTCATAAAAAGATTTTACCTCAAACAGTGGATAAATACAATACTATCTAGGAAAGACGTAATATTTGATATTGGAGGATTTAACCCTCTACCCAACCTTTAGTGTTATCTGCTTGGTATAAATCTTCATCCCAAACGTACTGTATGTCATCATCTGGATAAGTTATTGGTGGATTCCATAACCAAGAGTTAGTACCTAATGTCCAACTTGCGTATGGTTTAGGCTCATAAAACACATCATTGACTGCATCATAAGTATACCCTATTCCAGCATAATTTCCTCTTAGTGCAATACCATCATCAGGTTCACCATCTTGTCCATAATGCACATTACCTCTTGTGTTATATGATGTTTGTTTCCAAACAGAATAACCAGTAAGGTTAGTTAGAAAAGCTATTCCATTAGCTTCTTGTTCTACTCCATTAGAATCTAATAGTTCATTATTGTGAACTACTAGAACTTCCATTACTATGTTGTTTAAATCTAATTTTGCAAATGTAGCCATTACGATACAAAACTCCCACTACCTGTAAATTTTAAAATTGTATCTGTACCCGAAGTTGTTACTGTTGGCGAACCTGCTGTTGTTCCTGAATAGCCTGAAGTTGGCATACGAATTATTACCACTCCTGAACCACCAGCACCTGAATTACCATAGTAACCCATATAGCCACCACCACCACCACCAGTATTCGCAGTTCCAGCAGTTCCATTCATGGTTGCACCTTCAGCAATAAAAGCAGCTCCAGCACCACCACCGCCTGCACCACCAGCACCTGCTGCCTCACCTGAATATTTGCTACCTCCACCACCACCACCTCTTGTGACAGCAGAACCTGTTATTGAAGAAGCTAAACCAGCACCACCACTAGCAGCAGAACCACTATTACCACCAGCATTTCCAACGGCACTTGCACCACCACCTCCTCCACCACTCCTAGAGCTATTGCTAGCACCACCATTTCTACCTTGATTGGCAGTTCCTGCACCACCTCCAGAATTCGCATTATTATTTGAACCTCCTCCACCTCCTCCAGAACCACCAGCCCCACCAGCAACGACTGTATAGCCTCCTCTACCACCACCAGTAGAAGAAACAGTTGTAATTCCTGTACCTGAAAGTGATGAAGCTGAACCATTGTTACCATTAGCTCGACCAACACTTGCACCACCACCACCAACAGTAATTGTATAAGTTATGCCTGGAGTAAGAGTGAACGCAGATAAACTAGCTGAATTAGCACCAGAAGCTTCTGAACCAAAAGAATTTCTATAACCTCCAGCACCTCCTCCACCTGATCTATAATAACCAGCACCAGAACCACCCCCAGCTATAACTAAATAATCTATGTCATAGGTATTAGCAGTACCATAAAAATCTTCTCCCATTGTTATTGGGTTACCAGAACTAGGAGCATTACCTTTGTCATAATATTCTGAAAGAGAAATGGGATTAGATCCACCAAACTCTGTTTGTATTTGAGATAAACTAATTGAACTACCAGAAGATGGAAGAGTCATTAACTATACTCCTTTTAAGTCATTAATTTCTTTCTTGAGTTCTTTGATTGCTTCAATAAGAACTGAGGTAATTTTACCATAATCTACTGATTTGGTTTGCATTTCATCATCTGCTGTAAGAACAACCTCTGGTAAAATAGCTTCCATGTCTTGTGCTAAAACACCAACTTGATCTCTAGCATCTTCTACATCATTTCTTTTGTAATAAACGCCTTGCATTTGCATGACTTTATCTAAGCTATTTGTTATTGGCTTTATATCTGTTTTTAATCGTTTATCAGAGAAAGCAGTTACATCATTATTAAAAGTTGCCGCTCCTGCTCCACTCATATCAAGTGTAAGGGCAGTTATTTCAGAACCACCATCTTGTCCTTTAAAAACAATATCTTTATCGTTAACTGATGATATTAATACAAGGTCGCTACTAATATTTCTAAACTCACCAAACTCTGTTCCAGCAGAAAAAAACTTTATATCTCCACCACCTGCATCTAGAATAACATCACCTGCAACGTCTAATGTTAAGTCACCAGTAGATAAAGCTATAGTTGTGCCATCAATATTAAAGTTATCAATATCTATTCCAGCATCAGAAGTTATCTTACCAGTTGATACTAATGTACCAGAAACAGTTTGATTACCAACAATGGCAGTTGTTGTTGCAGTCAACTCTATAGTATCTGTCGCTGCTATATCTAAAACTGTACCACTTGCACCTTGTATAAATTGAGTAGCATCATTAAAACATAATTTATTTGTGCTATTTAATGTAAGTCCAGTTCCATCTGTATGTGTTAATGTAGTATCTCCATCTGCACCAAAAGTTACAACAGCACCATCTGAACTCAAAATTAAATCGTCACTAATTGTAAGGTCATCTTGTACCTTTAAGTCAACAACACTTAATGAAGCAAACACATCTGTAACTGCTGCACCAGAACCTGCACCATCTAAAGAAACAACTTTTGTATCTCCAGGAGGAATAGTTATATTCGCACCAGTACCCTGACTAATAAGTATATTTTGTGCTCCACTTGTGCCGTTTTTAATTATATGCACCCTTTTTAGTGTATTTGGGCCAATAGTAATAGTACAAGCTGAATCTAGTGTTCCAGTATATATTATGTATACTGCTCTTCCTGCGTCACTCGAACCATCGGCTACTGTTGTTGCATGAGTATCAGCATTTGTTGTGATAGCCTCTGTGCCAAAACCTAATGCTTCACCTAATAATTCTAAGTTTGTGTTTGTCGAAGCACCCCATGTACCAGATTCATCCCCCGTTGCGATTTCTTTTAATCTGAGGTTATTAACATATGTTGCCATTATGCTGCCCTTTCAATCCAATTTGCCAATTGTGTTGGCGTAATTAATCCGTAAACTTGTTCTTCTCCAGTTCCACCTGTAGCCTCAAGTCCTGTTAAAGATACCACAGAAGAACCTATTTGTGCAACCCTATTAGAAGAAAGAGCTGCTCCAAATATATTAAGACCTACTAGACTGTCTGTATTTGAAATTGATAGACCTGCTAAAGTTACCGCAACGTCTGCTCCAGCCGTTACTGACTCCGACCCTAATGCCGTTGTTCCTATAACATTTGTAACGGGAGCTCCCGTAGTTGTAAGAATGGTGTAAACGTCAGGAGTATTTCCTGTCCAACCCATAGCACTATGATTAGTACAATAATAATATAAAGTATTAGTTCTATTCGGAATGGTTATTTCTGTGTAAGCTCCAGCGTTTCCTGGAGTCCCACTTGTTGTTACTCCAGTTGTGTATTCTGAACCACCACCATGAGTACCATTTGCAGTTAAACTAAACCTTAATGGATGACCATTATTGCTACTATCGCTTTGATCAAATCTGTAAGTATTCTCTTCGTATAAATCTAAAGTCACATCTGCGGTAGCCGTTGAACCATCTATTGCAAACTTATTAGTTGATCCAACATTGTAGTATGGATGATTTGCAGGATTACCCGCTACAACAGTAACAATCTTTGTAATAGTGGCAGATTGATGTCCACTTATAAGAGCAGAAGCAGAAAGACCAGTTTCAACAACAATACTAGTTCCAGTTACACCTTCGTCACCAACAGAACCAGTTCCGGACAGTCCAGTAGCCACAAATCTCATTTGTGCATCTACTACTTCATTGCCAACAGATACAGTTCCAGCAACTCCGGTGACACTGAAGTTACAATCTCCAAGTATTGTTGGAGTTTGAATTAAACCTTGAGCAACATTTGTGGAAGCAGGAATAACCTGTCCTACATCGGCAAAAACACCTCCACCCCAAATGTGTCCACCCCAAACAGAATTACCCCATCCAGATAAAAACTCAGTTGTACCAGATACTCCAGTAACAGAAAAAGTTATTGGTATTTTAGGAAGAACATTGCCAACGGTAGTTGTACCAACTACTCCAGTTGGAGTAATAATAAAAATACTACTGGCAGATACAGTACCAACAGAACCAGTTGCTTGAAGACCAGTTTCTACGACAACACTAGTTGCTGAAACACCTTCATCACCAATTTCTCCAGTTCCTGCAACACCAGTAACAGCAAAAGAGGTATTACCAATACCTCCCCAACCTACTGCGTCCCAAGCACCTTGACCCCAACCGTTAGCCATAACGGTTCACCTTTAAGCTATACGAATTATAGCGTTTGAAGCATCAGCAGTTGGAAACTGAACAGTAAATGTACCTGATGTAGATGTCTTATTACTTGAAAAATCTAGCACAGCCACAGCTTTATCACCATTAGTGTCATTATATATTAATGCACCCATAGCAGTGATAGTTGCTGTAGTAAAACTTATATCAGCAAAATCTGTAAAAGCAGTTGTGCCAGAAGTAGCCGGAGCTACTTTTGTTAAAGCTCCACCACCAGCAGTATAGCTTCCACTATTAGCAACTTCACCAGTTGTTGTGTATGCAGTTGACGCAGCTCCTAATGTTGCAGTAGTAGAAGATTTACCACCACCACCTTCTGCATAAAGTGCTAATTTAAAAGCATTTCCGTTTGTCGCAAAGTTATGTGTTCCTAGCATCAATTCTTGTTTAAATGATGTACACATCGCTTGGGCTATAGCCATGTTATAATCTCCTTATATATTCAGCCATTTCTTTATGACCATTTAATTGTAAAGCTTGAATTATAGTACCACGCTCTTCTTTTCTTGCCAAGAGCAGATAGTGATAGAGCACATGTTTAAGATGTTCTCTAAATTGATTAGCTTGTTGCCTTATATGTGCGGGAGCTTCGTCAGAAATACTAACTATCTTAGCAACGGCTAAATCAGCAACTTGCTCGTTTGTTAGACCTCCCTTATCTGAAGTCATTACATTAACACTTCCTACATTGCTTATTCCTAGTTCAAACATTTTTACTCCTCATATGTTACACCTGCTATATCTTCTCTACCTACTATATTAGGTTTTTCTTCTATTGGATTTGGTGGTTCTAATTTAGACTTTCTTGTAATTAACATGCTACCTTGTGTCACTGTTGAAACAATAGGATCTTCTAGTCTGTGATAGCCATATAATTTTTGATCGTCTGGAACATTAGTATCTAATAAAGAAGAATTATGAGCTATATGAATTTTTATTCCTTTTGCAGTAGCTATGGCTAACCAAAACTCACAACATCCTCTACCTGCTTCAGCAAAGGCTACATTTTTATGAGTAAAATCGATACCATATAAATGGATATCCGATACTTCTTGTGCTACGGCATAAGCAATACTGTAGGCAACAGTATTATTTAAGTATGCATATTTAGTTTTTTCGAGTACCTCTTGTAATGGATATTCAACAACATCTGGACATCTCTCGTCTAAAATACACGAAAATATAGGTATATTTAATTTAGCTTCTAGTCTTTGTTTCATAATGTCTGTTTGCTTACCTGCAAACTTTTGATCCAAGAAACGAGAAGGTGGATCCATCATAAACACTTTATCATGATAAATAACACCAGCCATAGCATTTATTGCCCAGACTTCATCAAAATGTTCACTTCTAATTTTTGCTAATATATATTCTGAAAAGCTATTACCTAGCCCAACAATTGCTACACTCTTATCTTTCACATCGTTACCTTTACTGTCGTCTGACTCTAGGTAACCCGTCTCTGTAAGCATCACTATTTTCTTGACCTTCACCATAAACTTTAAGTCTGCTTATGGCTTCTCCGTATCTTTGTGTGTATAAAGCTAATAAATCTGCTTCGCCTTTCATAAAAGTATAAGCTTCAATTAAACAAGCATATAACAAAGCGTCTGGAGCATTTGTCCCTATCCAAGTAGTTCCATTATCATCAGTTGTTATAGAAGCAGGTCTATAGAAATAGTGCATCTCAACAGTGTAATTTGAATCTGGAGTTGGACCAACAATAAAATTATCAACATCAAAGGATGCGTAATATTTAGGAGAACCAGTTGTAGATGGATTAGGGTTATATTCTTGAATAAAATTAACGTCTTTTTGCAAAAGAAAAACATTTTCATTACTTGCGTTTACAAAAGATAAGGAAAACGAGGCTAAATAATCTGAAGGCTTTTGTAGAAACTGATTACCACTACTCATTGTACCAGTTACATTTTTTCTAAAATAATCTAAATCAACACTTTTAAAGATTCTTTCTTCTGCGTTTATTATAATGAAGTCAAGTTCACCTACAAAAGTTGACTCACTATTTTGTGTCCAATCTTGTATGGATTGTTTTAATGTTGTTAATGTAAAGCTCATGATGTACTCACTGTAACTGTTCCAACACTAGCCGTAGCCACATAACTTGTCAACTTTTTTCCTATGATTCCGTCACCAGTGCTTGTGTAAACTGCAAAAATAGTTGTTTCTGTATCTTGATGTGGTCGTGGTTGATACAAAGCTGTCGGATCTGGGCCTGGTTGACTAGGTTTTAGTTGTGGGTGTTTAATTTCATATTCATCAGGACCAACTTTCAAGCCATTCCATTCGGTTTTCATTTCTCGCAAGCGATAACGAAATCCAGAACGATCTGAAAATCCCCATGCTTTTTTTCCTGTTGCGTACCTAGCCATTTTTCTTAAAACTCATTTTTATTCTTTCTTCTAAATGCCCAATCATAACCCTTCTCATGTATTCAGCTCTTGCCAAATCTGTAAACGAGTACTCACGAATATCATCATTATCAACTCTAATAGAAAAATTATAGAACGCTCCAGACTTTTTAATAGTAGAAGCACTACCAGAAGCTATCTTGCTAGGACTAACTAATGTTCCAAATTTTGTTTCAATAATATTTGTCATATCAATAACTATAGTAGGACATGCTAGGTGTTAATTTTAAAGGAGTGCTATTGGCATCCTCGGCTGCTGCTCTTTGAAACTCTTCTTCATAAACGGATTTTAATAGCTGAATTCTATCTGGTGCTTTTTTCATTGCTAAATAATAAGCAAGACCTGCCACCATACAAGGAAGGAACCTAAAAGGTGTGTCTGCATTGTTAACTAAACTATCTGCATCTTGAATACGATTTACAAAATAGTAAACTAAAGTATAGGAAGCATTTGGTGTTGACCATAAAGTAATGGTTGGAATAGTTTGTCTATCAAAAAAGTATTGACTTGGTTGTCCAGTGCTTGCTTTATTAGGGATAGTTAGATACTCACTTCTACTCATTTGACTTAATGTGAAGTCTGTACCGCTACTATTCCTTAAAACAACTTCCAAGAGATCGACATAAGTAGCATCGAAAGAATAAGTTGCCGTTCCAGAAACAATAGATGTAGTAGCTTGTGTAACAGTCCACATGTTAAGACCACGATTTGCCCAATCAGCAAACATAAGATTCAATGAACGTCTAGCTGTTTTTGCGTCATATCCAGTACGCATCTCCAAGCCACAACGCTCATAAGCCTCTTCTATTATTTCACCGACATCTAAGTCGAAATCTCTTGAATTTGATGTTGCCATTTACTACACCGAAATTTGTTTAGGTAACTTTTTTTTCTTTTTCTTATCACTTACAAAGTTTTTATTACCAATTATATTACTTGTGCCTTTACTAATAAGCTTATAGCGACCAGTTTTCTTTTTAAAATCACCTTCAGCATTTCTTTTAGTTTCTTTGACGGCTTTTTTTATACCAGATCCGATACTATCAAAAAAGCTACTCTTCTTTTTTGCTGCTTTAGGTTTATTAACTTGAGAAGAACCACCATCGATACCTGCATTAGATGATTTCATACTAGACACTATTTTATTTGCTCCTCTTGGTGCTTTAGGAGGAGGTTTTGGTATTGAAGATGTTTTAGTAGTGTTAGTAGTTTTTTCAACTTTTTTACCGTCTCTTCTCTTTAAGCCTTTTTCGTTATTTAAATAGTCTCTTAATGAAGTAAAACCTTTTGCCTTAATCATTGCAGGTGTTACTACTTTAGGCTTGTTTGTACTTGTTTTAGTTTTAGTCTTAGTTTTGTTCTTATTTTTATTACCACTAGCAAAATCTGACCTATCTTTGTTGGTGTTTTTTGCAGCATTCGTGTCAGCAGTAAAGGTGTTAACTCTTGGTTTTACTCCTGCATCAGATTCAAAAGTATTCTTCATTTTTGAAGTATTTATTTTTTTTCTTTTTTGCTTATTTGCAAAGTCCGAAGTATCTGGTTTTGTTTTTTGGGTTGAAAAATCTGATTTATCAGGCTTAATTATTTTTTTCTTTTTTTTAATTCCAAAGTCCATTATTTTTTCCTTCTTTTTAGTGATGCTACTCTTCTAGGTTTACCCGAAGGTTGACCCAACTTATTCTTCTGATTTATTCTACTACGTTTTTCAGTAGAAGTCATCTCCGAAGACGTTTTCGGAGTTTTTGAAGAAACTCTTTTGCTTGGACGGCAATAAGGTGTACCTCTTTTTTCACCTTTTTGACGACCACAAGCCTTACCCGTTTTTACATCTTTCCAATCTTCCTTAAACCATCTCTTTAAGGCTAATCCTGCTTTTGTTTTTCTAACTGCCATTATGCATACTTTGTAACTTTACGTTTTTCATTTAAGACCTTGCCACAACCTCTTGCAATATTTTTCTTACTTGATTTTCTTTTTGTAAAAGCCTTACCGTTTTTAGCGGTAATCACACCACCATCTGCTTTTTTCTTTGACTTATTTCCATAATTAGCAGCACCTACCTTACGACATTTTGCAATCGCACCTCCAGCATAGGCACTTGGAAAAACTTTAAAGCTTGCTTTTACTTTTCGATAACATGCGTCTTTTGGCATTTTTTAATTCCTCTATTCCAGTTACCTTGTAACATCTACAAGACCATTTTTTCTTTCCACATTCTAAACAGTACTTAACAGGACTTCCTCTGAATATTTTTTGTTTTTGTTTTTCTTTTTGGTCTTTTTTTATTTCCACTTGAAGGTGATTTTGTTATTTGTTTGCTCATCGAGCTTCGCATGATTGCCATCTATTGCTCTCCTTCTTATAAAGTCTTCCCATAAAGGTTTAATCATCTCGTGGTTCTGAGAAACTTTTTCTGCCATAATAGCTGTTCTTTTATCCACTTCAACTAAAGTTAGGTATGACCAACCAATAGCTCCTGCAAATAATACTATACAAACACCTGTTGATACGTCTTTAATATTCATTAGCACTTCCACCTTTTACGAGCTTGTCTTAAACGGCTATTAGGATCTTTTGCAGCTTTAGGAAACTTCTTCATCTGCCCAGCTGATCTTGCACAATATGACTTACGTCTCTTTGCAGCAGTGCTACCTTTTTTAACTTTGCCAGTAACAGCTGTTTTTAACTTACTTCCAGGATTGTCTCTACGATATTTAGCGACACCCTTTGCAGTCATACCTGCACCCGATTTGGTGGGACGCTTTTGCCCACCACCTATGGTGTGACCCTTCATAGTACCTTTTTTCTTTTTCTCAGCCATATTAAAAGCCTATGCGTGAAAGTAACTCATCATGTCCACTGTAGTAGTAGTCCAAACGATATATAAACCACTACCAAATACAACACCATTTTGTGGTATTGTGTTATCCACTGTAGTATTATCTGTACCTAGTGTTCTAGCTTTAAATAAAGCAGACCCACTATTGTTAGGATCACCATCAAAGAATTCAACAACGCCAGCAGTTCCACCAGAAACTATCGAATAGCCTTTTAATCTGGTTCTTTCTACATTAACTACTTCTGCGGCAGAGGTTGTAGTTCCTGCTACAACGGTTCCCGCTGGATCACCAACGGCAGTAATACTCGCAACTGTTCTAAAGAAATTTGCACTTGTAGCAGTTGCTGAATCAACACCTGTAAGAGACTCTGTTATAGCATCTCCATTAATACCAGTTCCTACAATAGTAAAAGATATACCTGAATCATCACTTCCTGAAGTAATTTCTATTTTTCTTGCTGCTCCTGCTAAAGCTATAGCATTACCAGAGTGTAAAGCACCACCTATTACTAAAGCGGCATTATTGGCTACTTGTGCTGATGCAGAAATACCATCTGGATCTGCAGCTATCTCGTCAGTTATAAAGGCAACTTTTACGTCTGATTTACCACCCGACATACTCATATTAATCTCCTTCTAAAAGATGGGGGTATAAAACCCCCATAAATTAAGCTTCGTAGCCCATCAATTCAATGAATAACTTACCAGCAGAGTAATCTGCATCTGTTGCAGCACCAGTTGTTAAGTATAAAAATTCATCTGCGGCTGGAGCGGCAGCAAAGAAGACCTTACTTCCTAATGTTGCATCACCTGCGTTGACCAATAGTGTTTCTGTTAAGCCAGATATTAGACCATCCTCAACACCAGTACTCTCTGTAGCAGAGTGTATGTTGATGTCTGGGTCACCACCTGCTGGTGCTTCAAAACATTCCATACTACCTGTTAAGATTGTACCGTTTTGTGCAGCAGTTATCTGACCAATGTGACAAACTAAAGCAGTTCCGTTAACACCAATAATGTCAGCACCACCAGTTGATCTCAAACCAGTTAAGTCAATTAGAATTCTTGTTGTGATTATACCACCAACTCTTTGAACAGAACTTCTGTAAATAGTTCCAGAGCCTGTTGTAATACCAGCTCCAGCTTCTACTGAAAGTGTATTAGCATCAAAAGATGTAATACCACTTGAGTTAATGCTTGATTGTGTAGTAATTGCTCCAGTTGTAGCGTCTTTACTTATTGTAGTAAATCCACCTTCTGATCGGACTGGACCCGAGAAAGTTGTATTAGCCATGTCAATCTCCTTGTCTTGGCAAATGTCAGTCAGTTTATCCGACTGTCAAGGTTTAGTTTATTATACACAAAAAAGGGCAGTATGTAACTGCCCTTTTTTTAATTAAAGTTTTTAAAGCTTACGCTCCTGGTGAACCAAACACGGCACGAGGATCAGAGAAACCAAAAGAATATCTTTCTCTTGCTTTATATCTCATGTTTCCTGTCTCGAAGTCTGGATCCAT
>Ga0302121_10000806_pt1 | contig 16141 bp, 26 predicted proteins | sample CB21_surface_MG_FD_203120 | JGI IMG/M metagenome (GOLD analysis project Ga0302121, IMG submission 203120) | Marine microbial communities from Western Arctic Ocean, Canada - CB21_surface | ecosystem: Environmental > Aquatic > Marine > Oceanic | place: Canada: Western Arctic Ocean | collected... | reverse complement strand
AACGTAGCATCTAGCGCGGCTAGAACTGCAATGAACAATGCGTTCAACACAATTAAAACTCTGCAATCTGGCGCGACAGCGCCGGGGGCAACTGAAGCGTTTATGCTTTGGATGGACACATCGACAAGTCTCCTGAAGATCAGGGATAACTCAAATGCGTCTTGGATCACAATCGGCTACCTTGATGACGCAAACAATGATTTCCACCCGGTTGTTGGCAACTGGGAAATCAAGCACTCCGGCGAAGACATGATCTTTAGCCACAGTGGAACAAACCGGATGAAACTAACTTCCACGGGGAATTTGACTGTTACGGGCGACATCACAGCATTTGGGAGTGTCTAAATGACAATTCCGGCAACTGGCGCAGTTTCGCTTCAGGATATTGAAGATGAGTTCGGTGGCACGGGCCAGATTTCCATGTCTGAATATTATCGTGGGAATACTTACGAAAACCCAGTGAGCGGAAACAACTCTGGTGTTCCGCAATCTGGCACGATCAAGTTCAGCCAGTTTCGCGGTTCCGAAGCCAAGCGTTACATCCAATACAAAGTTCTGGGTGCTGGCGGCGGTGGAGGTTACGGCCTTGAGGATGGGTCTGGGTCTGGGCGAGCTACCAATGGCGGCACAACTACACTAGCGGCTCCCGGCCTAACAACCGTCAGCTCATTGGGCGGCATTGGTGGGCGGAACGGTTATTTGAGTTGGTATCCTGACGCAACACAGCAAAAGGGCGATGAGGCAACGATTGCCACTGGATACAGTCAAGACTTCGGGACGTCATCCGCTGCGCCATTGCAGTTGCAAAATGCGTTGCCTGGGAGTGGCAACGGCGCTGGCGGAACGGGCGGCTGCGGGGACAATCCATCAACCTATGACGCCAGCGGCGATAGCGGCGAGGGCGGAACGGCTGGAACGGAAGACGGCGGCACGCAATATTTTAGCATTGGAACTGTGTTTACATATACCATCGGTGCTGGCGGTGCTGGCGGCTCGGCAACAACAGCAGGAGCATATGGAATGCCGGGTTATGTGGTGCTTATCTTAAATGGAACTGAAGTTGTCGCCAGTGGCACATCTTCAACATATACGGTGGTCTGATGTCGCTTGTAAGTAGATTTAAAAAACACTCTGCGCTCTTGGACTCCATGAGCTTTATCCTGCACAACAGCGTCTCTGAACTTGTCTTCTGCTGCCGGGATGGTGAGACAAGCCTTTGCGTTGTATTCTCCAACATTGAGGCACTAAGCACGCTGATCGGCGATCTTCCTGCCGAGATTGAGCAGGCGGAAAGCAAACGATTTGCCGTTGATCTGGAGAGTATTGGCACAAGTCGTTTGCGCATTTATGTTGACGGCCAAGATGATGGCGAGTTGCTGCGCGGGTTTTACTTTGATAGCCAAAATCGCATGGCCACCCTCAAAAAATACAAGCGCACCGATGATAAGGCGATCATTTCCGTTGATCGGTATGATGGCGCTGGCAATATAATCGGCGAGGATGAGCCTGAAGCGGCATCCGACAGCACAAGCTGGACCGGGCCTTCCGAGATACTTGAGGCTGCGCTGGACGCAGAGCAAGATCACATCGTGATCTTCTTGTCAAAATCTGATAAGGATCAAAGCTATATCCGGATCATAAAGTAAGGAAGTTACTAAAATGGAAATGGACGCAATCTTGAATTTACTTTTTGCCGGAGTAATCAGCGGTCTTGGCTGGTGGATTAAAACACAAAAAGAGGAGCTTGATCGCGTCCGCGTACTTTTGAATAAAACTCGGGAGGAGCTGGCCAAAGACTATGTGAGTAAAGTTGACAGCAATCAGGTTCTCTCACAAATTATGAATAAGTTTGATCGGCTTGAGGAAAAGATCGACAAGCTGATGGCGAGGTAACATGCTCTGCGTTTTGGTTTTTCTATCTTGGGGTCATACTTGGATTGATGGGTCAAATCAACTGTCCAAATATTGCTACTATGATTGCCAAGGTAAAAAGAATGGCAGTTGGTATGATAAAGTTTACCGCGTCTCACCTAGTTACAACTGCCCAATTAGGATTGTGTTTGCATGATTGAAGTTCTAGCCCTTGCCAGCGCGGTCAGCACCATTGCGGGGAGCATATCCAGCGCCATACAAGCAGGTAAAGACGTCAACAGCGTCATGCCGAAGTTTGGCAAGTTGGCTGACCTAGAGGCCCAAATTGGCCTTGCGGAAAGCGGTAAGCACAAGGGGCCATTGGGCAGGCTCTCTTCAAGCCAGCAGGAGGGCTTCGCTATTGCCTCCGCTAAAATAGCGCACAAGGAAGCTATGGATCGTCTTCGCTCTGATTGCCAGCTATATGGAAGTCCGGGCCTTTGGGATTCGGTGGTGCGCGAGACGGCCAAGGCGCGAAAAAGACACAAGGATGCGCTTGAAGCACAGGCCGCAAAACGTGACAGGATATTCTACTTCATAACCGTTGTTTGCGCTGTTTTGTTGTTTGCTTTGGGGATAGCGGGATTGTTCTGGGGCGCGGCTATACTAGCCAAGGAGGTCAGATGAAAGACAAAGAGATCATATATATCTTTGACCAGAATGTGAACGTGGTTATTGAGGGGCTGTCTAAAATGGCGGATCGCCCTTACCAAGATATTCTAACACTTCTCAAAGATAGGGGAAATGGTAACAACTTGTTAAAGTGTGTTAGCTGCGGCGGCCCATCGCGCAATGATTTTTGTGGATTTTGCTTGGAGGAAGAATAATGACTGGATTTGAAAAAGCTGACCTCAATGGCAACGGGACCATTGATGAGGTTGAGTGGCAAAAGCTGGCCCTTGAGGACCGTTGGCGTGAGTTGAGCGATGCCGATGCCAAGCGCGATACGCAGCGCAGGCTCACGACTGCCTGTGCTGCTGGCATGTTGCTTTACCCGGTTGTCATTGTCGCGGCATCAGCAATGGGTTTTGACAAGGCGGCTGGATTGATCGCAGACATCGCCACTGTTTATGTTGTAGCCGCCAGCGGCGTTGTCGCTGCTTACTTTGGCTTTAACGCTATGGAGGCCAAGAAATGAGCATTCTCAGTTCCCTTATAGGACCAGCCACCGAGATTGTTGGCCGCTTCGTCCAAGATAAAGACAAAGCGGCACAGCTCGCCCATGACATCAGCACGATGGCCGACAATCACGCCCAGCAAGCCTTGCTGGCGCAGATAGAGGTAAACAAGGCCGAAGCCCAAGGAAACTGGTTTCAGGCATCGTGGCGGCCCCTGTGTGGATATGTTTGCGTGCTTGGGCTGGCCGTGAACTTTTTAATCTCGCCCATCGCGGCGGGATTTGGGTTTGCAATTCCGCAAGCCGAGATGGCAACCATGATGCCGATCTTGACAGGTATGCTTGGCTTGGCCGGAATGAGATCGTTTGAGAAGGTGAAAAAAGTATGACTTATAAACTATCACAGCGCAGCTTGGATAAGATGGAGGGCGTCGATGAGAGACTGGTGGCAGTGGTTAAACATGCGATCACAGCAACCAAGACCGACTTCGGTGTCATACAGGGCCTTCGCACCATTGAAATGCAGAAGGCTCTGGTCGCCAAGGGCGCGTCACAGACAATGAAGTCAAAGCACCTTGACGGGAATGCCGTTGACTTGATGGCCTACGTTGGCGGGCGAGGATCGTGGGAACTTAACCTTTATGATGATCTCGCTGATGCCATGAAGGAAGGCGCGAACGCAGTAGGCTGCAAAATACGCTGGGGGGCCGCGTGGCACATCGACAGCATTGGTCAACATGAGGGAACAATGGAAGAGGCCATGAACGGATATATTGATCTGCGAAGGTCGCAAAATCGCCGCCCATTTATTGACGGGCCGCATTTTGAACTGATGATCTAAACTTGCAAGACCAAAAGGCCAGTGCGAATGTCGGAAGGGCGGGAGAATATCTCGCCCTATCTCAGTTGTCCCTCGGTGGTTATTTTTGCACCCTTGCGCCGTCTCAGGATCACGATGCGTATATACAGATGGATACACGCATCCTGACTTTGCAGGTAAAGACGGCATCAAGGATCAGGCATTGGAAATATCAATTTCACACTAAGTGTGGGATTGGTCGGCATCGGTCTGACGTTTACGCATTCGTGGCGCTGGACCTAGAAGCCATTTTCTTTTGCCGGGGAGATGACCCGATAATCAGGCCAACCTCAACACACTTGGGCGCTGTTCTGTTTGGCCAAGACACCATGCACAAAGTTTTATCGTCGTTTGATTGATTTGGCTTTGCTAAGTAATCTCGCAGTATTACTTGTCTCTCTAGAATATATCTAAGTGCGCTCCCGGTGTCTTTTAACTATTCGGCCTCGCCACCATGCACAAAGTTTTATCGTCGTTCGATTGATTTGAGCTGGTGGCCATCGCTGGCAATGGTTAGAAGTGTGTGTGGGTGGTTTCATCTAATAAAAATACGCTTAGCCACGGGAATGGCGGTTATTTTGTTGGTTGCGTTGCTACCAGACTGCGCCAAACGACTTGCACATCAACGGCCACCCACACGATTACTTACTATTTAACTAAGTTTAAATTATTCTTTAGTTTGTTTTCTAAGTCGGCCTCTTTAAGAGAGTTTGGCCCTCTTGTACCCCTAAAAACTATGTCGTGGATTGATCCAGTTGGCCCTCGTCTTTCAGAAAGAAGAACACCAGCTTGGTGGTTTAAAATACATAAGTCATCACTGCTATTATTTGATGGATCGACTAAACCCTCACAAAGGTTTTGTGCTTTTTGCTGGATCGCCGCGTCAAGTTCACTTGCGTCTCTGAAAGTTTGTGCCTCAAAATCAATAACGATAACGGCTCTTAAAGGTTTTCCCATTTTATTTCCTCTCTGGTTATGAGGTTTAATAAATACACCAGTTAAAATATTTTGTAAACGGCCACCCACACGATTATTTTCTCACCACTGGCCGGATGCTGCTTGACGGCATGTCAGTGCGCTCACATTGCGCCATGCTGTCTCTGGATTGCGACAGGATGACGGGATAGATCGCATCATTGGCCACTGAGCATGTTTGCATGTCTTTGAAGTAGACAGTTGACGTGGCCTCATAAGAGGTCACGCCAATGTTTACGGTGTAGGTCAGGATTAGTGCTGCCCAGTAAGTCATTGGTCAATCCCTGCCTCTAACTTCCTTAGTTCAGTTTGATATATGCCTTCAGCTTCAACGGCATCGTTATAAGCATCGCAAGCCGCCGCGTAAGCATCGGCTCGAGCCGCCGCTAATCGGGCAGCATTATAAGAGGCCCGAGCGGCGGCACGGGCAGCATAAGCAGCACAAGCGGCAGCATCAGCAGCAGCGTCAGCATCATCACGTGCAGCAGCAGCTACATCACGTGCAGCTTTTAGTTCCCCTAGTCTAGTCATTGGTTTTCCCCTTTTCATCCTCAAAGTTATATTTGGTAACGATTGGCTGTTTGCTGAAGACCCATCGCCATTGTCGGCTTGTGTAACGCGGGATAAATATAAAATCGCGCGCTTGATGGATATGGCCAGCCTCAACCAATTTCACCAAATAGTCAGAGGTGCGAGGTGTGGTGTCTCCAAGTAACTCAGCGGCCTCTGCGGTGGTGATGACCCGATCGTCGGCGAGCATAGGTAAAAGTCGCTGGCCTTGCTCTACGGCGTTCTTTTTGCGCAGCTCGGCTATCTCGATCGCGCCTTTGTGCATTGAACTTAGTTTCTTCTGGCTTGACGGCAGCGGCTCACGTTTGCCCAGCTTGTACTGGAGCTTTTCAAACTCAAGCATTTTGTGGCCAAGTTTTATTTCGGCACGCACATAGGCGCTGGTGACTCCTGCAAGTTTGGCTTTAAGTCTTCCTTCGGCAGATCGGCTATAGCTGACCTCAGAAGCTCTAGCAGCGCGTTCTGTTCCTCCAAGCGTTGCTTCAGATTGAACCTCATTGATGTCTTCGGCTCGCTCAACATGATCGCATTCACCCGCTCTAGCCTGCTTATAATAATTTGAATTTGGTTCATGCTCACGCTTCTTTCGTTTGAGTTTGATGCCAAGTTGGCTTGTAATGTTATGTATTGTTGACGGCGCAACGCGCAACAGATCGGCGATCTCTCTTTGAGACATATCCATCTCAGCACATTTTACTACATGATCTTTTAGAGATTGAGAGCTTTGCATTATTCTTCACCTTCCAAGATTTTTAATGCTTTTTTGTAAGCATCCTTTGCAGCGGCACACTCATCTTTCCAGACCTTATTTGCTGCTTCATGAGCGGCTTCACAATCAGTCTCAGCATTATCATAAGCATCAATTACGGCCTTCCAAGCGGCATCCGCCGCGTCAAGTTTGGCGTTTAAAGCGTTATCAGCGACCTCCGAAGCAGCATCATAATCAGCTTCAAGTTTTTCTCGCTTGGTCAAATAGTCATCAATTTCCTTTCTTTTATTCGGATAATCCCCTGCCAGTGGTTCAACCTGACCTGTGCCAGCGCAGTTATCGCACTCAACGGTTTCGGTGTCTGGGAAGCCATAATCATTACTGAAGCTCTGCGTGACGAAAACCTCGCGTTCCTGCGTGCGAGTGCCATTGCACTCTGGGCAATCAATCCACCCCTTCATTACATTACTCCCTTCGCCAGCAATGGCACTGCAAAGAGTGCTATTAAAAATACGATTTCGCCTGTGATTTCAAATTTACGTTTCATTGGTTTTCTCCCGGTTGGTTGTGGGGAGCCGAAGCTCCCCGATTGATTATACTGCCTTCAAGATACCTGACTTGCAGGCTTCGCGGTTCCAGTCGGTAGTTCCGATTACAGTCCACCACCACTCTCTTTCAACTTCTGGATGTCCAGCGTGCCAAGCGACATAAAATTCGCCTATGCAAAAGCAAATTGCACCCACGCCAAAATCTTCTGGTTTGATTGGCGCTTCTTTATTATCAATTGTGTTCGTGGCCCTCAAAGCCCAAACCCATTTGATACCAGCCTTCCCACCTGCGATTGGCAAAACATCGCGAGGATTAGCCAGCTCTACTTTAAATGATTTGCCATTTTTCTCAACGTAACAACCGCCGTGCCATCCCGCTAATTTAATGTCGTCAAGCAGATCGCCTTTTTTGCCGTCTGTAAAATCGAAGACTTTCATTTTGTTTCTCCCGGTTGGTGGGGCCTGCGCCCCGGCTATACAATTACGTTAATCCGTAAAACATCCTATGGCAACACTAAAGATGCACTTGCGCAATCTTTTTTTAGGATGTAACGTCCTATGAATTAACCTTGGAGGGGTGACATGAAAAAAGAGAGTCGAGTGGTCCTAACGGACGCGCAACATGAGGCGCTGGCACTTGCCGCCGATAAAAGCGGCATGGCGCTGGCAACATTTATAAGGTCGGCTGCGCTGCAAGCCGCCCAAAGGATCGGCATTCACGCTAACCAACCGCAGGCTGACTGATGGTCAATGGTCGCAATAAAGGCGCAAGCTATGAGCGAGAAATTGCCAAGATGCTCTTTGATGAGCTTGGCATAGGTTTCAAGCGCGACCTTGAGCAATATCGGGCAGGCGCTCACGCTGACCTCATAGCCGACGATCCAGACTTTCCGTTTACGCTTGAGTTGAAGCGGTACAAAGACGGGCCAATCGGCGGGTCGCCATCATGGTGGGCGCAGGTTGAAGTTGCAGCGAAGCGCGAGGGCAAAATACCTTGCCTGATCTACAAATATGATCGCAAGCAAAATCGCTGTGTAATGCCATTGTCTGCCGTAATGGACGGCGGGCAGGGTTTAATCGAAACAGACTTGGAGACGTTCTGTTTCATTGTAAGGGAGAAATTGGGATGCTAGTCCAATTATCACCACGGGAGATGTCGCAATGTAAGCAAGCTGCTGCCATGCGCTGGCAGCTTGCTAGGGCGTCTGGCGTTGTTAATCAGCGCAAGGATAAAAGCAGGTCCGACGCAGATTTAGATTTGCTGGGCGTTAAGGCTGAGGTGGCGGTGTCGAAGGTATTTAACATTCCACATCAGCACGCGATTGGCGTGGACGATGGGTGTGACCTTTGGCTTTACGATATATCTGTGGACGTAAAGGCCACGTTTCATAAGAGCGGCAGGTTACTGTTTAAGCGCAAAGAGGCGTTCAAAGCAGATTGTGCTGTGCTGGTCTGCCAGATTGAGCCTAATAAACTTAACGTGGTTGGCTACGCCTCACAGACCACGTTTATGAATAAGGCGCAGGAGATTGATCTGGGTCACGGCAAAGGCTGGGCCATGATGCAGGACGAACTAAACTCGCTGGAGAGGCTATGGTATGCCGCCCGGCAATCAGGATTGAAATCTTAAACAAGGGAGAAAGTCTAATGGAGAATAACGATTTATTACGGGGCAAGAGGGTTTGGCAGCAAAGGCACGCTGGCGTATCTTTAAGGGAAGTTTCTTTGGAGTTTGGCATTCTTGAATCAGAAGCCGCGCGATTTGAGCGGATATATTTTACGCACATCGGCACGATAGCGGCAATTAACGACACACCAGTGGAAGGGGAGGTTTTTCCAATAAGTAAATGTATGAGCCTTCATGTAGAAGAGCTTAATTTAACCCGTCGACAAAGAAATGGTCTTCAAGATTTGTTTGATTGTTTCCCCTTTGAGCGAATGCCGCCCGATGGGTGGCGGCGGGACTCGGTCTGCCCGACATGGGCTGGCCTTACTGTCGGAGATGTAGCGCGATTAAGTGACGTACAAATTTTGCGTACTAGAATAGGGCCTAAAACACTCAAGGATATTAAGAAAAAAATATATGATCTGCGGAAAAAAATTGAGGAGGTACAATGATGATAACCGCTGATAAAATGACCAACGCTCAATATCACGACGAGGATGCAATCAGCTCAAGTGACGCGAAGATGGTCCATAGCAAGTCGCTGGCGCACTGGAAGGCCAAGGTCTACAAATCCAGCCCAGTGTTTGACATAGGAACTTGCTGTCATTCAATGGTGCTGGAAGATGGCAAGGGCATGGTCAGAGGGCCGGAAACCCGCCGGGGCAAGGCTTGGACCGAGCTATATGAAGATGCGCAGGCAAGCGGCGAAACGCTGCTAACTGCGGGCGATTACGATCTGGCCCGCAATGTCGCCGACAGCGTGCTATTCCACCCGGCAGGACAGCGCATGGCAGGCGACACAACGGTTAATGAAGCCAGCTTCTTTGCCACCGACCCGACAACCGGGTTAAAAATCAAGTGCCGCCCAGACAGCTATTGGGATGCCAAGGGCGTGATTTACGACCTCAAAACGTGTCAGGACGCTTCACCAAAAGGCGTAAGTAAGGACATAATTTCGTATAATTATGCCCTACAATCCGCCTTTTATCTTCATACGATGGTTTGCGCTGGCTACCCAGCCGAACAATTCGTTTTCGTAAATGTGGAGAAATCTGCTCCATATGCAATTTCAACCAATATACTATCACCCGAATATCTTGCGTGGGGTAAGCAGAAGATGCACGAAACCCTCGACAAGATTGCCAAAGCCAACGAAGCCCAGCGATGGGAAACTGGCTTTTCAGACACGACCAATGTGGTTGTGTTGCCACGATGGTTGCAGCAAGACGCAGCCGAATTTTAAAACTAGGAGAGAATAAAATGGCGAATACTGACTTTAAATCAACAATGATCCGAGGCGTGGAATTTAAATATCCGAAATTGAACGCGACATATCGCTTCAACACGGCGCTTAAAAAGAGCGAGGAGGCGGCTCCAAGTGCTTCTGGCGCAGCTTACTCAATCTCATGGGAAATGCCGAAGGAAGATGCTGGCAAATTACATGCAGAATTGAAATCGCATTACGAAAGCTGCAATCGTAAGGAGCCTTTTACCAAGGTCTTCGGCATGAAGAAAATGGAAAATGGCAACTTTGAGTTTCGCGCCAAACGCAACGGCACCAACAGCCAGGGTGTGATTAACAGCCCACCGCGCGTAATTGATGGGAATAAGCAACCATTGGCCGATCTGGCCTTCTGGGGCGGCTCTAAAGGCAGCATTAAGGCTACGGCCTACCCAGTGACTGATCCAGACGGCAACGGTGGCATATCGCTACTGATTGACACCGTGCAGGTTACCCATGCAGTGTACGGGTCTGCCGGGTTGGACGATTTTGACGATGTACCAATGACGATGGCTGGCGGGATTGATGCGGCTTTGGATGACTTTGGCCCAGCAGCCGGGTCTCCGCCTGCTGCATCGCAATTAATGACTAGCCCAATTAGTGACGATGAAATTCCGTTTGCTCCTGAATGTCGGGTCTAGAGGGGTTTATTAAATAAAGAAAAGCCCAGCAGTTGGGATACTGCTGGGCTTCCACTGGGAGAAAACGAACAATCGATTGGAGAAAGGTCCGAATATGCAAATACTAACAAAAACCAGCGACATTGGCAAGCAATTCATGCTTTTGGCGCACGGTGCGCTCGATACGCGCATTAATGATGCCGGGTCGGAATATGATGGCATCACCTTATCTAACATAGCCAAGTTGGTCGATGAACCACAGGCCACCGAAAAGGAAGCCGCCGCGTTCATTATCCCCTCAACATATCGCGCACACGATGGCCGAAATCACGCAGCCCAGCGCGAAAACGGCGAATACTGGCTACTGTCCATTGACGTTGATGAGGGCGATCCATCGCTTACCGAGCTGCGATCAGCGGTTGAGCGGGTTACATTCAACGCATCGGCGCTGTTTTACAGCTCATCAGGCGCAAGCGAGGCCAACCGCAAATGGCGCGTGCTGATACCATTGTCCGAGCCTATCATCGGCGCAGATTACGTTGACGCGCAGTTGGCGCTATTTGACCTGCTTAAAGCAGAGGGCATTGTGTGCGATGTGGCGCTCTCACGCACGGGTCAGCCAATCTACCTGCCAAACGTGCCGCCTGCCCGCCGGGATGAATTTGGCCAGCCAATATTTTATCATGGGGTGCGTCACAGGGGCGATGGCCTGCTTGTGTTAAAGGAAAGCACAATCTGGGCGAACCTACTGTTCCGCCGCAAAAACGAGGAAATCGCAGCCGAGCGAGCAGCCGCCGAGCGGGCATTGCGTACGGAAAAGCGTGCGCAAAATGCTGCGCAATATAACAGCGACGATCCAGTGGAAGATTATAACAAGCGTTATAACATCAGCGATGTAATGCTGAAATATGGATATGAGCGCCAAGGCAAGTCAGACAGCTATCGCAGCCCAATGCAGGCAAGCGGATCGTTTGCCACAAAAGACTTCGGCGAGTATTGGGTTAGCCTGTCAGGCTCGGATCGCGGCGCTGGCATCGGTCAAGCCTGCGGTGAGTTTTGTTTCGGCGATGCGTTTGACCTATTCTGCCATTTTGAACACGGTGGGAAGATGTCAGCGGCGGTGCGCGAGTATGGCCGGGAGATACGACCAACGCCAGCAAAGCAGCGTGATGCCATCGTGAAGGCCACTGTCGATCAATATGCCGACTTTGACACAGTGTCGAATACGGAAACGAAGCAGCCGTTTCGGTTTAATGAGGGTATTATTCCGAATGCCGGAGAAATAAGTGCATTAGACATACCGAAGCAGCGGTCTAGTGCAGTTATTATTCCCAACGCTGAACAGAAGCCGATATTCTGGATCAAGGATGCCGAGCCTGTTTTACGATCATCATACCTAATCAAGAACTGGCTGGGCCGGGGTCAGATGTCAGTGGTCTATGGGCCAAGCAACGTGGGAAAGTCATTCTTTGCACTAGATATGGCAGCCTGCATTGCCGCTGGGATTGAGTGGCAAGGCGCGAAGGTCAGAGGCGGGCCAGTGCTATATCTAGCCACCGAGGGCGGAAATGCGTTCCAATCACGCTGCGTGGCCCTGCGAGAGGAATATGGCATCAAGGATGCGCCGCTGGCCGTAAGACCATCGCCGATTGACTTGCTGCGCCCAGAGGCTGATCTGGCGGCTCTGATCCAACTCTGCCAAAGCATAGAGGCCGAATGCGGCGAACCCATCGCCATGATCGTGGTCGACACCTTGTCACGCGCAATGGCTGGCGGCGATGAAAACGGGCCAACAGATATGACATCATTCATCGCCAACCTAGACGCGCTGCGCGATGTCACAGGCGCTCACATTATGATCGTGCATCACAGCGGCAAGGATACGGCCAAGGGTGCGCGTGGACACAGCTCCCTGCGTGCGGCCACTGACACAGAGATTGAGATGGAAGTCGACGGCAAGATACGCACAGCCACCGCAACCAAGCAGCGTGACCTTGAGCCGCAAGAGCCGATTGTATTCACGCTCAAGATACACAAACTTGGCGTGGATGAGGATGGCGATCCGGTCACAACCTGCACGATCACGCCCGCCGATCCCGACGATATTGCCGACATGAACCAGAAGCGGCCAAGCGGTGCAAACCAGAAGATCGTGGTGTCAGCGTTCAAACAATTGCGCGGTGAAGCCATCGGCGAAGCAAACCCGACAGGCCCCGGCTGGCCCGAAAGCGGGCGGTTCTGGTGCATCGATGAGGCCGAATTGCGCACATTTGCGATGGGTAAAATGACCTCAACCAACCCCGCCAGCTCATACGGAAACGCCATCAAAGGGCTGTTTGCGATTGGCTATATGTCCCAAAATGAGGGCAAAGTTTGGGTCACGGCAAAGGAGGGAAAGGCGTGATGTCTTATAAAAATCCACATTGTTTGTTTTCAATGGCTTATGCACTCAGTTTTATAATTTTTATAATTTTTATAAGGATTTTTATAAGTTTGAGCAAAAGTATAAAAGTATAAAACCCCTTATAGAGGGGTTTATACTATAACTCGGAGGATTTGATATGGCTAGAAATACAACCAAGTCGGTGGCAGCAAAGACGGCGATGGCCAATCGTGGCACGTTTGAAATTAAGCACACCAACTACCCTGATCCGATCCACTACAAGGTTGTCGCGGCGGTTGCTCCCTACAGCGTGGCGTCAGCCAAAGCGGCGACTGTCTGGGGCGATACGTTGGTCGAGAGTGTGCCGCCCGCTTACGCGCTGAGATACCGCACACTGAAGGGCGATCTTGATGCGGCCATGCTTACCAACGATTACAATCTGTGCGCAGAGCTGGCTGCATCGTTAATCAAAGCCCTCAAGGCTATGAACCAGAAGGCCAGAGAGGATGGCTTTAAGCCGCCGCAAGTCAATGGTCACATCGTTGAATGGGGCGGCAAGATATACTGCTTTCTCGCAAGCGGTGATTTAGGCGCTGTGAGACGCGAAAGACCGTCTTGGGCAGTGTATGACCTAAAAGACGTTTGCGCCTTCCTAAAGGCCCACACAGGCTCTTTGATGGCCGCTGTGGTTAATAAGTTCCCTGACGCCAGAGTTGTTGACGTTAGGCTGTATGATGACAAAATTCCGTTTGGACACGATTGAAAGGATAAGACATGAGTAAAACAAAAACCCGCACAAAGATTTTGACAGAAGCAAACGATTTGGTGACAGGCCAAAGGAGCATCGACTATGGCTCGGCCCATGCCAATTTTGGCTGCGTTTCTGCTATGTGGACAGCATACTTGGGCCACCCAGTGAGCGCATCAGATACTTGCCACATGCTTGCCCTACTGAAAATAGCTAGGCTAAGAGGCGGCACGCATTGGGACTCATCATGCGATGGCGCTGGCTATCTCGCATTAGGGGCGGAGGTCGCGGAGGATGAAGGGTAGACGCATCACAAATGATTTGGTAAATGACGTTATGGCAACCCCTCCCGGTTGTCTCTGCTCAACATCCAACTCAACCCCTGCCAATTTGGTGGGGGTTCTTTTTTGTTTGGTTTGGTATAATGTGTCGCCAACTGAAGGAAACAGTTATGTCTGAACGGAAGTTCTTGGTGCGCGAGGATATTGAGATTGATGAGTCGGTCATCGATGCCGTGTTTAATTTCATGGAAGAGCGGCATGAGTCTGGCGATGATCCGAGCCATGTTGTTCTCGCCATGCTTTGCGTGGTCGAGATGATACAGCACGCAAGCACTGGTAAGGATGTGATGCACTGATGGAAGAGTGGAGGACCGAAGAAGCTGCATCGTACAGAAAATTATATAAGCTCAAGCAGTGGCGGCATTTGCGAGAGCGTGTGCTGCTTCGGGATAGCTTCAGGTGTCAGCACAAGGGATGCGGCGTTATGCTCAAGCGTGGCCGCAGCCACCCTGCGAGTGCAGTGGTTCATCACATCAAGCCGCACAAAGGTGACTTGGACCTGTTTTTCGACTATAATAACCTACAAGCCGTTTGCTGGTCCTGCCACTCAGGAAGCATTCAGAGCATAGAAAACAGGGGCTTCGACACAACCATCGGTGAAGATGGCTGGCCTGTTGATCCAGATCACATAGGAAATAAATAATGTCAAAGGGGAGGGGTGGGTCAGATCGCTATATGCGTTGATGCGGAGACCAGTAGCCCACACTTCTTTTTGTGCAAACACAGTTTTTCGTAGGAGAAAAAATATGGCCACAGTTAAAAAAGCCAAAAGAGACAGAATTGACAGCACTTCAGAGCAAGTGAAGGTGATGGCCGCGTCAGCCAAAAGCATCGGCCCGCCGAGTAATGTTCCGCTGTCAAAAAAAGACATGCCATTTTTTGTAAATGTTTTAGACCAGTTTGCGCGTTCTGATTGGACCGCTCACGACTTGGAAGTGGCCGCAATGCTGGCCCGATCTATGTGCGATTTGAATGAAGAGCAGCAAATGCTTCGCACCGAAGGCTACATTACCGCACGCCAAAATGGCACAACGGTTGAAAATCCGAGGCTTCGAGTTGTAAAATCTTTGTCGGGTGATTTACTATCGTTCCGCAGAAGTTTATCTTTACACGCGCGGGCGAGGGAGGGTGATGCCAGAGACGTTGCCAAGCGGCGTTCAATGTCAAAAGACATCGAAAGCAACAACCCGCTTGATGATGATTTGCTTGCAAGGCCCAACTAATGACCAGAGGTGAAAAGGTTTGCGCGTTTATTGAACGCTATGTTTTGGTTCCTGAAGGCAAGCACGTTGGCAATCCAATCAAGCTGATGGATTTTCAGCGAAAATTTATTACTGACATTTACGACAACCCCAAAGGAACGAGCCGCGCATATCTGAGCGTGGCGCGAAAGAACGGCAAGTCAGCTTTGATTGCGGCGATCCTTCTGGCCCACATCGTTGGCCCTGAAGCCAGACAGAACAGCCAAATCGTCAGCGGCGCACGCAGCCGGGATCAAGCATCACTGGTGTTTAAACTGGCCGAGAAAATGGTGCGCCTATCGCCGGGGCTGTCAAAGATCATTAAGGTTGTGCCGTCAAGTAAGATGCTGATCGGCCTGCCGATGAACGTGGAATATAAAGCGATCTCTGCCGAGGCCGGGACGGCGCACGGCTTGTCTCCAGTGCTGGCGATCTTGGATGAAGTCGGCCAAGTGCGCGGGCCGCAGGATGCTTTTATTGAAGCCATCGAAACGGCGCAGGGTGCGCACGATGATCCGCTGTTGATTGCGATCAGCACGCAGGCTGCAACCGATGGCGACCTGTTTAGCATTTGGCTTGATGACGCGATGAACGCAAAAGACAAGCGGATCGTTTGCCATTTGTACTCTGCGCCGGAGGATTGCGAGATTATGGATCGCGCTGCTTGGTCGGCTGCAAACCCGGCGGTCGGCGAGTTCCGAAGCCTGACTGACATTCAGGATTTTGCCAAGCAGGCGGAGCGGCTCCCGGCGAAGGAAAATAGCTTTAGGTGGTTGTATTTAAACCAAAGAATTGAAGCAACCTCGCCGTTCTTGTCACGTTCTGAGTGGGAAGCAAACAGCGCAGAGCCGGAAGTTTCGTCTGGCATGAGCTGTTATGCTGGGCTTGACCTGTCGGCCAGCCGAGATTTGACAGCGTTTGTAATGGCGTTCCCGGTCGGCGATGTGTATCACGTTGTGCCACAGTTCTTTCTGCCTGCCGATGGCATCCGAGAGAAGTCAAAAGTTGACAAAGTTCCATATGATTTGTGGGCCGATCAGGGTTTTCTCACGCTGATTGACGGCCCTGTCATCATCCCGGCTGTTGTTGCGATGGCAGTTGCCGAGGCTGCCGAGCGTTACGACATCACGCTGATGGCATATGATCGCTGGCGGATAAACGATTTCCAACG
>Ga0302121_10000801_pt1 | contig 16188 bp, 14 predicted proteins | sample CB21_surface_MG_FD_203120 | JGI IMG/M metagenome (GOLD analysis project Ga0302121, IMG submission 203120) | Marine microbial communities from Western Arctic Ocean, Canada - CB21_surface | ecosystem: Environmental > Aquatic > Marine > Oceanic | place: Canada: Western Arctic Ocean | collected... | reverse complement strand
TGTGCCAATTGTTTAACACCATTTAGCGCCATGCTGCTGGCTACACCTGCAGTCAAGGAACCAAGCTTGCCCAATCGCTCAATACGTCTGGCAGGCACTGAAATTGAACGCACATCATCTTTATCATGGCTATTTTTCATCGGTTAGAAGTAGTTGGGTTGCCCGCGGTTGCAACACAACACCCAGAAAATTTGATATATCACCAAAAATTATATGAAATCTGCAAATGGCTTAGTCATTTTAGATCGGAGGTGCATCAAGTGTGTCACGCACCAATTTCAAGCCAAACCGTGCCGCTGCTCTCGCTGAGTGGCGCCAATTATTGAGCGCATAGATTTAGGCTGTGCCAGCAATCTGATGCGAGTTCTCATTAGTTTGACCGGACCCTTGCAAAGTCTGAGTATCCTATAAAGCCAGAAAAGAGGCGAATTCACGCCTCAATCCCTGAACTTCTATCCGCACCCATTAGAGGTTGTTTGTGAGCGCTTTCAATACAACATTTTACTTGATGCAATTTTTATTGCATGTGATCTGCTTCAAGTCCGTGCTAACCCGATCAGTTTCCACAATGCAGGAACCATCAAGGCGGCCAGCGCCAGCTTCATGCCGTCACCGATCAAGAACGGTGTCAGTCCCCATTCTAGAATTGGTTTTTCCCATGTGTAAAGATATGCCAGCCACAAAATGCCCGGAATGTAGATGAGCGCGTTGCTGATCAGCATAGATACACCCATTTTAAATACGTTACGATCCCAACCGATGCGCGCAAGAAGGCCCATCGCCAATGTCGCCAGAACATAACCGACCAAATAACCGCCAGTACCGCCCATCATATATGTCAAGCCGTTCGCTTCTGCAGATGAGCTTGCAAATACGTCAAAACCTAAAGCACCTATCAGGAGGTAGCCAAAGATTGTGACCAAGCCCAAACGTGGGCCGTATGCTGCTCCGATAGTCAGAACAGCGAAAGTTCCCATGGTTACAGGCACAGGAGATGGCGGAATCGGCAGCTTGATCTTTGCCGCAACAGCCAATGCGATAATCCCTGCAACAACCAATAAGATCCGTTTGACAAGCAACGCATTTCCATCAGCTGCCCAGAAGCTTTCCATTAAAACTGTATCATTTACCTTTAACGCCATGGTGCTCTCCGATCTTTAGGTTTCTTAGTATTCGAACCATGCCAATAGACTAAGTCGTATATCCAAACTGCTTAGCACGATCTTATTCAGAATTTCGCATTCATCAAAATATCATTTACTTTGAATGACAAACAGAGGTTGATCATAATCAACCAGTTGCCCGTCCTGTGCGAGGACCGCTCCAACAATTCCATCTTTTGTGGATTCAATTGTTGTGAATAATTTCATCACCTCGATAATGCATAATGGCATACCCACAGTCACCTTGGTGCCAACCTCTACAAAAGGCGCATCTTCAGGCGTTGGCCGTGCATAGAATGTTCCGACCATCGGAGAACAAATACTGGCTCCGCTCGCATCAGCAACTGGGGCAGCAATATTGGTGACCACAGGCTCCGCAGCAAGTACTGGTGTGCTTTGTGGCGTTTCCAAAACCAAGGCTGTTGGCTGGTAAGCCGGTGCTGAAATGGTGCCGCCGCGCTTAATGACAAGACGCGTGCCTTCAAGTTCAAGAACCAATTCATCACATGAACTGGCATCTACAATTTTTACAATATCAGCGACTTCGCTATAGCTCAGGGTCATTTTACTCTCCTGCTATTTGATGTTTGTGTTGTGCGGCTATGGGTTTCAGCAAAATATTTTGCCGCTTCACGCATTTTTGGAACAAACCCAAGCATTTGATTAAGGGTCATACGCGATTCTGGGGCAGAAACCGCAATTCCGCCAAAACACCGCCCACTGCCATCAATTACAGGAACCGCAACACAGACAACACCGTGAATGAATTCCTGATTATCGGTGCCAATGTTGTCCATACGTAATGCCGTAATAGCGTTTATTAATTTCTCGGGATCCGTAATGGTATTGTTTGTATAGGACAGTCTTGGCATTGCATTTATTAGATTTGATAGCTCGTCATCAGGTAAATAACTCAGCATGAGCTTTCCCAAGGCTGTGCAGTGGCAAGGTACCCTGCTTCCTGCATCATAACGCAAACCCAATGGCCATTTGGCTTCAATACGATCCAAATAAATCACTTCAGCGCCGCTTAAGACCCCGTAGTTAAAGGTTTCGCCAATCTCAAGTGATATCTCCTGCAGAATTGAATGGCGTAGCGACCTAGGGGCAGACGCGCGTAATGTACGGTGTGCCAAACTAACCAAGCTCGGGCCTTCTATAAAGCCCAAGTCTGATGTGTCGCGTTCCAGAAAATCCATTTCAACAAGCATATTAACCACCCTGTGGGCGGTAGGTTTTGTTAAACCTGTATGTCTGACAATTTCAGACATGGATGTCGGTGCTGCATCCATAGAGACCATCTCCAGAACTATAAATGCTTTTCCGGTTACACCTAGCTCAGCTAGGCGGTCAGGCCGTCCGGTGCTTGTTTCAGCATTCATAGTTGTAACGACAGATAAATTATTCGTTTTTAGTTCCATGGGTTCTCCTGCGAATCTCAGTTCGCACCAAATTGGTTTGTTTTGAGATTATTATGCTCTCTTGTTAAACATAAATCAATCAGATTATGATGTAAATGATACTAATCGTCTTGCCATGCGAGACACTATAGCAGTACGAACAAGGAAAGCGTATTATTTATGGCTGAAATCCAAAAGTTTAAGCGAGTTCTTGTCGCTAATCGAGGTGAGATTGGGTTGCGGGCGATTCGCGTCTGTAAGCGGATTGGGTTGGAAACTGTAGCGGTTTATTCAACAGCTGACGCTGCATCCCCCCACGTTTGGGCTGCTGATCAATCATTTTGTATTGGCCCTCCAGCCGCACAGAAAAGTTATCTTTCGATGCCTTCCTTAATACATATTGCAATCGAAACTGGATGTGATGCCATTTACCCCGGTTATGGATTCTTGGCCGAAAATGCAGATTTTGCCGATATGTGTACTGAAAACGGTATGAAATTCATAGGCCCATCTGCAGATGCTATCCGAACTATGGGTGATAAGTCTAATGCACGTGAAGTTGCCGAAAGATATGGCGTTCCCGTTGTTCCTGGTTCTGACAAGGCATTTGTTGATCTCGAAGATGCGCGCGATGCGTCTACTTCAATTGGTTATCCTATGCTTTTAAAGGCGCGTTCCGGTGGCGGAGGGCGCGGTATGCGGATTGTTGAAGATGAAAGCGGTTTTGATACTGCATTTTTAGAGGCCCGCCGCGAGGCAGAGGCGGCATTCAATGATGGTTCTATTTATATGGAACGTTTCTTTACATCTGTGCGTCACATTGAGGTTCAGGTGTTTGGGGATGGCAAAGGCGGCTCTATCGAATTTGACGAGCGTGATTGCAGTGTGCAGCGTCGTCACCAGAAACTTTTCGAAGAATCACCTTCACCTGTTGTTGACGCAAAATTGAGAAAAAAGCTTATCGATGCGGCGGCCCTGTTGACCCGTGGCATTAAATACGAAGGCGCAGGTACGATCGAATTCATCCTTGATCCATCTACTCAGGAATTTTTCTTTATCGAGATGAACACCCGTATTCAAGTGGAACACACTGTCACAGAAATGCGTGTCGGAATTGACCTGATTGAACTACAGTTCGATATTGCACAGGGCAGGCCATTGCCAGACGCCAAAACCGCGACCAATGCAAATGGTCATGCGATTGAATTCAGGATCAATGTGGAAGATTGGGAACGCAATTTTCAACCGTCACCAGGTGAATTGAAAAGTTGGCGGGTTCCAAAAGGTGACGGTATCCGGTTGGATACATCAACATATCCGGGGCAGCGCATTTCACCGTTCTACGATTCTATGATTGCCAAGTTAATTATTCATGGCAGTGATCGTGAGGATGCATTGGAAAAATCCCGTGCCGTGCTGGCTGGGTTTCAGGTTGAAGGGGTGGCAACAACCATCAACTTTCATCGGATGCTAATCAACAATACAGACTTTCTAGCCAACAAAGTTCACACCCGTTGGATTGAAACAGAGATGCTTAAATCTATGGATGAGGTATAATCATGAGCAAAAATGTACGCTTTATCGACGTGACACTACGCGATGCACACCAATGTTTATGGGCAACGCGAATGACAACAGCAATGATGGAAGATATTGCGCCCAGACTCGATAATGCTGGATTTGAGGCGATTGATCTGGTCGGCGGCGCAGTGTTTGATGTCTGTGTTCGTTTCCTGCGCGAAGACCCCTGGGAGCGGATGCGCATCCTTAACAAATGGATCACTAAGACGCCGTTGATAATCCATACTCGAGGCCAATGCCTGTTCACATTTGAGTTTTTTGCCGATGACGTAGTTGAACTGGCCGCCGAACGTTTCGCGGCTAACGGTATGCGATATCACACGGTTTACGACCCATTAAATGACATGCGCAATCTGAAGATACCAATTCAGGCGGCCAGAAAACATGGTATACATACGGTTCCCGGGTTGGTTTATACATATAGCCCGGTCCACACCGATGCCTATTACGCCAAGAAGGCCAAGGAACTGGTTGCATTCGGTATCGACGGGCTGTTCATCAAGGACCCAAGCGGTTTGCTGACACCTGAGCGGGTTGCAACTTTGATACCGGCGGTCAAGAAAGCCATTGGCAGGTTGCCTCTGCAGCTTCACACACATTGCCTGTCTGGATTGGCACCCTATGTTGTGTTGCAGGCCGTCGAGCACGGTGTTGAAATATTGCATACCGCAACATCAACGCTGGCTAATGCCGCATCACTTCCTGCGACTGAGCAGGTGGTTAAAAACTGTCTGCGCAGAGGTTATAATACCGATTTGGATCTGGCACCGATCAAGGAGGTTGCCGAACGTTTAGCCTATATAGCTAAGGTTGAAGGCAAGCCGGTCGGTGCGCCTGTGGAATACGACGAGTTTCACTTCCACCACCAGGTTGCGGGCGGCATGATATCAAACCTTAAGGTTCAGCTGGAAACCGTTGGTCTGGCAGACCGGATAGAAGAAATATTGGAAGAAGCTGGGCAGGTACGCGCGGATCTGGGTTATCCGTTGGTCGTCAGCCCGTTTGCGCAATATATCATTACGCAATCGGTTCTTAACGTAACTGCTAGAGATCAGGGGCGTGAACGCTACGCCAATGTTCCAGATGAGGTGCGTCTTTATACCCGCGGAGGATATGGCGAAATTCCGGGAATAATCGACCCTAACCTTTACGACAAAATCACTGGTGGTGCCGAGGCTATAACCGAGCGTGCCGGTGCCTTGATTGAGCCCTCGCTTGACCGTTTACGTAAAAGACGCGGACCGTTTGCATCCGACGATGATCTGTTGCTTGCAGCATTCTATGATGACAAACAATATAGCGCACTGAAAGATGCTGGGTCGATCAAGACCGGTTATCGGTTAGGTGCAACGCCACTTGTCACTTTAATTAAAGAAATTGCTGACCGCCCCACGGTTAAGTCGTTTCATTTCATCCAGAACAGTTAATCAACCACAAGGCTAAAAATGACCAATCCTTGCATAATCACAACCGCCATCACAGGTGCAATACCGCGAACATCGGACTGCCCGGCGCTACCGGTGATCCCATCACAACAAATAGAGTCGACCCATGAGGCCTATGAGGCTGGCTCAGCCTTGGTACACATCCATGTACGCAACGACGATGAGACGCCAAGTTCGAACGCTGACAAGTTTTTGGAAGTGCAAGAAGGTGTGCGCAAACATTGCTCTGGAATGATTATCCAGTTTTCCACCGGCGGGCGTGGGCGCGACCAGAATACCCGCGGCGCCGCACTTGAACACAGCCCTGATATGGCCTCACTTTCCACTGGCTCGGTGAACTTCCCAAACGCCATATATGAAAACCCACCAGAATTTATTGATGGGTTAGCAACCCGGATGCTGAAGTATAACGTAAAGCCCGAGATAGAGGTGTTTGACGCGGCAATGCTTTATAACGCAGCGAGCATGGTAAAACGCGGGCTTTTGAAAGAGCCGGTTCACGTACAGTTCGTTATGGGTATTCCCAACGCGATGCCCGCACGCCGCTCTATTTTGGAGTTTTTGCTAGCTGAGTTACCGCAAGTTCTGCCAAGTGCAACATGGACAGCGGCTGGTATCGGGCGTCACCAGTTTGAGGTGAATAAATGGTGCTTAGAACTGGGTGGGCACTGCCGGACCGGACTGGAAGACAATATCAAATTTGACCGCACTCGCGTTGCTATTAGCAATGCCGAATTAGTCAAAAAGATTGTGGATATTGCAGGGGATTATGACCGCGCACCAGCTACCCCAGAAGAAGCCCGCGCATTGCTTAGCCTTTCATAAACAAATAAATCGGTGGTAAATTGGCTGGTTGCTGTTGTCATGGCGCTCCATTGAAGTTAACTTTCGTGGGGCCGCAATTTGATTTTCTTACTGGCCGTATTTTTAAAATAAGATCCAAAAAGCGCGTCCTCAGACGGTTTATCCTCGAGGATTGTCGTCACCAGAGGCGCGATATTTATAAAATGCGTATAGTTCAGGTTATCCGATATTGGATTACCCGCCCACGTGCCGCCACCCATCGAGAAGGTGAAGTTTGGGCCATTTCCAAAACTGCTGCCATCTGCTAATGTATGGGCCTGGTTCACCACCACATGGAGGACATCGATCTCCTCGGCCAGACTGACCGCAGGTTGGGGCGTGTTTGTGTGTATACCAACGGAATGCCCTTTATCACCGACATCCAATCTTCCGTTTAATATACGCACGACATCGTCCATATTTTCTGCACGATAAACCATCAGAACCAAAGACAGTTTTTCATCAGTGAATTTGCTGTTTGGATCAACCTCCTGTTTCTCTACCATGAAAAATTGCGCAACCTCTGATCCTGGTTTCAAGTTGCAGACATTTGCAAAAACGTCCGGGTCCTTTGCGATAACATGACGGTTCAAATGGCCATCTTTCCAAAGCGCATCTTACATCTTTTCTTTTTCATCCTCATCGCACAGATACCCACCAGCATATATCAATGGTACCAGTTAAAATGTCTGCATTTTGCTGGTTTGCTCCGCATATGACATTTCAAACAGATCAAAAACTGAGATTTTTGCACCACGGGTAGATAGCGATCTGACCAGATAGCGACCAAGATCCCACCCAACCTGAAAAATTAGAATAACTTTTCCGCGTATGTCAAACAAGGCGTCTAGTTTTTTGGTTCATTGCTTATCATGCTGTGTCCTTAATTGTTGAAATGACACTCTTGACATACAATTAGTCCAGATTACAGTACGTTTTGTATCAGTTAATGAAGAGAGTGTAGGACTCTAAATTCTCACCGGTAGAACTAATTGCCAAAAACTGAAAACTAAGGGAGCAATATCCATGAAAATTTTACACAAACTACGCAATCTCGGGACTGCCTCGGCGATAGCGTTTGCGGCATTCGCAGGAATACCGTCTCAATCGTCGGCGGCAGACACAATTCCCGTTCTACTATGCCCATTCGGATGCGGTCCGATGGCCGGGGATACTATTTTGATGAACCAGCTGATTAAAAACGGATCAGACGTGATACTATTGCCGCAGGAAACCCCCGGATATATGTATAACATCCGTGAAATGGGGCGCAACGAGCAGAAATGGGAAAATTTTATCTTCAAAACTGAGGATGTACTGATCCAGTTGGCTTATTCAGGTGGTTCCGATGAAGTGAAGGAATTCCTACCTGAAGAAATTAAGATACCATGGAAACTTCTTTATGGCGAAGCTTGGTGGGGCCAGGGTAAATTCATGGCTACCTTTGACTGCAGCCTAAAAACCATGGCCGATCTTAAAGGTAAGCGCATATCTCTAGGTTTGCGGGGGCAGTCTGATTGGGGTGTATTCCCGCGTTTGCTGCTTGAGCATGTTTATGGTGTTACGCCTGACAATGCGGATGTTCGCCACCTGACACCCGGTCAGTTGACCCAACAGCTGATTGACGGGGTCACTGATGTTGCAGTCATGCCAATTGGTGCCGAGCCAAGCCTGACGAAATTCATAATCCCTGGCGCTGTACGGCAGGTTGAGGCTACCGGAAACAAAATTTGCTATCTGGGCACAACAAAGGATGACATTGCCAAGCTGAACGAAAAATTTGGCACTACATTCTTGCATGTGGAACTGCCTGCGAATACCTTGCCCAGTCAGGACAAGCCGTTAGGCATAGGTGTAAACCGTGGTTTTGCAGCAGTTCACCCAACATTTAGTGAAGAAAAAGCTTACAAAACCGTCATGGCTATAGCTGGTATAGGCGAGCAAATGGTAGAGCTTCACTCACTGTGGAAAATTTGGTCACCTGAGCTGATGACCTGCGGTTTGTCTGAAGAAAACACCCACCAAGGTGCAGTCAAAGCTTATAAAGAACTTGGTTGGTGGGGCAAGGCGGCAGATTGCAAAGCCATGACTTATCCCAACTAAATAGTTGGCCGGAAAGTAAAGGTATTCAGGTTGGGAGAAACCCAACCTGAATTGCCACATAATTATTATCGGCAACACTGCAACTAAAACCGATATCTACAAACTCAACCAAAACCGCTAAGGTAACCCAATGACTTTCTGGCAGAAACAACGTGCGGCCGCTGACGGCTTATTCCTCCTTGTCGGGATTATTTTGACAATTTATATTGCTATCTCTGCGTTTGGATTTGTCAGAAACTCCTCCGAACATTATTCGAATTTTATACTGGGAACCGTTTTGATGGCGGGCCTGATGGGGGTTCGAAGTCTCTGCGATGAAAAAATCGCGGATTTGGGCAAGAAATTCTTTGCAGCGCGTATGGCTTTTACAGTTGTGGCACTTGCCGCGGCAACTTTGGCGATGAGTTACATCCGCTATAATGCAGTCCATCTAGAGATCACCCAGCCGTTTTTTGGTGAAATTGATATGATATTTGGCTGGATAATGATGTTTTCCATACTGGCGCTTACTCTAATCCATTGGGGGCCATTGCTGACCGGTATAATTTCCATCGCAATCCTGTATTTCTTCTTTGGTTACCTGATTGAGAACCCTTTATTCCAGACAGTAGAATATGACACTGAATTCATTATGAATTACATCGGTCTTGGCACCAATCAGGGATTTTACTATCTGGCACAGGTTGCTGCTGACTCAGTTTATTTTCTGATCATCTATGCAGCTATTCTTCTGGGTGTCGGCATGCTTGATATGGTGCTTGAAGTTGGCAAACTAACTGGACGAAAAGTGCCAGGAGGTGCTGCTGGGCCTGCAATTATCGGCTCTGGTATTGTTGCTTCTATTATGGGTCAGGCAGTTTCCAATGTAGTTTTGACCGGGCGCCTAACAATTCCAATGATGAAGAAATTTGGTTATAGCGGCCCAATGGCTGGCTCAATTGAAGCAACAGCTTCAACAGCGGGGCAAATCATGCCGCCCGTTATGGGGCTTGCGGCCTTTATCATCGCGTCATTCCTGAATGTACCATACATTGATGTCGCTCTATCGGGTATGATCCCGGGGCTATTGTATCTTATAGGTGTATCAATTGCGGTGGTGATTTACGCCAACAGAAATAAACTGCCCAAGCTTGTCGAAGAAGTTGATATGGATCTGATAAAACGTCTGCTCCCAACTTTTTTTATCTCTTTTGGTGCAGTGTTGTGGCTACTTCTGGGATATCGTTCGCCCGCCATTGCTGGCCTTGTCGGGATTGTACTGGCATTGGCTGTCAGCTTTTTCCAAGGTAGATATAGACCCAGTCGCAAACAAGTCTATGAAGCCGTTCAAGAGGGCTTTGGTCTTGTGGCAATCCTGTCGCTCTTGCTAATTGCCGTGGGGCCGCTTGGCCAAATCATGTTAACGACCAATCTATCAGGCCGGTTGGGGTCTGCATTGGTGCAATATTTACCGGACTCTCAAATTCTGATGTTAATGGGTGCAATGGTTGTTTCATTGATCCTTGGTATGGGATTGCCAACCCCTGTTGCCTATATCATTGTTGCACTGGCTTTGGTGCCTTTTATGCAGCAGATAGGCATTCCTGCAATGCAGGCACACTTTTTTGTGTTCTATTTTGCTGTATTTTCCACCCTGACACCCCCAGTGGCGATCAGTGTGCTTGCGGCAGCAAAATTGGCTAATGCATCGTTCCTGAGCACGGCAAAAGACTCGATGAAAATTGCGCTCACCACGTTCATCATTCCATTCGCTTTCGTTTACTCACCAGAATTGATGAGCTTCCCGAATATGACCTGGTCGGTTATACCTGCAGTCGTGGAAGTGGTGTTTATTCAATGGTCGGTTTCAACCGCAACCTATGGCTACCTATTCCGTGTGCTGTCTGGATGGGAAAGATTAGTCTTTACAGCCGTTGCAGTACTGGCCTTCATGGGAATGGTGTTGGATCCCAATTACACTTATCTGGCACTGTCTATATTCTTTATCGCAGGGGTATATGCACGCATCACTCGCAGTAAGCTATTAGCTTTATAGCCCAGAATGTAATAAATATATACAATAGTGGTGATAATAAATTTAACAGGATGTGCCGTGGATCCATGAGGGGCCACTAGACAGTGATATTGAATCCCAAACATCCGCCAAAAGGCACTCTGCGCGACTGGATAGACTTTCACTCAGATACAACACCACTTCGTGATTTTTGAAAATGAATAGTAACTAAATGGAATTAAAGAGAAAACCGCATCTAGGGAATTGACCAATTGGCAGACCGTGTTGAAGGCAAATCAGAAATGAAACCGTTCCAGTTTAAAGTCCCTGAAGACGATTTGGAAAATATCCTGCGCCGTGTTGCACACTATCCCTGGCATGAAATGCCCGATGATGGTGGATGGGATTATGGTACCAACCTGGAATATCTAAAAGAACTCTGTACATATTGGGTTGATGAGTTTGACTGGCGTGCGCAAGAGGCCAGAATCAATTCCTTTTCCAATTTCAAAGCACCGATTTGCGGAATTGATATGCATTTCATTTTTGAAAAAGGAAGTGGCAAAAACCCGACACCTCTAATAATCAGCCATGGCTGGCCGGGGTCTGTATCTGAATTTTTTGACCTTATCGAACCACTAGCGCATCCTGAACAATTTGGTGGCGATATAGAGGACGCATTTACCGTGATTGCGCCCTCGCTCCCCGGTTTCGGATTTTCTGGACGCCCCCCTCGTCCCTATGGACCACGCAAAATGGCTTCAGTGCTCAATTCACTCATGACGGATACTTTGGGGTTTGACAGGTACCTAGCTCAAGGTGGCGACTGGGGGGGGGCTATCTGTTCTTGGCTTGGCTATGATCATGCCGCGGCGTGTTCAGGCATTCACATTAATATACTGACAATGCGCCACCCTGATGGCCCTCAAACAGCTGAAGAAAAAGCTTGGGAAGCGCAGTTCAATAGCGATCAGATCATGCAGAATGGCTACCGTACTCAACAGGAAACCCGCCCCCAGACTTTGAGTTATGCAATGATTGATAGTCCGGTTGGCATTGCGGCTTGGTTGGTTGAGAAGTTCCATGACTGGGCAGATGTCAAAACTGGTTGCATTGAAAATGCCTTTTCAAAAGATGAATTGCTGACCAATATTATGATCTATATCACCACTCGCACATTCAATTCAGCGTCTTGGATTTATTATGGACGGCGCGAAGAAGGTGGACGGGTTCTGTCGCAAGAGGGGCACAGAGTCGAAGTTCCAACGGGTTGCGCTGTCTTCCCAGCCGAGATGCTGAATTGGCCACCCCGATCATATGCAGAACGAATTTACAACATTCAGCACTGGACTGAAATGCCTCGTGGCGGTCATTTTGCTGCGATGGAAGAGCCACAAATGCTGTTGGAAGATATACGAAAATTTGCCCGCAGTCTTCGTTGTGCAAATTTTTAAATTTTGCCCGGTAATCTTGCCCAACATTTATAGAGGCACAGTCAGAGAAAACTACTTGAGATCGGAAGAGCGACTTTATAGCGTCTTTGGATGACAAAGCACTCTGCACTGAGCAAATTAAACCTGGACCGAGGGAGCCAATCCATCTTGCCCAGGCCCGTGGACCGAGAACCAAGAGCTACGGGCCCTGGACCATAGAGCACGCACCTATGTCCTGCCTATAGCGTTGCTGCGGTTCAATCAGCGCATGATAGTTCCGCTCGGGTCATAGGCCAACGGCAGGGGTTACTTGGCCCAATCCATACAGTTAAGCCGCAGGCCCATGGACCGGGCCCCCCAATCCTAGGGCCCCGCGTCACGGACCACGGGCCTCTAGTATTAGCCTGGTAAATTCATTCGGGGGTGGTTTTGTTTGGATCACTATGCCATGGATCGTCCATGCCGCTGCAGCGCGCCACGGTCCGGTGCAGCTTGACCCAATCCTCTCAATCGTCAGACCGCAGGACTATCAACCTCGTGCCAGATGGCTGCCTGTTCACTCGTTCCGGTACAACTTCCGAGATCGTTTACGAGCTGCTCGATTCCTTGCAGGCATCATAGACGCACTGGGAGAGTGGAGTGCGGCCAACTATGGTGATGGGTTTGAGTTGAGCCAGAAGTCCCCGTGGATGAGGAAGTTATAACCAGTCAGCATTGGGGGGTGCTGCTTAGGGCGATAGTGACAGATGCTGCGCTATGCACATTTAGACATGAAGGGCGGAAACCGGACCTTCGCTGCGCTTTGCATAGAGGTCTGCTGTGCGGACTTTGCCGACCTTCGCTGCTTTAGCACCGATGGCCGCTGTTGGCGCTTCGCGACGTTGGTCATGGTCATTTGCCCATTGCCCTTGAAAGGCGACCTGTCTGAATATGCCGCGTGCAAAGCGGTCATCTATGTCGATGCGCAGCAAAATTTCGGGACCCTGTTCTGTGAACAATTAACACTAACTGTTACTGCCTTCGATGTGATGGATCAGGGTTTCTCTGATGGCGCCTAACGGGAAGAGCCATTGGAGTGCACAGGGCAAACGTTTTCACCGACTCGCTATCACTGGACAATAATAGGGTAGCTTAGGTTGGCCCTTGTTATTCAAGTGACCGTAAACCGACGACTCTTCATTGTAGATGAAATTAAATATATCGTTAAATCTTCATAAAAACCAGTATTTTAATGTACAACATTAAAAAGATTTATCGATACACCTTGACAGCTTCAACCAACTCAGTGTTGTTAGACGTCGAGGAAATAAGGGAGGACATCATGTCAATTTCGCTCAGAACACTTCTGGCAGCGTCAGTCGCTGTCATCGCAGCAGGACCTGCATTTGCGGACAACGCAGACGGCCAGATCAGTGGCGACATCACATTTTACACACATTTTGCAAACTTCGTAGACAACGGCCGCTGGGACGATTGGGTTGCCGAGTTTGAAGCAAAGTACCCCGGTACGAACGTCGACGTGGTGGCCGTGTCGAACTACCGCAAAGACATGCCTGTGCGGTTCGCATCCGGCGATTACGGTGACGTTTTGAACGTTCTAGATAACTTGCCACCCAGCGATTACGCCAACTACTACGCCCCGATTGGCGACTTGGCTTTGCGCGATACGCACCAGTTTGTAGATCGTTACACGGTCGATGGTGAGGTTTATGGTTACGTCTACGGCGTCAACGCCGAGGCTGTAGTTTACAACAAAGACGCGTTTGAACGTGCGGGTATCACGTCGGTTCCAACCACCAAAACTGAACTTCTTGCGGCCTGCGAGATGTTGAAATCCGCTGGCATCGTTCCGTTCCAGATCAACATGGGCGCTGGCTGGCCGATGCAGCAATGGGACAAGGCTGCGCTGTTGTTCGCAAATGACGGCGGCTACTACGAGCAAGCCCTGACGCAAGCTGATCCTTACGCACCTGAAAACGCTTATGGGCAGTCGATTTCGTTTGTCGAAGAACTGTTTGATGCAGGTTGCACCGAACCCGATTACACCGCCAACAACTGGGATCAGTCCAAGACGTTGCTTGGCGCTGGCGAGGCGGGCATGTGGTTTCTTGCCAACTGGTCCGTTCCGCAGGCCGTCGTCGCTGGCGAGGCTTTGGGGCTGGAAAATGTTGCAGACAGCCTTGGGATGTTCCCGCTGCCGATCAACGACACCGGCACGCCGGCTGTTCTGCTGAACCCTGACTGGGCGCTTGGTGTATCTGCGAATTCCGACAACATCCCGACGGCCAAAGCATGGATCGAATTCCTGCTGACCGAGACGGATGTGTCTAATGAGGCAGGCTTTATCCCTGGTGATACGCGGATTGAACCAACGATGCCGCAGCTTGTGGAATTGTTAGCGACAAGTCCCGCTACGATTGAGGCTGGCACGCCAAGCTCGGACTTCAAGCAGGCGATGGCGGATGCACGTCTTGATTTCATGACCGGCACCTACATTCGTGATCTGGTTCTGGCCGAAGACGGCGCAGCGGCACTGGCAGATGTGAACGCCCGTTGGGCGGCCGCGACGGGTAACTAAACCTCCCTGAAATCGGTGCCGCCTTGCCTTACGCAGTCGGGCGGCACCACCTTGAATATCGCCCGGAGCATCCCCTTTGAATTTTTCATCCGCAACGGCGCAACGCCGCTTGGTCATCGTAGGCTTTCTGATCGTGCCTCTGACCTTGTTAACCGTCTTCAGCCTGTACCCGTTCTTTCAATTGATCTGGTTCTCATTGACGGATTGGGATGGTCTGTCCCCCAACAAAACCTTCGTTGGGCTTGAGAATTACCGCCGTATTTTTGTTGAGGATCGCGCGCTTTTGTTGCCCCTTGTCAATTCTGCCTACTACTTTGTTGGGGCCTTGTTGCAGCTGGCGTTGGCGACATATTTCGCCGTGATCCTCAGCCGCGGTCTGCCCGCATCCAACATGTTCCGCATGATCCTGTTTTTGCCGTTTTTGCTAAACTCGGTCGCGGTATCGATCATTTTTCGGGACTTTTTGCAGCTGGACGGTGGTCTGGATGCGCTCATGACGTTGGTGGGCCTTGGGGCCTACACGCAGGAATGGGTCCAGAACCCCAACATCGTAAAATGGTCGCTGATGTTCGCGTCGATCTGGCGCTACCTCGGTTTTATGTTGCTGATCACCTACGGCGCATTGCAGGCGGTGCCCGTCGATCAATATGAGGCCGCACGCATCGAAGGCGCCAGTGAATGGCAGCAGTTCCGGTTTATCACTTTCCCCACAATCGCCCCGATCCTTGGTCTACAGGTCATTTTAGCGACGGTCGGATCGCTTGAAGTGTTCGATGTGCCATTTCTGATCACGGGCGGCGCGAACGGCACCAAGACATTCATCATGGCGACGCTCGAAGAAGCGTTCGAATTCCGCCGCGTCGGGTTAGCCGCTGCAATGTCTATCATTTTGCTCAGCATCGTGATGGTCGTCATCGCGCTTCAGCGATTGCTGTTCCAACGGGGGGCAGTGACATGAATTTTCTGGCTCGTCATCGGCTGACGCCCGCCAAGATCGCGTGGAATACACTGCATTACGCCGCTTTGTGTTTTGCTAGCGTGCTTGTCATTGCCCCGCTTTTGATAGCGTTCATCGCGTCGTTCAAAACCCCGATTGAAATGCTGCGCGGGGAAAAAACGGATTTTCCCACGGACCCAACGAATATTCAAAACTACGCTGATTTCATTGACCGTCAGCCGGTGGGTATCGCGTTTTACAACACGGTGTTTGTGATCATCGTGTCGCTTGTTATCGTTATTCTTGTGGGCACGATGGTTGCCTATGTGATCAGCCGGTTCCGGTTCCCCGGACGCGGTTTGATCTTGATCTTGTATGTTATCGTCATGGCGGTACCGCCGATTACGACGCAGGTGTCGCTGTATCAGGTGATGCTTGGCCTTGATTTGGTGAACAGCAAATGGGCGCTGATCGTTCTGTATTCCAGCACGGATATTGTGTCGCTTTATATCTTTATCACGTTCCTTGGCGCAATCAGTCGTGAGCTGGACGAGTCCGCACGCATTGAAGGCGCAAGCTATTTCCAGATCTACTGGAAAGTGATCCTGCCGCTGATGACGCCCGCGATTTCCACCGTCGTGATCCTGCGCACGATCCACATGTATAACGATTTCATCCTGCCCTACCTCTACACACCAAGGGTGGAGGATTC
>Ga0302121_10000794_pt1 | contig 16234 bp, 9 predicted proteins | sample CB21_surface_MG_FD_203120 | JGI IMG/M metagenome (GOLD analysis project Ga0302121, IMG submission 203120) | Marine microbial communities from Western Arctic Ocean, Canada - CB21_surface | ecosystem: Environmental > Aquatic > Marine > Oceanic | place: Canada: Western Arctic Ocean | collected... | reverse complement strand
GTGCCAGCACATAATAGGCCACAGGATCTAAATGAAGAGGCCGAGGTGAAAAAAAATTACCGTGCGTTTCGCGCAAATGGCCGCGCCCAGCCAATAGCGTGGGATACGGCTGGCAACGAGCGTACAGCCGAAGAGCACACACCTGATGAGATACGCGCGGAGTGTGAGCGCCGCTGGGAAATGGGCGGACTTTACTTTTACGGTACTTTTGCAGACCTGCTGGTAGGCAAAGAAGCGAACGACATTGTTGCAGCGTTTGTGCGAGGGAAAATACGCGAGCGAGTAAACGACCCCGTTCTGGCTGATGCGTTGTCACCGGATACCATATTTGGTTGCAAACGTATTTGTGCAGACACAGGTTATTTCGAAACGTATAACCGTAGCAATGTAACGCTGGTAGACATTGCAGAATCCGGTATCGAAGAGATCACTACCCACGGCGTGCGGGCGGGCGGGAAGGAATACGCGGTAGACGCGATTGTCACTGCGACGGGTTTTGACGCCATGACGGGATCGCTCGATAGAATTGATATTCAAGGCAAAGACGGTCTGAAACTTAAAGAAAAATGGCAAGCAGGGCCACGAACTTATCTTGGGCTAACCACCTCGGGCTTCCCGAACTTCTTCATCATCAGCGGGCCGGGTAGTCCCTCTGTACTGACTAATATGATCACCTCTATCGAACAGCACGTTGAATTTGTTGCCGATTGTGTCGCCTGGCTGCAGGACCAAGCACTAGCGAGCATCGACGCTTCTATAGAGGCAGAGGACGATTGGGTAGATCATGTCAACGAAGTGGCTGGCGAGACGCTATTGCTGGGCTGCAACTCATGGTACCTGGGCGCGAACGTGCCGGGAAAGCCTCGGGTATTCATGCCTTATCTGGGTTTTCCTGAATACGTGGAGAAATGTGATTCGGTGGCGAAAAATGCCTACGAGGGTTTTCAGACTGCATAAATAATGGTCCTATATGCGCAGTGCCGGAACCTTGGAAAACATCAGTCGGGGTTACTGATCTAGTTGATCTATTAGTGGCGGGTTCATAAGTAGAACCCGAGGTACACCCTAAGATTTCAGTTGGGTGCAGCTTGATCACCCAAACGCACGCAGTAAATCCAGCGTGTGGTGGGAAGTAAGGCAGTGAAATTTACACAACTTACTTCAGATTAAGCGTCATCAAATTTCCAGGTTAAATTTAAAACCGTATCGAATATCCTCGCGGGTTTGTGGTCCGTTTAAGGATTCATAGAAAGGCTTGCCGACTTCCAGCTCTATATAATTACCGTTTGATAGTACCGGTATTCGGAGCCCCAGGATTAATTTAGCCTGACTCCCGCCGTACATCTCCGGATTGGTAACAGACGCCGGGTAGGGAAACGGGCCGGGAACCATCAGATCGGTATCCTTGCCATGAATACTGTCTGAATACTCGTAGATTAGTTTAATCGACGGCTTGACCCAATCTAACTTGTTAAACCTCAGCCAGGTCGCCGCCGAAACTCGATTACCCAATCGGTAATCTCTATCATTTTCTCCTAAACGGATTTTAGCGGCCAGTACAGTCCCCCAGACGAATCCGTTTCCGATGCCTGAATATCGAATACTCGCAGGGATATCATAGGTACCTGACCCCAGTTGCATTGAATAGGGAAGCTGCTGATCGCCGGGGGCACGGGGAGTGTCCCCTTCCTTGTCAATGGAGCCAGTGGGAAAACTTAGGCCCAAGGTTAACTGTAAGTGCTTCTCACTCGACGTTTCCAATTGGTAGGATCCCATAACAGAGACATCGCCTATCCCGCTGGAACGAATAGTAAAATCCGCGTAAGCGGGAACAATGCTGATGTGATCGGTACTTTGCTTGATATAGGGGACGGCTAACCTAACGCTTATTTTTTCGCTGAGTTCGTATCCCAGAACAAGTGCATGAACCTTTTGCGTAATCGTTGTCGGCACCACCGGGAAATTATCCTTGGTGCGCGGCTCTAGCCCAGGCGTAAACAATACCTCGTCATTGGAAAGGTTATCGCTGCCTTTGTTAAAGCCTTCAAAGTCTGCTTGCTGAAACCGGTATTGAAAACTCCATTTACTTTTAGTGTCGGGCGGTGTTTTGTTTCTTGCACCACCAGTACCTGGGTCGCCGATTTCGGCGCTGAACAATTCCTCCAGACTAAGGTTTAGAAGATCTGCAGGTACATTTTGGCCCCAAGTTGAAGCAGAGAAGATAGAGAGGAAAAAACATGCCCAGAGTGAAAAAAGCGATGGTCTTAGTTGTTTTCTAATAGTCAATTTCATTGGCCGGGTTCCCTGTTGTCTTTTTCCTCGAGGTGACCTACCCATTTATCGAGAACTGATGAAAGTTTTTCCATCTCTAGCGGCTTGCTTAAGTAACTGTCCATACCAGCTTTTAAGAACTTCTCACGATCTCCCGTCATAGCATAGGCGGTTAATGCAATGATTGGAACTGATTGAACAGCGCCTGATTTCTGTTCTAATTCGCGAATCATGGCGGTGGCCGCCACACCGTCGACCTCTGGCATCTGTACATCCATTAATATCAAGTCCACCGGGGTCTCGGAAAATAGCTTTACCGCTTCAGCGCCGTTATTGGCAATGATTGGATTACAGCCAAAAGTGTTTAGTGCCGCGCGAATAAAAATCTGGTTGACCTCATTATCCTCGGCGACCAAAATTTGAGCGTTATATTGCCTTGAGTTTGAAAGCTGTTTTTTATCCAGCGATTCATCAAAAATATCTAGTCTGACGGTTTTTTGAGTTTCTTTGTACGAAAGCGCCAAAGGCAATTGGAACCAAAAACGAGAGCCTTGGCCTGGCGCGCTCGCAACGCCAAGCTCCCCACCCATCAGGTCTGCTAATTGTTTTGATATAGCAAGTCCCAAGCCTGTGCCACCGAATCGGCGGGTTGTCGAAGAATCCTCTTGGGAAAAATTTTCAAAAATGGTTTGTTGGGCATTGTTGGCAATGCCAATTCCGGTATCTTGGACTTCTATGCGTAACATAGTCGTATCTAAACCATCGTTTACCACTGAAACGTCAATGGAAACATAACCCGTCTCAGTGAATTTTACGGCATTGCCGACCAGGTTGATCAGTATTTGCTTTATTCGTCCCTGATCGCCCCTCACTATCAACGGTACGTCTTTGGCAATGTGGCAGCGTAATCCCAGACCTTTGTTTTCGGCGCTTTTTATTAACAAGTCTTTGGTGGCTTGTACGCACTCGTAGATAGAAAAATCTGTTATATCCAAGGTTAGCTTTCCGGATTCAATCCGTGAAAAATCTAGGATGTCGTTAATGATTGTCATCAGGGAATTGCCTGACAACTCGATGATTTCACCAAACTTTCGTTGCTTAACGGAAAGCTCCGTATTGAGTAACAAAGAGGTCATACCCAGAACCCCATTCATAGGGGTGCGAATTTCGTGGCTCATATTGGCGAGGAATTCAGATTTTGCTTTGGTCGCAGATTCCGCTATAGCTTTTGATACCTGTAGTTCTTTAACCATTTTGTCCAGCTTTTGGTCACGACTTTGAACCCGTTCCAGCATGTCATTAAAGCCATCGCTCAGGGAACCCAGTTCGTCATCCCCCGACACCTTAACTCTCTGATCGTAATCCCCATGCGAGGAAACTTTTTTCATTGCATCGGCAAGGTTACCGATAGGCACAATGATGAATCTCACGAAAAGCCCGGCGGTTAAAGAGCTAAAGGCCAGGGAGACGAGAAAAAAAATGCCGAAGATAACAGCCATCCTGAAAAAGCCGTCTCGTAGTGGCTGTAAATCGATTTGAATGGCAATAACCCCAAGAACTTCATCGCCCAGGGTGATAGGTCCTCTTACATCAAGAACCTCTCCGAAATTAACGACTGTCTCGGAACCCTCAATAACCAAAGCTAAGGACTGCTCCAGTTTGGTGTGACCCATGACGCCGTGCCAAGAGAGAGCTTCTTGCGGTAATCTCTGGTCAGGGTATCTTGCGTACAGTTCTAGATTAGCGGTGTAAATTTGTGCCGACAAAACATTCGGGTCGGCCGTCAACGCGGAAAGTACCTCGGTCGCAGCGTCTGGGTCTTGAAAGACTAATGCGGCGGCACTGTTGATGGCCAGAACCCTGATTAGAGTTGAATTATGTTGGACCATCGACTCACGTTTTAAAAGGGTGTGGCCCAGGATAAAAGTGAGAGACCACAAGGTCAGCATCATGGCGCTCATGATCATAGTGACTGTGGTTATTTTTCGTTTTAGGGGTAGATATTGAATAAGTTTAATCATCGATTTTCGCCTCGTCAGGGGCGTTATAGATGGTTGCCAGTTTCAATAATTTAGAGCTTATTTGTATTCTTTGCGCCCTGGCAGTAGCCAAATTTATATGAACTTGTACACGAGCACCCTGGCGTCGAAACTCTATTATGCCGCCATTTGCCACGAATCCCTGCGAATCGCCAACAGTGAGGACTGACTCTTCTGGGCGCAATTGAAGCGATTCGCTTTTATTGTTGTCGGCGCCCAAAAATAAGATATGGCACTGTCTGATGTTCGACAAGTCTGCTAGCAAGGTGTAGCGCCTTGTCTCACCTGCTGTCTGTTTGGCAGCGATCAATTCCTTTAGGGCGTTTACAACAGGTCCCTCATGAACAGCGCAGTAAGTTAGCGCGGCAGTTTGCGCGGCAGTTAGCGCGGCAGTTTGCGCGGCAGTTTGCGCGGCAGTTAGCGCGGCAGTTAGCGCGGCAGTTTGGCCAGTCGTGGCCCTGGTTTCCCAGGTTATAAATTGGGCGAAGCTGTAAAGGAATGCTGCCTTGATCTCGTGCTCTTCGTAACTGCGGGAACTTGCTTCGGGGATCGCGATCATCAGACCAATCAAGAGCTTGAACATCATGCCTGAAGCATTTACGAAACCTGGAGTTTTGGTGCGTTGGATACTAACCACAATAGAGCCCATGGCACCTAATTTAGAAAGGGCCAGTATTTACTCAAACTGAAGGTAAGTCAAAATAGTAATAGCCGCTTTGATCGGGAAGTGTCTGATTGCATAGGAGTGTTTCCCGGAACCTCTACTGGCAAGCGTGAAGGCTCTGCGGATCCTATTTAGCAATTTTATGTCCACATTTTGAAACGAGCGTAGGGCTGCTGACAATCGGGAATGATTCGTTAGATGAGACTCGAACGGGCTCGCCGAGTCAGAGCAAACAAAGAGCAAACAAAGAGCAAACAAAGAGAAGCCCGAGTCTATTAATAGTAACCCGAGTCTATTAATAGTAACCCGAGTCTATTAATAGTGACTCGAGCCTATTAATAGTGACTCGAGCCTATTAATAGTAGCCCAAGCCTATTAATAGCAACCCAAGCCTATTAATAGCAACCCGAGCCTATTAATAGTAGCCCGAGCCTATTAATAGTAGCCCGAGCCTATTAATAGTAGCCCGAGCCTATGCCTCTTGCGGGTCGCTGGACAGGCGATAATAAAAGTATTATTTTCGATCGATGTCGGGTCTGTGCGCCAAGCGCTAAATCGCCGGCAGGTAACGCCTGTAATCCCGCAGGTTAATGAATCCAGTGAGATCAAGCATGCGCCTATTCCTCTTTCTCCTAGTGCTGATGCTTGCCGCTTGTAGCAAACAAGAATTGAATAAGCCATTCGTTGCAAAGACTACAATCGTTATCGACACTGAAATTCAACGCGATACTACCGATTCAGCCGGGTTGGAGAGCGCCCGCCTGAATATCTGGTTTGATGAGCAATATGCCGAACAACTTGATTTCAGCCCGCAGACAAAGACCCGCTTGGGTGATAAATCTGACTATGACAGTCTTAATGATTACAGCATGGCGGGCTTCGATGAACGGCTACAGTGGCGCAGGCAGAGCGTCGCCAGAATGGAACAAAGTTTCGATTACAGTCTTCTTAACCATGAAGCTAAGTTATCCTTTGACATGTGGCGTTACTCACTAGATCGCTCCGATGCAGGTATCCCGTTTCGAGAGCATGGCTATATATTTGGGCGTGGCGGGCCACATGTTTCGCTGCCAAACTTCTTGATTAATTACCATCGCGTCGATGATGCATCAGATATAGAAGCTTACTTGTCGCGATTAGGAGCGCTCGATCGAGTGTTTGGCGAGTTACTGGACCGCGCACGGTCTGCATCAGCGAAGGGTATTCGACAGCCAACGTTCGCCTACGACTTCGCGATGGCGGAAATAGATAGAGTTACCTCTGGCGTGCCTTTTAATACTAATGACGGTTCCCGGAGTTCGCCAATCTGGACTGATGTTCAAGGCAAGGTTGAGGCGCTAGTTGAAAATGATTCGATCAGTAGCGGTCAGGCTAAAAGATACATAGCCAAGGCGCGTGAAATTTTAGAGGGTGAAGTCATGCCTTCTTATCGGGAGATACTCGCCTGGTTAAAACAAGACAAGGCGTTAGCATCCGAAATATCCCAGGGGGTATGGGCACTTCCCAATGGTGAAAACTACTATAGCTATCGCCTTGCCCAAATGACGACACTGGAACTGTCAGCAGATGAAATCCATGAAATTGGTTTGGCGGAAGTCGACCGCCTACATCTTGCGATGGAACAGATAAAGATCAGGGTCGGCTTTAATGGGTCTCTTCAAGATTTCTTCGTGTTCATGCGAGAGGATGAACGTTTCTACTTTCCTAACACCGACAAAGGGCGTCAGGATTATCTTGATCTAAACAATCAGTACCTTGATGCGATCACGCTGAAGCTACCCGACTATTTCGGTAGACTGCCGAAGGCGCAATTAGAGGTTCGCCGCGTGGAGCATTTCAGGGAGCAAGCCGGTGCAGCGCAGCATTATGCATCCGGTACACCCGATGGTTCTCGTCCTGGGGTGTTTTATTCGCATATGTCAGATATGTCTACGTTACCCATATTTCAGATCGAGGATGTGGCCTATCACGAGGGCAGTCCCGGGCATCATATGCAGATATCAATTCAGCAGGAGTTAACCGGGGTGCCAAGGTTCCGCACGCAATACCGCACAACCGCCTACACAGAGGGCTGGGGACTTTATGCGGAATGGCTCGCCAAGGAAATGGGCGCGTTTGAGGACCCATATTCCGATTTTGGGCGCCTGAGCGGCGAACTTTGGAGAGCAATTCGTCTGGTTGTCGACACCGGTATACATGCTCAACAGTGGGGCGAAGAGCGCGCCGTGCAATATTTTATCGACAACTCCGCGCAGGCAGAGGGTGCGATACGCTCAGAGATCCAGCGTTACATCACTCGCCCAGGGCAGGCGACAGCCTACAAGATTGGCATGATGAAGTTTCAGCAACTTCGCCATAAAGCAGAATCCGCACTAGGAAATGATTTTGATATCAGAACATTCCACGATCTAGCGCTTGGCGCAGGTGCGGTACCGATGTCCTTGCTGGAATCGAGGGTAGATCATTGGATTGAAGAGGTCCAATCAGGGCTAAATTGATCCTGAAGGAAGTGGCAATAAGACGGGGCATTTAACTGCATGGGACGTTCCGTGGGCCTGAGCGGGAAGGGTAACCATTGAGTTGCCATTAGTGGCGGTCGACGGACTCTGCTCGCCTATCGCCTATCGCCTATCGCTAATCGCACAATGTGACGGCATAAGCGCCCTGGTTTCCTGCATGGTCAGGACTTGAACGTCGGGCGAGCCTCATTTGGGCAGGTCTACTTGCTGACGATTCATAGTCAAGCGCGCGTGTCTATTCATGCTTGGCCTCTGCGCCGGTTTCGAGTTAAATATCGCAGGCCTTGTTGCCGAGCGCTGTAGCTCGATCCACCAGAATTTTTGAGTGTGATAAATACCCTGGCGTCATCCGAAAAATGCATGAAGACATGCCGTGAAAGTTAGTTTAATCGGCGATTCGCTCGGGTCGAACCAGACGCTCATCTTGCCTGTAATCGGGCCAGGTTTAATCGCGACATCTAATAGATCCACTTTTTTGTCCTTATGACTCCAAGCCCCCGTATCGGTCCAAAATACAAGTCGTTTTAGAAGGTGGTATTAAAAAGGGCGTGTCGTGCCAGTCCACCCGATGTCTGACAGCGTTGGAGAGGCCTGGCATACTGATTCCTGGTCGACCGACAGGGGTCTTGCGCTATGCTACGCTAGGTCTATCCAAGTCGTTGATCACGAATAGTCGTTGATCACGAATAGTCGTTGATTACGAATGGTCGTTGATCACGAACGATCGTTGATCATGTACGATCGTTGATCTTGTGCGGCTCGCGAAACGCGACGTTTTACAAGCGTGGACTAACAAGAATACTGCGTCAGCGATTGTCAGCGTTTGACAGGTGCACGCTGCATTAGGCTTTATTTTTTTGGAGTAGATCAGCATGATGGTTTTGTCAAAGAGCCCCCGCTTACGTTTCCTAACCGGTGCAACCTTGTACTTTGCACAAGGTATTCCCAAAGGGCTTCTTAACGTTGCCATGCCGGCGTGGCTTGCAAGCCAAGGACTTGGCGCAGGTGCGATCGCCTCATATCTTGCAATTATTATTTTGCCCTGGGTATTTAAGCTTTTCTGGGGTCCTATTATGGATCGCTTCCAGTTTCCGGCGATGGGCTTACGTCGGCCTTGGATACTCGGAGCACAGTTCGGTATGTCTGTTGCTTTGTGTGGGTTGGTTTGGGTTGAAGATCCTATGCAGCAGTTGGGTCTGATGACCGCCCTTGCGACTTTGATTCAAGCGTTTGCCTCGATACAAGATGTAGCCACTGATGGTATGGCGATTGATCTGGTGCCTGAGGAGGAACATGGCAGAATCAACGGATTCATGACGTTTGGTAAAGCGATAGGCTGGGCATCAGCCGCCGCTGTGAGTGGCGTGTTTCTGACGCAGGTTGGGCTTGGCACCACTGCTTTACTCGCGGCAGCCGTTAGCTTGCTGGTGTTTTTCTGGTTTTTGTTTGTCACTGAGCGAGAAGGCGAGCGGCGTCTACCTTGGAGCGACGGCGAGCATGCTGATGATGTTTCAACCCCACCGACGGTGAAGTTTTTGTTGGGCGCTCTTAACCAGGTGCTTTGGTCGCGCACTAGTGTGATCGTAACCCTGGTGTTATTTTTCTTTGGACTGATGAGCGGTTATGGTGACGCGCTTATGCCGATTGCAGCCATTAAGTTATTTGGTATGACGACGGAGGAATGGTCTAACCTTGTCGCAGTGATGGGCTTGGCCGGTGCATTTATCGCCGTTTGTCTTGGGCCTCTGATCGATCGCTTTGGAATTAAAAAGACGTCGTTACTTTCAGTGGTTCTGATCTTCGCGCATGCATTGTTGTTGGCTCTTACAGAGCACTTATGGGTTAATGAAGATTATGTGCTGGTGATGCTCGCGGTGTGGGTGCTGCTCGATCCTGTGACGATGGTCTGTGCGATCGCTATTGGTATGAGTATTTGTACAAAACGGATCTCGGCAACGCAATTTGCCGTGTACATGTCGGCGGCGAATCTGGGAGCCTCGTTAGGATCTAAACTGTTCGGTGTGGTCTCTGACCATTTATCTTACTCGGACAGTTATTTGTTACTTTCACTGCTGGTTTTTTTCATCCTTGTGGTGGTGGCCTTATACCGAAAGCCGGTTCCAGAGTTACCCGAACCGGCATAGCCCATGCATGCCCGCGACATGACGATATTGCTAAAACGTGTTTGGCCTGTACCCTGGGTGGCCACGATTTGGTAAACGACATAGCGTTTGGCTAGTCAGGGCAGCATCGCGGACGCTATTTTTTGGTAAGTCCGATATTTGTGGCTTACGACTAAAGACTGAGCTTTCTAAGGTATTGAAAGACTGAGCTTTCTTAGGTACCAACGATCTTCCATCGCACTGCCTGGTATAGAACCGAGACAACGTTGAGAAGCGTTCATTTAGAACAGTGCTGAAGGATAAGGGTCGTTTCTGCGACGCGGCGGATGTGCTGGTCAATGAGCGTGAAGCTCAACGAACCGACTCTAGCACCACGCTTCTATCATCGAAGGACAAGGAATGATGCATTTGAATGCCCTGTTGTTTACCGTTCTCGCGGGGTTGATGGCACCATCGTTATTCCCAGCAGAGATCGCAGGTAATTGGCAACACGCTGAATCGCCCGTTTGGATTACGATTCAGGTTGCTGATGGTATTGCCAAAGGTTGCTGATGGTATCGCCACAGGGAATGTCGTGCGGAACGATCAACGCCCTGAACGGGTCGGTCGCGAGCTACTCCAGGATTTTAAAAAAGACAAGTCCAAAGATGAGACCTGGCGCGGCCAGGTCTATGCCGATAAGCAGGGTGAGTACAAGAAGGCCGGGATTAGTTTGTCAGACGCCGGGTTGATGGAAATCAACGTCAAGGTCGGATTTATGCGTCGAACTATCCAGTGGACGAGCGTGGAAGAAATTCCTTCGGTTACAAACTAGGTGTCAACCGTGCTAGAAGCGCAGGATGGCGTCTGTCAACAAGGATGTCACGCCTACTGATCGTGTAGACTTAGATTTCTGCTCCTTTTTTGCTCTTTTTTTGCGCTTTTTTTGCCTGATGTCTTGGGTGGGTTTAGCCAGACAGCGGTTATTAGGGTTCAGTTTCTAGTCTTGCCTGAGCAACGCTCGGGATTCGGATTCTTCGCAGCTTCATGCACGTGCTTTCGCTGTTTAAGTAGCTCACGATCTTCGCCTCGGTGGGGCTGGTTCGGGGTCAAAAAGTGGATTGCGCTGTGGTGATGCTGACCGTTGTACCCGTCAATAAATTCATGAACCTGCTGTTTGGCTGCGGCAATGCTATCGAACCGTCTGGTCGAGTAACAAGGCGTGTACTTGAGTGTCCTGAACAATCTTTCTGAGAATGGATTGTCATCACTCACTTAAGGGCGGCTAAAGGGCGGCCAAAGGGCGTCTAAAGGATGGCGCGATACTTAGGTTCTGCAGCGTGGCTAACGCGGTGGGTCTTTCATTGGCCCACTATTGTCGGTTTGCAAGCCTAAACCATCCGCACGTATTTCTTCAGCCAAACACGCTTTTCTGCCCATCAGACTGGCATCGTCTGACTTTTGGTTCTTGTAAGCTTCCCACGCTATGGTTTTGCGACTGAGGCGTCCAGAACCAGATAAAGCCGATAAAAAGCATCACTGATGCCTTGCGCTGGTCTTTAAGGGCGCCTGCTAACTGATTAGCATTGACAAGGTTTGAAGGCCGAGCAGGGTCATTTCAAGGTTTTGAACGCGAAGGTACAAAAGTTGGTGTGTCGGGCGTTACAAGCAGTTACAAAGCGTTACATAGTGACGCATCTTGGGTTACATCATTCCTGTAACTTTTGTGCACGACTCAACAAACCCTCAGTGCCCTGCCTTTCGGGTTAGCCTCATGGATTCCACACCGGCCGCTGACTGGTTTAAAGCGTCTTGATCAACACTGCGCCAGAAGAAACTGCAATGACATCAACAAAGACTACTTTGGCACGGAATATCACCCGAATAACGTGGGTTAGTGAACCCACCCTATAGTTAGCAGGACCGGAGGGTCATGATTTTGAAAAAAAGATTAGCGCTTTTATGCATGTTACTCTTTGTAAGTTTAATTCCGGTGCCGGGCTTTGCGGTTGCGCCTGGTTTGACCCTTGACCCCGAGATGCCAACTGAGGTGGCTATCACCAAGAATAATGGTTGGGATAACAGAGTCGCTGCGAGCATCGCAAGCTTAGGCATCACTGGTGATGCAACAATGGGCCAAACGTTACCTAGTATTACCAGTGCAAAAGCACAATTGGGGATGAAATTATTCTTTACCAAAGGCCTGGGCGGAGACAAAGACGCAGCCTGTGTGACATGTCATCATCCAAAACTTGGCGGCGGGGATAATTTATCTTTACCCATCGGTGTTACGGCAGAAATTCCAGACTTGCTAGGGCCTGGCCGTCGTCATTTATCGGCGGGCGTTGATTTTGATGGTGGACCAACAGTGCCTCGTAACGCGCCGACAACCTTCAATCTGGCATTGTGGGAAAAAGTTTTATTCCATGATGGCCGCGTCGAGACAATAAGCGGCGGGATATCAACACCTGACTCGGGTCACGGTAATATTGACCCAGTTGCTGGGTCTAATTTGGCTGAGGCACAAGCACGTTTTCCGGTTACTTCCCCTGAGGAAATGCGCGGCTTTGCTTACGAAGCGGGTAATTCGACCGCAGCCCTGCGGACTGCCTTAGAAACTCGTTTACAAACAACGGGGGCGGGCATTGACGCTTTAAACAGTAACGATTGGTTGGCTGAGTTTCGAGCAGGGTTTGGCAGTACTGCCGATGCGGCAACGTTAATCACTTATCCAAAAATTGCCGAGGCAATTGGTGAATATGAGAACTCTCAGATATTCGTGAGCCATCGTTTTAAAGAATACATCGATGGGAACAAAGCAGCGATCAGTACAGATGCAAAAAAAGGTGCCGTATTATTCTTTAATTCAGTCGCCGAGGGCGGTGCAAATTGTGCTAGCTGCCATCGTGGTGATTTCTACACGGATGAATCCTTTCATGTGGTCGCAATGCCGCAAATCGGTCGAGGGAAAGGCGATGGTACGGGGAGTGATGATTTCGGTCGATTTAGATTGACAGGCCAGGCGGAAGATAAATATGCGTTTAGAACACCAACGCTGTTAAATGTTGAAAAAACTGGGCCATGGGGTCACGCGGGTGGCTATACGAGCCTCAATGCGGTGATTAATCATCACCTTAACCCTCAGAGCGCAATTGATAACTATGACTTCAATCAACTCGAAAATTCGGTGCAAGTAGATGATATGAAAGCGAACACTCAGCGCGCAATAGATACGCTTGAAGTAAACAGATCAGCTGGTCTGATTAGTCCCATTCTGGAAAACGTATCGCTCACTGAAAAACAAGTTGATCAATTAGTAGCGTTTCTGAAAACGTTAACAGATCAATGTTTGAATGATGACGGCTGTATTAGCGCCTGGATACCTGCTTCTAGCGACACAGACCCTGATGGGCTTCGTGTTAACGCCGTCAATGAAAATGGCTTGGCTTTATAAACGAACGGTAGTCGTCTTAGTCGTCTTAGTGGTCAAACGATAGGTTGCGTGCGCATCGTTTGGTCATCGGAAATTACAGAAATGAAACGATGAAAGTCTGGCGTTCAGTCATTAATGCAGCGAAGCATTAGTGGCTGTATCCAGAAGGTTTCGGCGCAGCGTTAATCCATATGACTGGTTCAGCTTCCAGAAAATATGAGTCAGGGATATGAGAAGCGTAATCGGTCACTCCCAGCCCATTAGTCGCAAGTTTGTTGATTTTGTAATGAATCGTCGTAGGGACTAACACTGAACGACCGATCAAAACGCGTTGGGTACGCGCTTATGGACATCATCCGGAAACTTTGAAGCATGAGTTTGTGTCTCCCGAGGGCACCCAAGTAAGGACAGCGTTCCGGCCTCCGCCCGAATCCCAACTTAGCGATCAAGGTATTGCTATCTTTATTCTCAGTTTCCAGGTAACGGTTTGTGTAGATTGGGCAACCCAAGACGGCGTGTGTTTGAGTCCAGAAATAATTTTTCCGAACCCCACGCTGGGTGGGGAGAGTGTTGGGCCGTCCATACACCTTGCAGGGGCTCCTAGCCTTTAGCCTAACGGTAATGAACAGCCCCATCTCAAGGGTCGCCGATAGCAATCCTTACCGTTACATTCACACTCACATTTACATTTACATTTACATTTACATTTACTAGAAGCGGGGATGGTGACAATTTTCCCAGTGGTTCGAGCTTGTCGAGCGCTAACGGCACAGGTCACCAGGAAGGTTAGCCCGGGCCGTATTAAACACATACCGGGTATGTATACGCGGCAATAGCGTGTGCCGCGAGCAGCCTCTTTTAGCGGTATAATCTGCTTTTCCCTATGATCAGGATAGTACCTAACGCCGATGAGAATTGTTTTAGCGCCGATGGAAGGTCTTGCAGACGTGTACTTACGTCGCCTGCTCACAGCACAAGGCGGTTTTGATTGGGTGGTTTCAGAGTTCGTACGCGTAGGACAGCGCGGCTATCCTGACAGAGTTTTTTATAACATTTGTCCAGAGTTACGACATGGCGGGAAAACGGATTGCGGGACGCCTATTCGCGTACAATTATTGGGTAATGATTTAGAGGCCATGGCAGAAAATGCCCAGCGGGCAGTGCAGTTAGGGTCTTATGGCATCGATATCAATTTTGGCTGCCCAAGTAAGACCGTTAATCGCCGTCAGGGTGGCGCAATAATGCTACAAGAACCTCAGAGCCTATATAGGGTCGTTAACGCAGTCCGCGCAGCGCTGCCACCCGAAGTCACGGTGTCTGCCAAGATGCGACTCGGCTACGACGATATGTCGTTGATGCTAGATAATGCTCAAGCTATTGAAGCCGGCGGCGCAACCGAGGTGACGGTCCACGCCCGCACTAAGCTGCAAGGTTACGCACCACCCGCACACTGGGACGAACTAGCAAGAATCCAAGATGTTATTAATATTCCGCTTATTGCCAATGGTGATATCTGGACAGTGGAGGACTATCACGCCTGCGTTGCGACTTCGGGTACAACGGATGTGATGCTGGGTCGGGGCGCGGTGCGATGCCCGGATCTAGCCAGCCGAATTCGCCAAAACAAGATGACAGGAGCACAGTGGCAGTCGGTTCGACTCTTGTTAAACGAGTTTTGGCATGACATTCGAAAGACTTTGCCGGAAAGAGATTGTGCCGGCAGGCTCAAACAGTGGGTCAATCATCTACGCAAGGTACATCCTGATGCTGAAACCCTTTGGCATGAAATTCGAACCGAGAAGCAGTGCCCAAAACTGGATCGATTAATTGAAGCGGCATAAAGCTCGAAGAGTGGCGTGTTAAATACTGGCGTAAGGTGGCGGGGTACAGCGGAGCAAGAACCAGAGCGCGTTAAAGTAAATTGTATCCGTAGGCATTACGAGTGGAGGCTCTGGTCATGTCCGCGAGTTGATTTAAAACTGGCGAGCATCTTTGGCATCTTGTTCACAGGGATAGTCCTTTGGCGCAGCGGAATTTTACGTTGGGCCTAATGTGCGGTACTTAGACGGCGGCCTATATTTCCGGAAGCCCCGAGAGGATAGAAGTTTTAACAGGGCCGCTCAAAGAACACTCTGAAGATCTAAAAAACATCCGTTGGCGTTCAGTTCATGGGCACCCAAGACTGGTTCACAGATAATGTGTGATAAACGGTGATGAATTGTGATTTCACGCTGACCTCCCGAGTTTGCTAATCGCACTTGGGACACATAGCATTACTGCTGTTTATACTTTAATCCAAATAAACTAGAAAACGCGCCCAGGTTCAAATAGTGTCCTTATCGAACCGTGCATCCCTGCCAAAAATCCCGCCAACCTCGTCTTGACTTAACAACCGGCTTCCGCCTTCCACCAATCCATGATCCAAGACCAACTGACCAATCGAGAATCGATGCAACCTAACGACTTTATTGTCAAAGCGCCCGAACATTCTCTTTATTTGATGGTAACGGCCTTCAGTTAAATGAACTTCAACAACGTTATCGTCAAGCACAATCAACTTTGCCGGTTGCGTAGTTATTTTTTCAAAAGAAAAATACATGCCTTGCGAGAACGCCTTAACATAGGATTCGGTGCGCTTGGGGGTGAGTTTTGTGGCTAAAGTTACTCGGTATTTTTTAGTGACTTTATTGTCTGGCGCGGTCACCTTCGAGGACCACCGGCTATCATTGGTTAATAATATGAGACCTGTGGAATGAAAATCCAAGCGCCCGACGATATGTAAGCTATCGCACAGTTCAGGGGTTAAAGACGTATTAGCTTTAACGATATCAATAACGGTTTTATGCGTGCTGGATTCGGTTGCGCTAACCACGCCAGCAGGCTTATTCATCATCAAGTAGTAGGGGGTATTGTCTTGAATGATTTTTCCGTCGAGCTTTACCACTGAAAACGTGTTTATAACGGTATTAATATCGCGCAGAATGATATCATCAACCCGGACTCTTTTTTGCGCCAGTATTAACCGCACATCACCGCGACCAACGTTTAAATACTGGCTAATAAAGCGGTCAATTCTTACGCGACCTAACGCCATTACAGATCTCTACGATTCATTACCGCGACGCGCTGTCTCATGAGACAAATCCATCAACGGGTTATAGCGCCATTTTTCTGGCGATGTCCCTTAACTCAAAATAAGCGGGGCG
>Ga0302121_10000789_pt1 | contig 16272 bp, 9 predicted proteins | sample CB21_surface_MG_FD_203120 | JGI IMG/M metagenome (GOLD analysis project Ga0302121, IMG submission 203120) | Marine microbial communities from Western Arctic Ocean, Canada - CB21_surface | ecosystem: Environmental > Aquatic > Marine > Oceanic | place: Canada: Western Arctic Ocean | collected... | reverse complement strand
CGAATCCTGCCACCCCGACTAAAGTGTTTTCGTTTATTCGTAGGCACTTTTAAAATTAATAGAAAGTCTGTTGTTCATTTATTTTGTAGTTCATAATTTATTTTGAGAACAAATTTGATAACCAATTCGGGGTGTAGCGTAGCCCGGTTATCGCGCCACGTTTGGGACGTGGAGGCCGCAGGTTCGAATCCTGCCACCCCGACAGTTTGGTCGCATAGCTCAGCTGGATAGAGCACCTCCCTTCTAAGGAGGCGGTCCTAGGTTCGAATCCTAGTGCGATCACAAATATAATTTTGATTTATTTTAATTCCCTGCGTTTCTCTCTGAAACGCAGGGTTTTTTGTTTCTTTTAAGTCCGTTTATAGTCATTTGTTTTCATCTTTTTGTTTCACTATTGTTTCACCTAGTCAAAAAAATGTTTCACCTACTTTTTACAGGTGATAATTCTGTTCCACTTTTACTAACGTTACTTTTTTGTTCCATGAGTTTTTAAATAATTTTAGAATATTTGTTCAAACAAATAATCTCTATGGCGACAAGTATTAAGTTTTATATTAAAATAACTAAACGAGTTAAAGAAAAACAGTCGTATCCAATTTATTTGAGAGTGGTTCATAACCGTCAAAAATCTGAGGGACGTATTAGTGCTACTTTGATTCCTAAATGTGATATAGACCATTGGAGTGTTGATCACCAGCGTTTCAATTCAAAACAAAAACATTTGGTAGCTCATAATATTTTGCTGAACGAAATTCAAAATGAATTTCATAATTTCCTAAGACTTCATATAAGCGGAATGTCTGCAAAATCACCTCAGGAAATCACAAACCATTTATTATCCAGACATAAAGAAACTTTTGAGTCTGTTACTGATGTGATAACAGCTTATTTTGAAAATGTAATTTTCCCAGATGTAGACAAAGCACCTGGAACAAAAATAAATTATAAAAAATCGATCAACTACCTTCGGAATTATTTACTATTTAATAAATATAGTAAGTTAGGGATCAAAGACTTTAGCCACTTCCATGCATCTAAGTTTATTGACTATCTTAAAACTCCAGATCCAACACAAGATAAAATAGGACTCAATAATCAAACTGTGAATTCAATTATCAAAAACATCAAACCTATTTTTAAAAAACTATTATTTGAAAACCGAATCTCCGTAAATCCTTTTGAGGGCTTAACGGTATCTTTTAAAAAGACAATTAAACCTCGTTTAAGTAACGATCAGTTTAATGCTATTGTGGCACTGGATTTGTCTCAAAACCCACCTCTGGTTGTTTACAGAGATATTTTTTTATTTTTGTGTTATACTGGTTTAAGTTTTTGTGATGCGATTGATTTAAGAGATGTGATTTTAGATAAAGGAATGATTGAGTTAAATAGGAAAAAATCAAATGTAGGTACCCGTCAGTTTTTAACACTTCAATCCTTACAAATTATTAAGACTTACTTTAAACAAATACCGGAACAACGTATTTTACCAAAGCGTAGTTTGGATAAAACGAATTTAAATTTAAAATTAATAGCGGTAAAGGCATGTATAGATTTTCCGCTGACCACTTACACAGCGAGACGTTTTTTTAGACAATCAATTTACGAAGCAGGCGTTGTAGAAGGACTCGTAGTAAAGAGTCTAATGGGGCATACAAATAATAATGATATCGATAGTCATTATTTTAATGTGAGCGAATCGGTATTATTAGAAGCTAAAGTTAGATTAGAATCACACTTTAAAAATATTTTAAAATGAGAGAAGCGGAAATGAAGAACAATTTAATCAAAATAAATAATGATTTTTACGAGAATCTTTCCAAAGAAATGATTGTGTTGAGGGAAAAATGTATCAATGATTTAAAGATGATTCAAACTCATAACTCTCATTTAAATAAAACTCAAACATTCGCACGTATATATCATTTAGTCGCAGAACTATCATTTTTTAATGATGATGAAGTTTTAGAAGTTTTATCAGGACTCGGAATCACAAAACTAACAACGAAATTTTTTCAACCTTATGGGGAGTTTTTTGAAAGTCTAAATATTTTACACAAGGAATCAAAGTTTTTATATCCATCTGAAACAATATGGGGCTTTTATAAGATTTATAGCCAGTCATTTTTCAAAATTCAATTGAGTACAGATCTTGGTCTTAACCTTTCTAAAATAACTAAAAAAGTAAATCGACAGGAAAATAATAATACGATACCTGATGAAATTTCTAATTTATATAAGGACATTAAAGTTTTAGATCGTCTTTTTAAATCAGAAATCTCTTATTATAATTCTGGATTAAAAGAAAAGAATACAACTAATTCAATTTTTCATCAGCTTAGGTTTTCTCATAAGGTTGATTATCGGAACCTCTACAATATGCTTTTAGATTTCAATAAAGAAGGTATTGGCACTGTCTATGAACCAGACTTTAAGTTTTATTTTTATGACCTGTTGGAGCTTCTTTTAAAAGATCAATCACTTTTAAAAAATGACAAAGATACCCAGTTAAAGTATGGAGATTTTGAAAGCCGTCGCTTTAAAATTAAACGCGTTGAACGATTGGTGTTGTCTTAGTTGTTTTTTTGTTCCTTATAAAAATCAGTACTAATCATAAGTTTACATAAAATAAAACTTATGAAAACAAAATTAACATCACCTCAAAACAAAGCCACTTCGGTCCTTGTACAGAACTGGATTCCTAGAAAAGAAGTCAAGGACTTTTTTAATTATGGAAACACAAAAATGTCTTCATTTTCTAAAGATTTTAATGTAAGAACCGCAAAAGTTGGAAAGCGGGTCTTTTACCGTTACGAGGACATTGTCAAACTTTTTGAATCTAATATTTAATTAACTCTAACTGATGACGCAAACAGACCTAGACGTATTTTATCCAGCGATTGAGGGTTCGGATTCCCCAACACCTAAGCCAATTCCAACTCGATTGTGCGCGTGTAAATGTGGACATCGCTTTCAGCCAAGAAGAAGCAATCAGAAATACATAAACAAGCAACATGCAGATTTTGGTTATAATCACCACATCCGAAAGCCAAAGGAGGACAACCAAATAAAAATTGAAAAGATATTATCAAAAAATGATGCCATCCTTGAAAGGTATTATCAATTAAAATTGGAAGGAGAGTTTATGAAATGTTATTTTTTAGTGTTAAAAGCAGATGGTTTTAATTTTGGATATAATATTGGCAAAAAGGAACAAGACTCTGTAGATTTTTATTTTAGTTATAATTATTTTTATACCATTTCATTAGAAGGTCCTCACAAAATTGTTAAGATATTTAAACGATGATTGCTATTCCTATTTCAGTTGATGAGTTGCCGAGTTTTATTGAGAAACACACCCCAACTAAAAGAACATCTTTTAACTCAAACGAGCTTTATCTAATCTTAGGGTTTACGCTGCTAGTCACCACTATAGCAGTGTATTCTCTGTCTCGCAATTCTAAAGAATTAGAAGATGGTAATTAATGATAAAATTTGATAGTATACTGTTATTCCTTCCAAGTACCGCCATATTTATAAGCACTGTTATTTTCTTTGACTTTAAGTAAGCACTGTTTGCACACAAACACCCATTCCTTAGGGTTTTTGTATTGCACCCTGTACATTGTTGGAAAATCTATATTGCAGACGTTTCAATGCTTGATACGTTGTGTCATATGCTACCATTCTTCATCCAATAGTTCTAATACTTGTTTACCAATTGTATGACTTAATTTGTGGTCTTCGTCAAGTACACTCACAAATCCAGATTTGCACAAATGAGTAATCGAGGTGGTCTGGTCATTATCTCTAAAAAAGTCTTCGGTCTCAAACGGTTTAAATAAATTGTTTTTTGATAACTCTTGAGTAACTGTTTTGAATATTCCACTGTAGCAAAAAGAATTAATACCTGGATGCCCAACAATAATTAAATTTTTCATAATGGTTAATTGTTTTAGATTAAGAAAACTTTTGCAAACATAAAAAACAGAACACTAATAAAGGCTTAACCATAGGCATATCCTCTTATTTAACTCAGCTGAGTAAAACAGAGAATTACTTAAGGGTATTTAATAAGCTACTATACAATCATAAAAAAAGAATGCGTTTTTCTAAAAGAAAAGATGTTGAATTATTCATTACAATTAGATTGTAGATAATTTATTTAGTTTAGAATGAGTTTGTTGTTTGGGGTTGAAATATACTTTTAAGAGTCGATACATACGTCAAACATACTGCAAATCAGTTTATGTTTTAATCAAGAGCAAAACCGGCTACTGAAATGTTTAGTTTTGATACTTATATACTTATTCAGTTAAAAAAACATGTGTTAATCACGGGTTTTACATACTAATTATTATAAGTTTTAACCTAGCATTTGTTTAACGACATGAGTAAGATAATTTCATCCATTTTTTTGTTTCTACTATTCACTACACTTTCTCTTGCGCAGAGTATTAATGTAGTTAGTTTTAATTCATCTGAAACCCTAACTCCCGGCTCGGGAGTGTCTGTTCATATGAACCCTACAGGAGTTTTTACAATTGAAAATTCTTTTTATCTAGAACTTTCTGAAGAAGGGGGTGGTTTTACAAACGCAGTTGTTTTATCTACTGTCACAGATTTTTATACTACTCTAATAAATGGTGTTTTACCTGAAGGCATATTAAGTGGTCAATATAAATTAAGAGTTCGTTCTACAACTACTAATTCAGAATCTGAAGAAATATCTCAAACAACTGACTTTTTTAGTGTAAACAACTCTGTTTCATCCTTAGTCCCATCTGTTACTTCAACATTGTTAAGTAACACAAGCTCCTTCAATTGTCTTGCAGATAATAATATTAACCCAAGTATTGGTTTCCCGAAAGAGGCTTATAATTCCACCACCGCATTAGGTTCTGTGAAATACATCAACGTAACCCCATCATTATCTACAAATTCAATTATTCTAAAAAGAATTAATATTGACTCAGGCGCTGTCACTACGATGACACCTATTTCTGGATTGATTTATGAAATCCCAGACGGCTTGCCAATAGGCACATATAATTTTGAAGTTCAAGAGACCGATAGTTTACAGAATGCTTCTTTTTATAGTTTTGCTTTTATTTTTCATTCTGGACTTACTAACTTTGGTAATGCTTCATCTGATCTTGTATGTACTGGTGAAGCTGTAATTTTTAGTGTAAACATTGCCAATACAGGTTTACTAACAAATTCAATGGCCTCCTATTATTCATTTGACTGGGGGGACGAGACAGCACCTGAATTGTACACTCATGCTGATATAATGAATAGATACTCAAACGATAACCCTGTATCTCATGTTTTTAATGATGCATCCTGCCTAGCATTAAATCAAGAGTTCTATATAGTTATGAATTTATACAATAAGGGCATGAGCCAAGCGACTGGTGAGGCTACTTGTGACGCATATTCAATAAACGGTTCTGGATCTGCCGGACAAGTAACTACAAGCGAATCGCCACTAGCTAGTTTTGATTTATTAGAAGAAATATGTATTACAGATTTTCCAATTACAGTAACAAACACGTCTGAAGCTGGGACCGTTCCAAATGCAAACGGAGATTGTGACGCAGATCCGATTTTTTACTGGTCTTACAAGAAACCTAGTTCTTCATCATTTGTTCCGATATTCTCAGGAAATAGTTGGTTAATAAATAATGGTCGAGATTTGTTAATTCCCCCTGAAGATATTGATGAATCTGGCTGTTGGGGAATTCAATTATCAGCGGCTAACCCTGAGGCCTGTACATTAGAATCCGTTGCAGTTGATTATATTAATGTAGAGATTCTACCAGTAGCTGCATTTGATCTATTACAAGACGCGGTAGAAGTTGAAGAAATTTGCGTAAACACCCCAGTTTTTTTAACAAACACTTCTAATATTTCGACAACAGATTTCCCATGTGTAGACACCCTTACTGCTGATGAAGCTCCGACTTTCCAATGGACAATATTACCTAATGTCGGCTGGACGTCTTCGGGTCTTTCATCCGAAACCCCAGTAGTTACATTTACTAGTGCAGGAGAATACACATTTACTTTACTTATTACAACCGAGTGTGGTACCTCCACGGCTACTGATGAGCTTACAGTAATTGGAGACCCAACTATTGAGTTCTCCTCAGAATCCGAAACACTTTGTTCTACTGAATCAACGAGATTAATTAATTTTAATAATGAATTAACCCCAGTTTACTCAACTGGACTTTACGCCCCATCTTCATATAATTGGGTAATTTCAGGCACAGGGATTACGTCCGATGATTATATGTTTGTGAATTCTACAGCTTCAGATCCACTGCCAACAATTCAATTAAACTCTTATGGGGAATATACTATAACTATAACTGTTGATTCAAATTGTGAAATTCCTGATTCAGAGTCGTTGATCATAACATTAAAGCAGACACCAGAAATAACCAACACAATATTTGATGAGGCAATTTGCAATGAAAATTCATCAAGTGAATTTACAGCAGTTGCTAATATTGAAGGGGTGTCGTTTTTATGGATAGCCACTGAAAACACAAATATTTCAGGCCATACTTTAGAAGGAAGCGAAGCTACAATTCCAGCTCAGGTTATAACAAACAATACTAGTGTTGCTCAAAATTTAGTTTACTCTATTACTCCTTCCTTAGACGGGTGTGAAGGGATTCCATTTGAATACATTATAACAGTAAATCCAGTTCCAATTATAGCAAATAAAGAGGTGACTATTTGTAATGGAGACACTTTTATTATTGAACCTCTTGATGAAAATCCCACAGAAATTGTTCCATTAGGAACAACTTATTCCTGGCCATTTCCAGCGCTTGATTTACCACCAGGATCATCTACTGCAGGGGCTAGCGCAGAGTCTGATCAGTCAAATATCAGTCAAACCTTAATAAACAATTTTAACTCTCCAATAACTGTAACTTACACTGTTACTCCAGAAACAAATGGATGTAAAGGGGATCCGTTTGAAGTGCTTGTTACTGTGAACCCCACTGGCAATGTCGAGCTAATAGCCTCTCAAACACTTTGTAATGGGGATTCAACCTTAGGAATAAATTTTAATAGTTCAAACATATCATCACCAGGATCAACAGTCTATTCTTGGACAAATGATAATTCTACAATTGGCTTAGCGTCTAGCGGGACAGGTGATATTCTTAGCTTTATATCCACCAACACAACAACTGCGCAAATTGAAGGTATAATTACTGTTACACCAACATATGTTTACAATGGAGTAAGCTGTGTTGGAGAAAGTGACACTTTTAGTATTAAAGTAGACCCATCCCCTACGGTGAATTTTTCACAGGGTAACCAGGCAATTCTGACCGGAGAGACAACCATTGCAGTTACATTGTCTAGCCCAACAACTGGAGTTGCTATATCCTGGACTGTAAGCGTTCCTGATGCAGTTACTGGATTAACAACTTTAGTAGGTACGGGTATTATACCCGCTGAAACCCTAATAAACTCAAGTACTGAGCCTCAGTTTGTAGTTTATGCAGCAACTGCAACTGGCGACATAGGGTTTGACTGTGATGGGTTAGAGACTTTATATACTGTAACGGTAAATCCATTAGCTCAGGTTAACCCAGCAGATGACCTATTAGTATGTAATGAAGATGCTATATTTGTTGAATTTTCATCTATTGTCACAGGTGGCGTAACAACATTTACCTGGACAAATGATAATTCAAATATTGGTTTATCTAACTCGGGAACGGGAAATATAGATACAACCTCTACTAACAACACTACATCCCCTATAACTTCAAACATTACTGTCACACCTAGTTTTGAAAATGAAGGGAATATTAATATTGGCGAATCAATTTCTTTTACAATCACTGTTAATCCTAGCGGACAAGTAGATGGTGTTTCAAATCAAATAGTATCTAATACTTTTGATACAACCGCTATCACATTTACAACAGAAAACAGTAACGGCACTACTTCATATAATTGGACTAATGATTTAAGCTCTATAGGTTTGGCGTCAACGGGCTCGGGCAATATCCCAGTTTTCTCTGGCGTTAATGCTGGTACTTTTCCTGTAAGTGCATCTATATCTGTAACCCCTATTTTCACAAGCAATGGAGTTAGTTGTGTAGGTCCAGAAACCCCATTTGAAATCACAATTAATCCAACAGCTCAAGTTAACCCTACAGATGACATGATTGTATCAAATGGCGATAGCCTGGCGATTCTATTTGAAACAATTAACACAGGGGGAACCTCTGCCTATTCATGGACAAATACGGACCCAACAACGGGGCTAGAAGATTCGGGGTCAAGTGATATTGGATTCACAGCTATTAACACAGGAACTAGCCCCATAGTCACCACCGTGGTAGTAACTCCGAGTTTTGAAAACGGTGGAAACACCAATTCTGGACCTGCAGAGACTTTTGTGATTACAGTAAATCCAACCGCACAGGTTGATCCGATTAATGATATTGTAGTTTGTAATGAAGAGATTTTAGATACAACTGTATTTACAACACAAAATACAGGGGGTGTTACAACGTATTCATGGACTAACGATAACACATTAATAGGACTAGGCTCTAGTGGCGCAGGATCAATAGCAAGCTTTACAGCAATAAACACCTCTCTAACAAGTCAATCAGCAATAATCAACGTAACACCAACATTTGAAAATGCAGGGGTTAGCAATGAAGGTTCTTCGGAAACATTTACAATAACGGTGAATCCAACCGCACAGGTAGAGCCAATTTCAAACCAAGTTTTATGTAATCAAGAATTTACTGAAGAAATTATATTTAGCACAGAAAACACAGACGGTATAACTAGCTATTCTTGGACTAATGACAATGTTGCAATTGGTTTAGCATCCACTGGAGACGGAAATATTTCATCGTTTGTTACTGCTGATGTTGTAGCTTCATCTATTTCATCAACAATTACTGTTACACCAACTTACAGTAATAATGGAATAAGTTGCACAGGTCCTTCAGAAGCATTTACAATAACGGTTAACCCAACTGCACAGCTTGAGTCAACTCCAAACCAAGTTTTATGTCACCAGGAATCTACTGAAGAAATTATATTTAGCTCAGAAAACACAGGCGGTACAACTAGCTATTCTTGGATTAATGACAATGTTGCAATTGGTTTAGCATCCACTGGAGACGGAAATATTTCATCGTTTGTTACTGCTGATGTTGTAGCTTCATCTATTTCATCAACAATTACTGTTACACCAACTTACAGTAATAATGGAATAAGTTGCACAGGTCCTTCAGAAGCATTTACAATAACGGTTAACCCAACTGCACAGGTTGAGTCAATTCCAAACCAAGTTTTATGTAATCAAGAATTTACTGAAGAAATTATGTTTAGCACAGAAAACACAGATGGTACAACTAGCTATTCTTGGACTAATGATAATGTTGCAATTGGGTTAGTATCCGCTGTCGGCTCTGGAAATATTGGGAGTTTTAATGCAACAAACACTACATCACAGGCTCAAACAGCAACATTTGTTGTTACTCCCAGTTACACAAATAACGGTGTAAGTTGTGAAGGCCTTTCAGAAACATTTACAATAACGGTTAATCCTTCTGCGCAAGTCAATGAGATTTTAAATCAAGATTTATGTAAAGGCCAAATCACTTCTCCTATTAATTTTTCAACTACAAACGTAGACGGCAATACAGAATACTCCTGGACAAATGACAACACTAATATTGGACTAGCAGAGAGCGGAGACGGGAATATCTTAAGTTTTACAGTTTTAAATAACTCTGGCGAATCGGAAGCTGCAACCATTACTGTTGTGCCAACCTATTCTAGTTCTGGTGTAGATTGTGTCGGCTCAGCGTACACATTTGTTTTGGTAGTAAACCCCAGGGCACAAGTAAACCCGATTGAAAATCAGATATTGTGCAATGGTGACCTATTAATGCCAATTCAGTTTAACACAACGAATATAGACGGAGCTAGTGCATACACATGGACAAACTCAAACACATTAATTGGACTTGCTTCCACAGGAACAGGCGATATTGGCGCCTTTGAAGTTGTAAATACAACTACCAGCGCCCAACAAGCTTTAATTACAGTAACGCCTATATATACAAACAATAGCGTAGTTTGTTCAGGAGATCCTGAGCAGTTTACAATAATAGTAAACCCATCGGCCCAGGTTAATGCCGTAAGCTCTTATAATGCCGTCTTATGTGATGGTGAATTCACGCCCGTTTACACATTTACAACAGCTAATACAGATGGTTTAACAACATTTGCATGGGCAAATGACAATGTCGGTATAGGTCTTCCAAGCTCTGGAGCTGGCGGTATTCCAAGTTTTGCTGTTTCAAACACAACTCAATCCACAGTTTTTGCTACAATTACCGTAACACCGAGTTATGAAAATAACGGAATAGTTTGTGAAGTAAGCCCTGAAACCTTTACAATTCTGGTTAACCCATTACCAACAATGGACGCTTTACAAGATCTCGTATTATGTAATAATGAAACTACTTCAATCATTGAGTTTGTAACGTCTAATTCTGATGGAAATACAACATATTCTTGGGTAAATGACAATACTTCTTTCGGCTTACCATCGTCGGGGAATGGAGACCTTCCCGCATTTACAGCAAATAACTTATCAACAGTAACAAGTACTGCATTAATCTCTGTAACACCAACATATGAAAACAATGGCGTTGTGTGTATTGGAACTTCTCAAACATTTACAATCAACGCTCTCAGCGAAATACAACTAAGTGGAACAATCAACGACGCCATTGATTGCGATAACTCAAACAGCGGAAGTATTGATCTTACTGTCTCTGGTGGCTCAGGTACCTATGAATACTTATGGAGTAATAACTCAATTAATGAAGATTTAATAAATTTAACTTCAGGAGATTATTCCGTTGCAGTTACCGATAGTGAGGGTTGTGTTGCGTTATCAGAAACATTTACAATCTTTAGACAAGAGGATTTAATAGTCAATTTGAGCACTGAAATAGTTCCTTTCTGTGAAAATAATTTTGTTACTCAAGAAAACAGAATAACAATTTTTGGAGGTCTTGGTCCGTACACTGTAAATTGGTCAGGCGGATCTGTCAGCATTAACGACAACACTTTTATGACCGCATATGAAAATGGAACTTATAATGTTCTAGTTACTGACCAGTATGGGTGTCAAGTGAACACAGAAATTATTATTGATTTTGATGAATTAGGAGAAGCCTCTTCTGATTATTTTAGTTCCGGAAATGTAGATTGTGGAATTAGTATATTTAATGAATTGGAGTTCGTCAACACGTCATCCGGAGATTATATTAATGTTATTTGGGACTTTGGAGATGGAATTTCTGAAGCTATTGGCGAAGTAGTTACTCACCAATATTTAAACTCTGGAACATATGTAGTCACTCAAACCGTAGAATATAGTTATGGGTGTTTTGATGTTTATTCTTATGAAATTAATGTTACTGATGGCTATGATATTGTGTTGCCAAATGCATTTTCACCCAATAATGATGGTGTCAATGACACAATTAGGCCAGTTTACGTGTGTGTTAATGACATCGAGATGAGTATTTATGACACATTAGGTTCTAAATTATATTATGAAAATAATTCACAGCTCCAAGGTTGGGACGGCAACTTGAAAGATGGCGAAAATGCTGAAAATGGAAATTACCTTATACTCGTTCAAGGGACCACAATCTATAATGAAGAATTTACTCTTAGGGGAGTATTTGTATTATTAAGATAAAATTATGCTAAAAAAAACTATATTAATAATTATTTTGTTTTCGTTGAAAAGCTACTCACAGGATGTAGCTTTTACACAATCTTTTATGGTCCCCGAAAGCATTAACCCTTCTTTTTCAGGTTTTTATCAAACAACAAAAGCAGGGCTGTTATACAAAAACCAACAATGGTCTGGCTTAGACTTCAACTTAAATTCACAGTACTTCTTTTTAGATGATTGGTATCCTGAATTAAATAGCGGTATTGGAATCAGTCTTTTGAATCATCAGGAAACTTTCACTAACTATTCATTAAAGCAACTAAATGTTAGTTGGGCTTACGATGTACAGATTAATTATGATTGGCACTTTAGACCAAGTGTGACCGCCGGGTTTGCAACAAAAGATTTTGGTTTTGATAATCTTCTTTTTGAAGATCAAGTTAATATTTACCAAAACATTATAAATTCAAATTCTTATGACCCTATTGCTTTAGGTCAAAACTCTAGATATATTGATCTTGGGGCGTCCTTCTTGTTTAACAATGACAATAATTGGATTGGGGTTACTTTAAGGCACTTAAACAGGCCTAATATATCTATGGTTGATCAAATTGATGTTTCACTTGATATTTTTATGTCTGTTCACGCTTCATTGGAGCTTCCAATTTTGAGATATAATGATGATGGCAATACGTTTTTTATAACAAACTTCATTAAGCAGGCTAAATATAACAGGTTTGACTTTGGTATTCAGCATGTTTATGATAGATTTTCATTCGCTCTTACCGCTACAACCAATCTGTTACAAACATCAGATCAAAGCCATTTAATAACTTCAATTAATCCAATTATTGGAATTGCCTGGGAAGGTTTTAAATTTGGATATTCTTATGATTTGAATTTAAGTAAAATGGGTGGTAACGGAGGTGTTTCCGAATTCTCTATTGTCTATGATTTCCTTAATGATAAGGAATGTTTTGGGTGTCCTGATTATTAGTTGATTACACAAAGTTAGTATAAGGATTGCTAAAAACTTTATATTCAAATTGTTTGACTTTATTATTCTCAAATTTTAAGTATAAATATTTTTTCTCAAAAAGTCGTTTTTTATCATAGTTTCTATACATCCAGATATCACTATGAATGTCATTAAATTGATCCCCAACTAAAAGAACTATCTCTTCCTTTGTTTTACCAATTAGATTTAAAAAATTTGAATCTGTGAACACGAATACTGTATTTCTTATTTTATAATCTGCCGTCTTGGGGGTTCTTTTTTTTAAATATTTATTCTTTTTTGTGTATTTCATTACATTCTATCTAATATTTTCTTTTTTCAGTATTCTAACATAATATTTACAAAAGCTAATTCTACTATAAATTTAAACATTCTGATTATTTTAATCTATCATTAGTTGCAATAATAATAGATTGCAGTATATTTGCAGTAGAACTTTATATTAATTTGGACAATTGTAATACTGTACAGTCATGGGCTACAACGCAACAAAACTTTCAAAATTTATTTTTCTTTTTGCTATTATTCTTTTTTTTACTATTGTTTCTGTATTTACTCCCAGAGCACAAGCAAGTGAGGTAATTATAGTCCCTTCTTCATCTATTGGCGACTCTATTAAAAAATACAAAACTATTAGCCCAAATAAGGCTATAGAATTTTGTTTTGAAGTCTTTAATAAAAATAAGGGTGCCATGTCTTTACCCTTAGTAAATGCTCAATTTGATTTGGGTGATATTCTTTTTAGTAAAGGTTTAAAATTAGAGGCTCTTGAATATTATAATAGTGCTAATATTAATTATTATTTAATACCAATTAAGCAAAGAAAATCGGATGCACCATGGATTCTAGTTAATATAGGTAATGTCTATTATTCTATGAAAGATTTTGGTAAAGCTACTACAATGTATGAGGATGCAATTAAAAGGTTTACCCCTTTGCCCCAGAAAAGACGTGACCCAGGGCTCTCTACTTGTAATGATAATTTAGCCCTTTTAGAAAGCTCTAAGGGTAACGTTGAAAACGCCATTAAGTATGCTAAAAAGTCTTTAAACATACGATTGAAGTCAGGAGCCCAGGCGGATGTCATTTATTCTTACGCTCTGCTAATAGGGCTTTTTCTGCAACAAGACAACATTGACTTATCAACTGAGTATTTGAATAAATCTTTAAAAGTCTATGAATCTTATATTTCTACTGTTGATTTATCACCAACAAATAAGAACAATTTAAATTTAAATCTGGGGTATTTGTATATGGAATTTTATGATCATTATTATGCCAAACAGAACTACATAAAATCCATAGAGTCACTTAATAAAGCAGCCCTTTATTTATCATATTTCCCACTTGAATTAATTCCTGTATTGAACCATAAAGCGGATATTTTTATTAAACAAAAAGAGTATGATAAGGCCAAGGGTATATTGACTCTAAATGATGACTTACTTTTAAAAAATGATTACCCTATTGAAAGGTTAGAGTACTTCAAACTTTTATCTTCTATATATGAAGCTCAAAATGATTTTGAAAATGCTAATAATGTTAAAGATTCTATTCTGTCAATTAACAATGTTACTGCAGTCAATAATGATTTTGATTTATTGAATGGTATAGAGACCAAAGCCCTTCTGTCACACAAGGAAATCCAACTTATTGAAAACGAGAATAAATATAGAACTCTAAATTATATTTATCTAGCAGGATTTACAATCATCATTCTATTACTGACTTCAGTGTGGTCTCAATACAGGCTGTATAAAGAAAAATCCATTAGTGCTGAAAGACAAAAACAAATACTTAATAATGATCTAGGCATTAAAAAATTAGAACTTACTGCTATTACTACTTTTACAGCACAGCGAAATAATCATCTTAAAAACTTAAAGCATAAAATTAAAAAATTTATAGTTGAAGATGAAGTAATTTCTGATGAGGCCTATGCTTCTAAGTTTATTAGAAAAGTTAATAGAAATATTGATTCAGTAATAAATAGTGGTTCAAATTATAAAAATTTTGAAAATCAATTTGTTCATGTATATCCTGATTTTCATAAATCATTATTAAGTCTACACCCATTACTTTCTACGACTGATCTTAGATTGTGTTCATACATTAGAATGAACCAATCTTCAAATGAAATTGCTCAACTCACAGGAGTTTCAATACGGACAGTTGAGAGTCAGCGATACCGGTTAAGAAAAAAAATCGGTATTGGTAAAGAGGGTGATTTAAACGGATATTTGATTCTTATATAGCGTTACCTCACTCTTTTACTACGGCAATACCACTGCACTTTTTGTTTTCTGTTCCCATCTAATTGTAACTAGGGATAACAAGTCTATTTTTGATAACTGAAATTTTTGAAGCTATTATCTAGTTTCACAAATATTGATAAAATTATTAGAAATAAACGAATTCTTTACGGAAACATAAATTTATGATCTCAAAACCTAAATCTATTACAGCAAGGTTGCTTAAAAACATTTTAGCAATTACTTTATTTCTTTTACAAATATCCTTTAACAAGTCTTACGGACAACAAGCTCCTTCTTTAGAAATCACCTCATATTCTGATTTGTTGGATGTTGATGATAATAATTTAGTTGGATTGAATGATGTATTAAGTTATTCAATAATTGTAAAAAACACCGGTAATATAGAGCTTACCAGTCTCGCGTTAACTTCTGTTTTTATAGGTTTAGATGCATCTACTCTAACTCTTGAATCTGGACCAACGTATTCAAATTCCGATGGAAGTTCTTCGGAAGGCACATTAGATGTTGGTGAGACCGCCACCTATGTTGCTTCTTATACTTTTAATCAAGCTGGAATTGATGCTGGAGGAGTGGCTTTTTCAATTATAGGAACCGCTAGTAGTCCTGGTAATACAAATGATGTTACTGATCAAAGTGATAATGCAAATGATTCAGATGGGAATGCCTTAAATGATTCTAACGTTACTACTGTTGGCTCTGAAGTCCTCTCTTTAGTATCAACCAAGGAAGATAATGTTACAGGAGAGTTATCCGTCGGAGATGTAATATTATACACTATTACGGTAACAAATGACGGAAACACCTCAGTAACTAATGTTACATTATTTGACGACATATTAGATTTAAATGGAAATATATTGGTTCTTATAGCTCCCTTTACACCTCCATCACCAATATTTATAAGTTCAAATCAAGGATCAGAGGATGGTAGTTTATTAGTTGGTGAAACCGCAGAGTATACTGCTACTTATATTTTGGAACAAAGTTCTGTAGATGCTGGTGGTGTTTCAAATTGTGTTCTTGCTTCAGCAGGTAGTGACGCTTCTGCAACTGATGTAAGTAGTGAACAAGTTTGTGCTATTACTGAAGTAACTCCCTATCCATCCATACAGGCTACCAAAGTTGCCTCAGTCATTGATAACGGAGATGAGATTAGTGGTCCAGGAGATACAATTAATTATACTATTTATGTTAAAAATACTGGCGATGTA
>Ga0302121_10000761_pt1 | contig 16690 bp, 14 predicted proteins | sample CB21_surface_MG_FD_203120 | JGI IMG/M metagenome (GOLD analysis project Ga0302121, IMG submission 203120) | Marine microbial communities from Western Arctic Ocean, Canada - CB21_surface | ecosystem: Environmental > Aquatic > Marine > Oceanic | place: Canada: Western Arctic Ocean | collected... | reverse complement strand
TCGGCATGCCGGCGGTGTTGGCGGCGGTGGACGCCATCTCGCGCGCCTGACCGGTGGCGACCCTCCCTCGGAGCGGGCAGCGCGACGCCGAATGGGTGGACAGCTGCGAGGGTTGAATTATTTTGCGGGCAGTCGTGCGAGTTTCGAGGGTTGCGCAGATTTCCAGAAAGTACGTCGGCGGTGTCCCACGGGGCACCACTCGAAGGCACGCGGGACCTCGCGGCTGCGATACGCATGGCGGGCGAGCACTCCCGCGATGGCGACGAGAGCAACCCGTGCGTTTCCTTCCCTCCCAATCCTTCCAAATCCACACCGCGTGGTCGGGACGCACCGACCGCCGCCACCGCGTTTCGCGTGTGCTTTCTTGCCGCAACCCGAACGCCACGATCCCCGCGTCGTGCGTCCTGTGCCACCGCATCACCCCCCAAAGCTCTCGTGCGTTGCCCATGGCTTGTGCATGCCCTGAACTCACATAAACCCTAAACCCCTGCCTCTCCACGCGCCCTGCCCCCATCTCCCTTTTCCCTCCAAATCGCACAGGGTCGTGCAACGCATCCCGGTTTTTTTCAACCGCGCGCGCGCGGCGGACCAAACCCTGTGCGTGTTGCAGTACCCCCTGAGACCCTGTGACCGGCCGTACGACATCGCTTCCGTGAACTCGGTGCGTTACAAGCCACGAAGTGGCAAGCTCGAGATCGAGTTACCCAACACCGGCGAGGCCGCGAACCCGCGTAACGTGGATTCGGAAGCGACGCCGAACCTGCGGGTGGACACAAGGGTGTTGGTCTCCACCGAATCGCCGGTGCACGCGGGGTACTGCGTGGCGCAAATGCGGGACGGGGCGCTGCACCTCACACCGGTGGACGCGGCGTTCCAGATGCGCCCGAGTTTGGCGCACCTCGACGCCGCGGACGACAAACGGAAGCAGGAGGACGCCGGGGCAGCAGCAGGCGGGCGCGGATTGGCCGGGGACCGACGAGACGCGGCGGGTGGGACGGACGAGGAGACGGACACGAAGAAAGAACGCGAAGACGCGCAACGGGGCGAGCTCGCGTCACTTGGCGCTCCGGAACCTGGACACTCGTTGGTGCCGCTTCAGGTCCAGGTGAAGCGTCGGGAAACGGAACGCCAAACGGAAATGCGCCTGCACTCGCACGCGTACCTCAAGCAGCAGGAGGAGGACGAGCGGTGGAGTAGACTTATCCCGGTGAAAGGGAATCACCCGTACGCGGTGGTGGCGAGAAACCGAGTCGTGTCCGGCGCAAACGGGGCGGACACGGACGGAATGGACACATCGACGGACATGGACTTCACCGGCCCGGCGGGTGTGCCAATCACCGCCGTGGCGTACCTGGACGCGCTGTGTCCTATCCACTCACAAGAGCTGGGGGGGGGGGGGGCAGGCGACGGCGCGCGAGATGCGTCGCGAAACGCGGGCGACCCGGCGACGACCTTCGCAGCCGGGGTATCGAAAGCGCAGCTGGAAAGTTTGCCGCTGGCGCAGCGCGTACACGCTTTGTTCGCGAAAGGCCAAAGGTCGGTGTTGCGGTTTCAGAGGGTCATGCACTTCGCACCCGCGGGAAGTGACCCGGAGGAGGTGATCGCCGCGCTGCGAGGCGTGGCGCACCTCGTGCAGGGGTGCTGGGTCGCGTGCTCCGCGCTGCGGTGCGGCGGCGACGCGCGGCGCGAACGCGTCCGGGACCATGTTTTGTTTCACTTCGCAAAATCGAGGGACGTAAGCGCGGATGCGTTCGGCAGGAACCAAGCCCCCCCCCCCCCCCTGGTGAGCTTGGCTTGGAGCGTTTGCGTAGGGAGGTGCTGTCGGAGCTGGCGGTGCAACGGGTGGGTGGTTCGCGGGGCGGCGCAAAGGGCGCCGGGGCTGGTGCTGGTGGTACCGAAACAAACACCAACGAGGGCTGGAGTTTCGTGGAACAAACAGACACTGATTTCATTGACAAGTACCCGAACTTAGTGCGAAGCGAACTGGAGCGGTGGGTCATGTTGTCGCCGTGGCTCGAAGTTGACGCGTTTACCCCGAGCGCGGTTGAAAAGGTACAGCCGGCTCCGCAGCCGCCGTTTGTGTCCAACGGCGTCGCCGCGGCGGCGCAGACTTTAGTGTTGCCGAACATCGCGAAAGACGGCGTGGTGAAACTCAGCACGATCCGTCAACAGCTGGAGCGGTCAGGAAACCTCGAGTTGCAGCAACTGTGTTTGCTCCGGGAGTGCGAGATTCTGGGAATTCTGGGGCGGAACGTGTGCGCCGTCGACGGGTTGGTGTGTTTACGGAGAACGGGGGACGAAACAATTGATCCGTTCAGGGGGTTTCTCATTGGACTGTTACGAAAAAGAGGAAGAGCCGTGCGACGAACGGAGCTCATGGAGGGCGCCGCCGCGGCCTTAGGGGCGGCTCCGACAAACGCGGTGTACACCAAGTGTCTATCCGACCTATGCGTCAGTAGGGGAAGCACGTGGGTGATGAAAGGAAACGGGAATTCCGGGTAACAGACGTAGGGGGAGGGTGATTTCTAAATACACGTACTGTAGTTGGACATTTGTCATTTGTTCCGTCGAATATTAGGTTTCCGGTGCTTGCTATCGGGACCGGCGGTGGTTGCTATCTCGCGATGTGCTTGCTATCTAACACACATGTTCCATCTCATCATCGTGCGCCTATTTCTTCCCGGACGTCACCGCCAGCCGGCGTTTCAAAACCAGCTCGGCGGTTGACATGGTGAGTTTTTCCAACGTGGTTGGTTTTATTTTCATCTTCGCCCGGTACGCGGCGACGAGCTCCGGTTGTTTTTTAAGCGCGGCGGCGACTTTGGCTTCACGAATGGGGCGGTCGCGGTCGTGCTTGTGTCCTTTCATGCGTTCTCTCACGGGCTTGCGTGCGGTGTCGTGCACCCAATCAAGGTCAAACGAAAGCGCCGCTTTCCGGAGTTCCGCGACTTTACGTCTGGAGAACTCGGGGGCGTGCCACTTCCCATTCACCCGCGACGGGGTCATCGCGACTGGAAGCGCACCGAGCGCCTTTTGCACCGCGGTCAGTGTTTTGAACATCGAGGACATCGGGACACGTCCACGATCACGACGCGCGGGGGCCACGAACCGTGTCGGGTGGCGGTCCGCGATGCGCGAAGTGATGAGGAAAGAATTTAGGGCGAAGGCGGAAAAACGAAGAAGCGGAAGTTTTTTGTCTTTTGTCATGCCAAAATGTTTTCATCATCACTCGCGCGTTCTATTGCCTATCTACCCCCTAATTAATACCCTTTAGAAATTCTGTACGTCGACAGCTCCACGGTCATCACCTCTCCCTTCAGGTTAACGCAGTCCCGCGTCGTGCCGGAGTCTACTCGCACGACGCGCGCAGTGGTTTCCCCCGAACCGACGCGTTCCGAATGCCCGTTGCAAAGATTCGGATCCGCCATCAGGTTCAGAAACCGTGCGTGGTTCGCCGGAAACCGGCCGGGCGGGTCGGCCAGGACGAAGCGCTTGTCTTCCCGTTTCGATTTTTTTTTCTCATCTTCACGACGTACCGGCGTACCCTTCGTATCATCATCCCTAATACCTTCACCATTTGTATCATCATCATCACCTTCACCCTGGAACAACCGCAACACAAGAGGCGCGATGACGTCCACCGCTTGCGGCGTGTACAGCACGTCGCACGCCAACACGACGTCGAATCCATCTTCACCGAACTGATTGAAATCGGGCGCGAACCAGTCCAACACGCTGACCGAGATTTTTGAGGACGATGCGGTACTGCTATCAGGGCTTGCGCAAGTAATACGTCGGTCTGGAAACGTCAACAGGTCCGGCAACAAAATGCCGTCGTCGCTTCCCGGTTGACTCAAGGATCCTGGTTTAAACGGAACGACTTCCAAACCGTTCGCCGCCGCCGCGCAAAGCGCGCAGTAAAGCGCTTTAGGTTCGCGGTCGGTTAACACCACTTCCTTCGCCCCCGCCATCGCAGCCGCGATACCCGCTAGCCCCAGCCCCGTGCCTAAGTCTATTACTCTTTTGCCTTTGACTAGCTCTGGGTTCTCAAGAATCTCGCAAGCGAGCGCCACACTTCCCTGCCACAAATCCGCCCAGTGCGGGTCGGCGTCCGGGCGGCCTGGGTCGATGAAAAAGAAAGTGTCAGTCTCTCGTAATGTGTATGAGGGATTGGTTAAGGGAGGCGGAACGTGGTGATTGGGAAAGGCCCTTACCGAGGGCCGAGCTGATGTCCACGATCGCATCTTCGTTTTCGGGGAGCACCAGGGATATGTCGGTGGTGCCGTTCAACGTGACAATGGTTTCGTACAGAAACAGCGGTAAATGGTCGCTTTGCAGGTGCGGGATTTGCGCTTCTTCCGTGCCGGGGTTGTTTTTTAAAGCAACGAACGCCGGTGGGGTGAAGCCCGGGTCCACTCGGGTTTGATGTTTCGTGGTGATGTTGGACGCAACGACGAGGGAAAGTCGGCGCCGTGAAGTCGGATGGAAACGACGCGTGCGACGACGGCTGGCTAAAACAGGGAAGGGCGACGACGACCCGGACGTCGTCGCACAGTTCGAGGTCGCGGCGCGCATGGTCGCGTGGGCCGGTTCCACGTCGCCGGGCCCGCGTCCCCGGGTGTGTCCTACGACAATGGGTGCGAAGATGGGAGTGCCGAAAATCGATACACTTTTTCGGACTGCCTCCCTGCCCCTGTCCTTGGTACCCGAAGCCTGGCACGTTTTCGACCAATCAGGGATGACAACGAGAGGCGGAGTCGGTGAACTCTGCTCGACATCTCGCCACGTAGCCCATCAACCGGCGCCACACGGTTTCAATCGGTTTTCTTGTGATGCACCCATCAGTACACGAGGCGCATCCCTCGCGACCCACCCCTGACACTCACCCCAGCGCCATGTTCGCCATGACCACCCGCGTCGCGACTCTCGTCGTGGCGTCCGCGGCCGCGCCTGGCGCCTCCGCGTCCCGCGCCAGCCGCCGCGCATCAACCGCGCGCGTTTCCGTGCCTTCCCGCCCGCCCGCCCGGCTTTCCACGCGCGCGCGCGCGGAGGAAACCGCCGTGGACGCGCCCGTGGCAGAGGACGAGTTCGAGTCCCGGCTCGGGGCGCTGCGAGGCAAGAGGTCGAAGCGCGCGCCCGTGGATCCTAGCACGAAGACGAAGGACGACGTCCTGGCTGCGCCCAAGGCCCCCCCCAAAGGCCAAAAGCGACGCGGCGTGGCGGATTTCACGCAGGTCGGGACCATCGATGAACCCGTCGGTATGAGCTGGGGCCCGGAAGTCGTGGTGTTCGAGGGCCCGCCCGCGCGAGGCGAAATAGTGGCGAACGTGGCGATGAGCTGGACCCTGGTGTGGCTGCCGCTGACTATCGGCGCCATCGGAAGAGGGTTGTGGAGCAGTTACAAAATCACGGATAAGCGGGTGTGTGTCATGTCAACGTCGCCGCTTCGCACGGAACGAAGCGACGTGCCGATGGATGAGATCGTGGACGTGATTTCCATCGGCCGAGGAATAGGGTTGTGGGGAGACATGGTCATCACCCTGCGGAACCAGGAGAAAATCGAGTTAAGGTCACTTCCTGATTTCAAGAAACTGGAAGAACACATCCGTTCCCGGATGGGCGAGGCGGATCCCGAGTACGCCAAGTTGTGAGTAGCGGCCTATAAGTAGATAAGGCTCCGTAGCGCGCGATTGATAATACAAGCTCACGAACTCAAGCCAAAACACGTATTATTAGTACCGTCACTAGTTCTACCGTTCACGAGACACTCCAGATTCTTGCGCACCTGTTCGATGCCTCGTCCTGGAACGGCCGGTGAAGCGGTGGAATCGACGCCGTCGTCGTTTCCGAAAATAGTCACAAGCGAAAAGTGGCGTTTCCCAAAACGATTTCAAAAATCACTCCACAGCGCACGGCGTGGCCACGCAGCCACGATGCCGGTCCGGATACTTCGGTCCTGTGATGCGAACGAGGAGCTGGGTTTGCTAGAGCTGCAGGGCAAGCTGCACTTCGACGACGTTGTGGAGGGAGGCGCGCGGCCTCGGGTGGGGGTTTTTTCACGGGACGTGGGCGGGGTTGGGAAAGCCACCATCCACACCGGGAGGTATTTGATTCACGGCGAACGCAAGGGACTGAAGCGGCCGCTCGCGGTGCTTCAGAAGTGCGCGAAAAGAGGGTCGGCCACGACGTACCGGCTGGTGGGTGTGGTCCGGGAGAAAACCACGTTCGCGCAGAGACCGGCGCCCATCGTGGGAACCGCGAGCAAGTAGCTGGTAGAGTTTGTGAAATCGATAAAAACGCAATCGTCCTTCTTCTGGTTTGAATCCCTCTTCTCGCTCCATAATTGTAGGGCACGGGCGTGTACCGAAAGGGTGGCACCGCGCTCGCCATGCGGTCGTCCCACCGCCCGCGGTTCTCGGAGTGGCAGCACCCCGATGTCAGGGCGTTTCTCAAGTCGGACACCGCTCGCGAGCGCGTAGTCGCGTCGCAAGCCAAAGCGCTTCTCGTGGTGTCCACAACGGCGCCGATTGTGGCGAGGCTGGTCGGTGCGACCGCGGGCGTGGTCAGCTGGCTGGCCACCGCGATCGACGCGCTGGGCACCGTCGGTGCGCTCTTCGCGGTGTTCCGCTTGGTGTTACTCGCGCTTGTTTCCACGAACCATGGAGCAAACACAAACGCGAGTGACGCACGGCGCGCCGCCGCCGTGTCCACCACAGATCTGTCGCCCTCGCAACGCGTGCTCATTGGCGAGCGCGCTGGCGGCAGCGACGTTTCTTCCAGGTCGCCATCCCGGGGCGAGCATGACACGGACGACGCGGTGGGGGGTGGCACGCACTTTGTAGACGCGGCAGGAGGGTCGCCAGCCAGCGTGCGAAGAAGATTCGGGGCGACGTCCAAGACCAGGGGGTGGGATTCCGAATCAAGCCAGAATCAAAATGCGCAAAACATGCATCAGCGGTTGCCGAACGACGGCCCGCTGTTCGTGGGAATAACCGGCTCACTCCCGGGATTGAACCGGGACGCGGACGGCGACGCGATGGACGGGTACGACGACATGGCGCGCGACGGGTACCGTCGCGCAGAGTCCACGCATCGTGAAACTGTCCCGTATGGGCAAACAGACAGGGCGTCGCGCGGCGGTCAAAACGGCGCCGGCGCCGTCGGGTCGGCGCCGCGCAAATCGCCGCACCGACTACAAACCGTTTCCGGAAACGGTTCCCGAAACGAGTTTTCCCCTCGTCTGCCCGACTCCGAGGGTGACGAGGTGTTCGAAAGGCATTTGCGGCATCTGGGCGACGCCGTGGATCGCGAGTTTGACTTGAGAGAGAACAACGGCAACGCAACGGGAGGCTTCGGGTCATCGCCGGGCGGTTCGCCCGGGTTGCAGCAAACCGGAGGGTGGGGGCGGAAGAGCCCACACTCGGCGGGGTACGGAGCCTCGCCTGGAACGCCGTTCACGAACCACAACGGCACGCCAGGCAGTGTGCACTCCGCCCACGGGGGGTCGCCTGGCGGGCGGTACCAGTTCCGGCCGTCGCCGCCGCCGCGCGCGAGGGCGGAACCCTCTCAGTACGGCAACGGCCGACGGGAGCCGGTTGGGTCGCCGAGGGGGACCCTCAACGGCGACGGCGGGTTGTCCACCTCGGATTTGTTCGCCACGCTTCACGCCGAGGGGTGCGAAATGGGTGACGTGTGGGCAGACCGGTTGCGGGAGTGGTTCGCGTTCCGAGTGCTGAAGCCGCTCGTCGCGACCCTGGAACGCAGCGACGCCGACGTCACCAACGCCCTGGCGGCGCTTGGCGAAAAGAACGTCCGCGTGCGGTCGCTCGTGGCGAACCAGGAGGAACACGGTAACCAATTCGGAGGTGGGAGTACTCAGGGGGGGTACGCCTCTGGTGCGTACGAGCAAGACGCGATGGTGCTGGAACAGGTCAGGACCCGGCTGGAGCAAATGCTGGGGCTGGCGAAGGCGTCGCTCGCGCAAACGCCGGCGCCGGGGATGGGCGGCGCCGGCGGGATGTTCGGCGGAGGCGGCGGAGGGATGTTCGGAGGAGGCGGCTTTGGCAGCGGCGGCGGTATGTTCGGAGGCAACAACAACAGTACGTATGGCAGCAACAACCCGCAGCAGCAACTACACGAAAAGGAGGTACAGGTGCGGTTGCTCACCAACGCCTGCGACGCGTGTATCACGCACGTACGTTTGATCGGTTTGTTACGCGCGGAGTCGCCGCGCGGGTTGCTCCCGGCGACGCCCGCGGGGTACGTCTCTTCGCGCATTTGCGAGCTCGCGGAGTCGTCCTGCGTCGCGGATTTTACGCACGCCAGTGGTGGGGACTTTGGGTACGAAAAGTGGTCCACCGATTTACCCAACGACGCGCAGCTCGTGTGTTACCTGTTTTGCGCGTTCCTTGAGACCCCGGGGTGGGTTTTCTCGGCAAACGGCGTCGCCACGATTGAAGGATCCTCGCGGTCCGCGGGTGCGGCCGCCGGCGGCGGCTCCCTGTACTTCGCCAGACCACCCCCACCGCACGTGGAACGGTTCACCGCGGTGTTGGCGTCGCGGCCTCCGCCGGTTGGGGGGAACGGCGCTTCAAAAGAAAACGGGTGCGCGGTGGTGATGCCGCGCGGGATGGCGGATCCGCGGTTCAGCGTTTACTGCGGCGGCGACGCGCCGTTCGTGTTCGACGGCCCGAACGGGGTCTGGCGGTCGCTTTGCGCGCTGGCACTGCACGCCAGGGAGCGGAACGGGGGAGTCCTCGGTACCACCCGGATGGGCGCGGCGAACATCGCGCTGGAAAGCATATTCCAGGTGCCGGGCAGGGTGCTTTGATGAGAGCCAAATCCAAGAGACTGTTTTATTATTACTAAAACTCGTTGATACCAATGAAAGAAACGACTCAAACACACCACACCGCGCCTGGGTGATGTCCGCGGTGGCGACGGCGGTTGTAATTCCGTTGGGTCGTCCACCGGGGTCCGTGCGTGGTGTGTCAAGACGCGGTGCGCGCAAGGTTCGTCGTTCAGCGGTGATGGCCGCCGCCGCCGCGGACACATCGGTGGCGGACAAAAACCATCTTCCAGCGCTTGTCGTGTTCGACCTCGACGCGTGCCTTTGGAACCGAGAGATGTTCACGCTCCGTGTGGTGGTAGACCGGACGAACCCGGTGCTCGGTCCGCTAGGCCCAGACGGTGCGCTCGGCGTCGTCGGCGCGCGTTCCGGGAACGACGTGATATCCCTGCATCCCGGTGCGCTTCAAGCGTTGAGGAAGGTTCACTCGGGTGAGTATCCAGGAATGCGGTGTGCCACGGCGTCGAGTGCGGACACGCCTCTTGCGGTGAAAATCGGGCGGTCCGCGCTTGATTTGCTGGAGGTGGTGCCCGGTGTGACGGTACGCGAGGTCCTCGCGACAGGGTTCCCAGACGGGTTCGAAGGGAACCTGCAGATCGGACGGACACCGCCGTTGTCTTCCAACAAAGCGGCGACGCACTTCCCGTTCCTCAGAGAAAACACGCAAGTCCCATTCGACAAGATGTTGTTCTTCGATGACTGCAACTGGGGCGACCACTGCGCCGCGGTCGGTGACGGATGCCGGGAAAAGAAAAACAACCAAGGACCAGTCACGGTGCGCACACCGAATGGGCTACAAGTAGGGGACTGGGAACGAGGCCTAGAGGCGTACAAAGAAAGGGCACGGGGGAGGGAGTAGTAACGGGTGGTCTAAGTTAACTTTCGGTCGGTCATTTCAATTTGCTCTGGTAGTGCAAGTACGTCGCCACGCACACCACCGCGGTGCCCAGCACGAAGGGCAGGGTGAGTTCGAACCCGAAGAGGGGAATCGAGACCAGGGTGGTGAGAATCATCGCCACGGAGGTGGAGTAAACCTTCACGATGTTATCCGCGAACTTCATCACGAGCGAAACCGCTATTCCGGAAAGCGCGTGGTTCGCAATCATAATCGCCTGAGTTGTTTTGGGAGAAGTGTATGGGTAACGGTCAGTGGAAAAGTGCGGGTGGTTAGTGACGCACGCGCTTTCGTCGTGCAGGTCGCGGGTTCGATCCGAGGGAGGTGACAGTGTGGGTCGGACGACTGCTATGCGCAAACAGTCCAAACAGTCCGATTCAAAAAAACAAAAAAACGCACCACCAAAACGTTGTACCCGCTGAAGTACCCCTTCCCCACCACGGCGTCGTAGTCGTACAGCCAGATCGCGGCTAGGTTGAAAAGCACCCCGAAGGCGTATAGGTACACGTTCTGCACGTTGATGTTTCTTTGCGGTCTGGTTTTCATAATAAGCTCGGTGTACACGCCGGCGGCGCCTGACAGGATGGCCATCACGACCGCCATGAGCAGGCCCACCGCCGGCGTGGCCAACACACTTTCCGTACCAACGCTGAGCTGCGCGGTGGCGCACCCTAGCCCAAGCAACACAAGCGCGCTCCATTGCACCCCACTCAGCGGTTTCTGAAGGAACACCCGGTACAAAACCCCAGTGGAAATGATGTTCAGATTTTTTAATATCTGGTAACTCGGCGCGTCCGTCCAGTAGAAGATGTAGTACTGCATCAGGTTTTTTACGAGGTACAGCGCGGCCGGGATGGGGTACACGGCGAGTTCGCCGAAACTCGAACGCAACGTGTTGTCCTCGGTAACGCCCTCGCTGTGCCACACCCCAAGAAGCGCCACGAAAGAAATGAACAACTTGACAAACTCCACGCTGCAGTTAGCCGAAGTCACCGCGTAACCGTACTCCACGCCGTTTGCCTTTGACGCCGCGATTAGCAGGCCCTGCGACGACGTCAACACCGTGAGGGATATCGTGGCCAAGCTCTTTCGGCCCCACCGCGCCGTCTCCGGCTCGTCGTCACTCCCGGGCCCGGAGACTTTCAGAAGAGGCTCTTGCTCCTGTGAGGTGAAGGGGGCGGTGCGTTGGCGAGGGGTTTATTATTAGGGTTGGTTTCGAGGTCAGGGAGGGTAGGACAGGAGGCAGGGATTGGCATCCGCCGTTGGGAAAGTGCGCGTGCGTCGGGAAAAACATCATGAGGCAATGGGATCTTGCGTTGAGACGTGAATCCAGGGACGTACCGTTCCCGCGAACGCGCCACCCGTCGAGGTCGACATCGTGACAACCACGAGGCTCGACAGGCACCCGTCGCCGCGGTACCCTGCTCAGGGCAAGAGTGGGGGAGTGCGGCGCGCCTTCTCATTTTACCGCGGGATGTTACAGCAGAACTTTGGCGCTTGACGCGCCGTGGTTCGTTCAAAACGCTGACATCCCAAGCATCGCGTCGTCAGTGGCGCGGTCGCGCCTGTGGTGCGTTTTTCCATCGTGGCGATGACGATGTTGAGAACCACCGCGTGGGTGTGGGTGGCTTTGTTCCTGTCCATGGTCCTCACCGCGACCGCGCCGTTGGCGGACGCGCAGCCCGTGGAGTACTCGCAACCGCCTTATTTGCAGCGGTTGTTCCCCGACAAAGGCCATGTGGTGGGAGGCACGACGATAACAGTCTTCGGCGGTGGGTTCAAACGCGGCGGGCACATACGTGTGCGGTTCAGCGCCGCGTCTGGGGAGGTGGATGAGGTCCCTGGGGTGTTCGTGGACTCTGGACGGATAACCTGCGTGTCACCCGCGCGAGTAACAACACACGACGCGCACGTCGCGGTGAGCAACAACGGCGTGGCGTTTTCCAGTTTCCCCCTCATCGCGAGGGACGAAGGGACGTATTTACACTTCTCTTACGTGGATGAAGTGCCTGTTGGGAGCTGGGTGCTGGACATCGCCGCGGGTTCGTGGAAAGGCGGTACGCCCGTCACGATTTACGACCAGAACCACCGACAAAGCACGCGGCACGTGGACCGGAACTTTCTCCCAGGAAAACACCTGAGGTGTCGCTTCGGCAACGCGCGCAACGTGAGCGGCGTCACAACGTTCAACATCTCAGTCACGGACAAAACCACTCAGCACCCGAGGTTCGGGGAGGGCTTTCACAAAGGGTACGTCATTGATGCGCTTGAAGGTGTCGGAACAAATCAGCACGCCGTCCAAAACGAAGGCGCGACCTTAACACTAGTGCGAGGCCGGGGGTATGTTTTCTCCCTGGACGAAACGACAATCGGGTTTCCGTTTTTCTTCACCACGCAGGAGCCTACGAACTGGGTGGAAAATGGTTTCGTAGGCGAGTACCTAAATGTCAATTTGTCGCGCGTGGAAGGTGTTTCCACGTACAACGTTACCTTGGACAGGGAAACCCCGGATTTCATGTACTACGCTTGTGGAAGGTTCCGAGCGATGGGCGGGGCGATTCGCGTGGTCGACGAAGACGAAGTTGGAAACGGCGTCGCGAACGACGCGAGCGGTCCTTTATTTTCAAACAGGAACTCCGTGCCCGCGGTTTGGATGAGCTATAATAGGATTGTTTGTGTCACCCCGCCTTGGGACGGCATTTCGGACGACGACAAACACCACGGCGGGTACCAAGGTACGTGTTGCGCGTTTCCCAAATCATAGACGATTGTGCGCCCGTACGAGACTGACACTTTTCGTTCACAAAAACAAGTCACGGTTTTCGTGACCAACGACGGGGTGGAGTTCAGGTACGTGTCGTATTTCCCAAATCCCGCCTCCCTGTGTTCCCACACAAGACTGACACTTTCTTTTATTTATCGTAAGCGCCGGGTTCGGGGACGGCGACGGCGTTAACGCTCCGTCTGGAATTGACGAAACGCAATGGCAAAACTACCCGGCAAAAGCAGGTGCCGGCGCTACGTTCACGTACTTCGACAGCGCACCGTTCACTGACCCTCCCCGGTTCACTCCGAGTAGTACTTCTGAGTCACAAAACGTCGCGCTCGCGGGTGGCCCTTCCGCGTCGGCGCGCGTACCGCCGGTGGATTACTCAAGCGACGCGTCGCTTTCGAGCGACTACTTTTACTCCTATTCGTTCGCGGAGACGCACTCGTTTTCCGACGTGTACGACGATTTCGGTGGGAAGCGGGATTGGCAGTTCAACAAAACCGCGGTTGCGTCTGAAGCGTTTCGCAACACCAGCGACGCGTTGGGTTTGTTGGGCGACGCCGATTCCACAAACGACCCCGACGTGTTCCGCGACGACTTGAAAGTTTCGGGTATTTATTCGGGCGGAGGTTTAGCGTGGTTCGAATTAGTGGTGGATGGGGTTTCGTCGACAAGCACCTCGGTGCGGTGGCGCAAGCACGCGAGCGGGGTGAACCGAACGGTTCCGTGGGTGGTCACGTTCGTTGACATGCCTGTCGATGACTTGGTTGCCACGCCAAACGTCGTGGACGGAGTAAGTTTGGGCGACGGGCTCGTGGCCGGGTTTCTGAACTTGGGCCTGCACCACCAGCTCGGCGACCGGTGGACCTTTCGGGTGTTCGGCGGCGTTCCGGGTGTTACGTCGATTACCACCACGCACGATGAGCCTTCCATCGCGGCGAGAGGCCCGATGGAGGGCAACACGGAACTCACTTTGTTCGGGTCTGGTTTTTTCCCGGGCGAAGGGCAACTCCTTTGCCGCTTCGCCGACGCCAACGTCTCGGATTCGAACAGCGGCAACGTCGTTGCGTCGGGGGTTGTTATGACCGTTGAGGCGGCCGTGCATGAAGGTGACGACCCCAAAGCACCACGACAAGCTGACCGGGCGTCGCTGTACCGGAAAATAACCTGCGTCACGCGCCGACACCCGGTCGTCGCGGAAACAGGCGTGCACCCGACTTCGCTGTCGCCGTGCGTGAACAAAACCGTCACGGTGTCGCACGACGGAGGCGCATCCTGGAGCGAATCTGGCGCTGTGTTCTTCCTGTTCTGCGACGTGTTCGTGTCCGTGTCAGGCAGTGACGTGGTGGGGGTCGGGACGCCTCGGAACCCGTACAAAACGTTACAGCGAGCGGTGGAGGCGAGTTTGGGAAGACCGAAGTTCCCGGAGAAGAAACGGCAACGGAGCTTTTCCGAAACCGCGGCGGAAGGGACGTACGGCTCTTCAGGGTTCGGCACCGGGGCTGTTGATTCCTCGGCGTCGCAGAATTCGAAACAGCGCAACAACCCTGGGTACGGGTACGTGCTGAATCGTGACAAAATCACCGTCGCGGGTGGGACGTACGCGGGGAACGGCAACCGCGGCGTGCATCCGCTCGGGAAGATGGTCGAGTTGGTTGGCGGGCGCGGGGAAAACGTGGTTATCGACTGCGAGGACTCGGGGGTAGGCGCCACCGTTTCCGCGGGGGATCGACACGCCACAGACGTGGCAGGCGCAATCGCAATCGCGAACGTGCTGGAAGTCAACTGCAACCAACGGTTGGCGTGAGGCGCGAGGCTAATTAGACGCCGCTGCGCCGCTCAAAACGGCCACGCGGCGTTCGTTCAAATTCTCAGGGATGCCGGCGCGGCGTGACGACGGAGACGCCGGCGCGTATTCTTCTTTCATAGTGGTATTACAAAGCGTTATTAGAGTAATAAAGTTGTGGTGTCATAGTAGTACATTCGCGAAACGGATCTCACGAGCCTTGGGCGTTGTTTGAAATCACGAGCAGGGACATATCCGCCCACGCGTCGGCGGCGTCCTCGTCCTCCGTCTTCGTATTTTCGTCCTTCTTCTTCTTCTCCTTCGCCGCGTGCCTCAGGTCGTTCAGGCTGCCCACGTGTGTCAGCCCGCCGAGGTTGCCAAAGCTCGCCACCTTGACCATGGATGAGATCGCGCCGCTGCGGCTGGGCACGCGGTGAATCGCGAAGTTTGTGGTTTCCGAAGCCTCCGAGGTTTCCGACGCCGCGTTTGAGTTTGTGGAAACGCGGCGACCCGGGACGTCCGCGCTGTCGCGACGCGCCGTCGCGCTTGGCAGGCTCGACAACGACGAAACGTTGTCGCTGCCTTCCGCAGAGTTATCTCCGTCAAGCCCCAGCGCGCGCAGCGCGTTGCTACTGCCCATGCGCACCATGCCCTTCATGCTCGCCCCCGACGCTACGCGGCGCAGCGCCGCCGCCGCGGCGGTCACCGCGACCCTCTCCGCGCGTCGGTGCTCGTCCGCGGTGCCCGGCTCCGCGACCGCGGTGTCCTTCGCGGCGTCGGAAAACGTGTCGTGCGCCTCGTCGCTGTCAAGCCCGTCCAACGCTCCGACGTGCTCCTCGGAAATTGGAGGCTCGGTCTCGCCGTGCTCGGAGGATGAGTCGTGTCCGGCGTCGGCGCCGGCGCGTAGGTCGCCGGCGCTCCACGGCTTCGCGGCCGCATCGAGTGGAGTGGACGAGCCGCCTCGTTGGGACGGCCTTTCCTCATCCAGCGAGTCCCGTCTCCACGGAAGCCGTGATTTGCCTCCGCCTTGCTTGGACCAGGACGCGGACGGTGTTGCACTGGATGAAGGTGTGCCAACTGGCACGGTTCTGCCGCTACTGACGCCGCCGTCCAGCGATTTCCGCCCGTCCAGGGACCGCCGTCCGACTCGCAACCCCCGCAACGCGTTCGCCACCGCGTCGCTCGCCGCCGCGTGTTGTTTCTTAGCAACCTCTCCATCCTTGGCGTACCGCTGCGGCTTTATGCCGCGGTGGCCGTAAATGAAGCACCCCGCGGGCACGGGCTGCAGGCCTTCGTGTGTGTCGTGTAACTCGGTGTTGACTCCAGACTCATCAAGCGCGTCGCTTTCATTCTCTGTGTCACCTTTCATTTCGCTATCGACTCGCAACAGCGCGCTCGCTGATTGAAAGTTCGCCACTACCACGGTTCCGTCGCCGCCGCGGCCGTAAAGAAGCGGGTACGTGCCGCTCGGATCGCGCGCGGCGAAGACGCGTACGGTACGCGCGTCGAAGCACACGAACGAGAACTTGCCTCGCAGTTTGGGCAGCGCCTTCGTACCGAACGCTTTGTACATGTGACACACCAGCTCGGCTTCGTAACACCGGCCGCCTATTAACTCCTTATCGGAAGCTTCCGTCCGCCCGGTTTCGGTTTGTTGCGGGGTGAAAGAATCCCCCCGCCGTCCCTCCGCGCTGAACAGCCGCCACGCCAGGTAATCCACGTTCGTGAGGTGCCCGCAGAACGACACGATGATCTCGTTATCCGTGAACGCCTGAATCGCAGGGCCCACGGATATGGCGACGCCGCCGCCGTCCGCAGCGGTGGACGAGGTTTGAAACTCAAGCGCGGACAACGCATCATCGAGCGCGGTGTTGGGCTCGCCGCGAAACGCGACGCCGTGCGGGTTGACGCGAAGGGTCTGTTGAGGATTTGAGGGTGGGAGGGTGGGAGGGTAGGGGTCAGACAGGGGCCAGTCAGCGATGTCTAGTTTGAAAGGGTGGTCACAGGCTGCGCGGCCACCATCGGTCGCGACGCGGGTGACGAAAACGTGACAGTTGGGTGGGTTTTCGAGTGAGATTACGCGCCACCACCAACCCACGCACCTTGGGGGGCACGACACACATGAACTTGCCCACGCGCGCGGCGTCGATGCTGTCCTCGGTGTCGGCTGTAGTGACGCTTGGGGACGTCATGGTCGCGACAGAGGGGGGGGAAAGGGGGGAGCGGGGCGCTCCGGTGCGGAGTGATGTGTAAACGGAAAAGCGAGCGTTGTTCGGAAAGCACAGCTGGCGGATATCGATGCTGAGTCAGGGCTGTTTTTGTGAAATCGATTTTTCACCAAACCCAACCCATCACTCGTGTTCACTTCGACACGTTCGATTTCGGTATTTA